>OLGI01002736.1_pt1 | contig 12174 bp, 8 predicted proteins | sample 1605221 | NCBI WGS metagenome assembly OLGI01 (sample SAMEA3888915, study PRJEB22519) | human gut metagenome | biome: human gut; feature: human-associated habitat; material: faeces | place: Denmark | collected 2010 | reverse complement strand
GAAAAAGCCGCGCTTGCGCGCGGCAATAAAAAAAGGAGTCTCTTTCGAGGCTCCTTTTTCAGTGGCATCAGCCATTATATCCAAAGAAGTTATTGAAGAAATCCCAGGGATTGGAGTAGTAGCCGTTGCCGCCATTGCCGTACCCGCCGTTACCATTGTAGCTGTTGTCGGTGCTCTGGTCGGAATTGTTCGTTTCCGCCGATTCGGGAACAGCGTCGAAGGTGAGCTCTACCTCGATCGTCTTACCCTCGCGGTAGACGGTCAGCGTCACGGTGTCGCCCGCGCTGTAGCTCTTCTTGGCCGCGACGAGGTCTTCGTAGGACGTGATGTCGGTGTCGTCCATCTTCGTGATGACATCGCCCAGCTTGAGCCCCGCCTTGGCGGCGGCGCTGTCCGGGTCAACGGAGCAGACGAACACGCCCTCCGTCACGTCGTAGCGATACTGCTGCGCCATCTGCGCGGTCATCGTCTGCGGGGTGATGCCCATGTAGGCCTTGTTGGTCACATAGCCGTTGGTCATGATGTCCTTGACGAGCGACACGACGTCGTTGATGGGAATGGCAAAGCCGATGCCCTCCACGGTGGTGTTGGAATAGCTCGAATACTTGGCCGACACGATGCCGATGACCTCGCCGTAGCTGTTGAAGAGCGGGCCGCCGGAGTTGCCGGGGTTGATGGAGCAGTCGACCTGGATCATGTTAAAGGGCGTGCCGTCAACATTGATGGCGCGGTTCACGCAGGAGACGATGCCCTCGCTCATCGAGAACGTCAGTTCGCCGAGGGGATTGCCCACGGCGGCGACGGATTCGCCGATGGCGACCTTGCTCGAATCGCCCAGCACCACGGGCGTTGCGCCCGTCACGTCGATCTTGAGAACGGCGATGTCGTAGTCCTCATCGCTGCCGATGACCTTGGCGTCGTAGGTCTCACCGTTGTAAAGCGTTACCTTCACGCTGCTCGCATCAGAGATGACATGGTGGTTCGTGAGAATGTAGCCGTCCTCCGTGATGAAAAAGCCCGTGCCGCTCGCGGCGGTCTGCACGGTCTGGCCGAAGTAGTTGGTCGTGGCGGAAACGTTGATGGACACCACGCTGTTGACGTTCGAGGCATAGATCTCCGACATCGACATCTGCGTCTTGCCGTCGACCTTGACGGTCTGCACCTGCGCGACCTCGCGGTCGCTGACCTGAACGCTCGTCTTGTTGACCTTGGTCGTCGCGCCGCTCACGCCTGCGCCGATGAAGCCGCCGACGAGCGCGCACACCAGCGCCAGCGCCACGATCTTGCCGGAAAGACCGCTGCCGCCCTTTTTCTTCGGGCTGCCGCCGGGATTCTTATCCCACGGGTCCTCGGCGTAGTTCTTCGTGTCGATCGGGGCGTTGGGGTTCTGCTCGTCGCCCTTGCGATAGCTGTAGTGATACAGGTTGTTTTCGTCTTCGTACATGATGATGACCTCCTATGGACTGAGACCCTTGCTTGCAGCCTCTTTGCTTTCGATGGTGCTATCATAGGGCATATTTATGTATATTTCTTGAACGCTATTTGACGATTTCTTAAATTCCCGATGACTTTTTTAAGAATCTGTGATAATCGCGCGATTCCCCTTGCAATTTATTTCCCGTCATACTAAAATGAAACGCGACTGAAGAAAAAGGAGGCGGCGCACATGCTTCGCATCGACAATCTGAAGCTCCCCGTGGGGGCAAAGGAAGACAAGCTGTGCGCGGCCTGCGCGCACGCGCTGCGCGTGAGCGAGGAGGCGCTTGTTTCCGTTCATCTCCTGCGCCGCTCCATCGACGCGCGCGAGGGCGTGAAGCTCGTCTGCTCCTGCGCGGTCGAGGTCAAAAACGAATCCGGCGTTTTACGGCGCTGCAAGAATAAGAATGTGCAGCCCTACGCGCCGAAGAAATATACGCCGCCCGCGCCTGTTTCAGCGCCGGAGGTCTCCCCTGTCGTTATCGGCGCGGGGCCCGCGGGCCTTTTCTGCGCGCTGCTGCTGGCCCGCTGCGGCGCAAGACCCATTTTATTAGAGCGCGGGCGCGCGGTCGAGCAGCGAAAGCGCGATGTCGAGCACTTCTGGCGCACGGGCGAGCTTGATCTGACCTCGAACGTGCAATTTGGCGAAGGCGGCGCGGGCGCATTTTCCGACGGCAAGCTCAACACCGGCACAAAGGACCTGCGCCACGGCTATATTTTAGAGGAGTTCGTCCGCTTCGGCGCGAGCGAGGATATTTTAATCGACGCCAAGCCCCATGTCGGCACCGACAAATTATATGTGGTGCTGCAAAATCTCCGCCGCGAGATCATCGACCGCGGCGGCGAAGTTCGGTTTTCCCACAAGGTTGTGGATATCGAGCAGAACAGCGGCAGCGTCACGGCGCTGCGCGTGAGCGCCCCCGAGGGGGAGTACACGCTGCCCACAAAGCACGTCGTGCTCGCGCCCGGCCACAGCGCGCGCGATACGTTCGAAATGCTGCAAAAGCGCGGCGTGCCGATGGAGCCCAAGCCCTTTGCCGTCGGCGTGCGCATCGAGCACCGCCAGCGCGACATGGACTTAGCGCAATATAAGGAGGCGGCGGGCACGCCCGGCCTCCCACCCACGTCGTACAAGCTCTCCTGCCACACGGAAAAGGGGCGCGGCGTGTTCTCGTTCTGCGTCTGCCCCGGCGGCGAGGTCGTCGCCGCCGCGTCGGAGGAAAAGCGCGTCGTGACAAACGGCATGAGCGAATTTGCGCGCGACGGCGAGAACATCAACGGCGGACTTTTGATCTCCGTTACGCCGGAGGATTTCCCGTCCGGCGATACCCTCGCGGGCGTCCAGTTCCAGCGCGAGCTGGAGGACGCGGCCTATCGCCTCGGCGGTGGAAATTACGCCGCCCCCGCCCAGCGGGTCGAAGATTTTCTCAAGCATCGCCCGTCAACGGGAGCGGGAAAGGTCGTGCCGACCTATCTTCCCTCCGTCCGCTGGTGCGACCTGCACGGATGTCTCCCGCCCTTTGTGTGCGAGGCGCTCGAGGAGGGCCTTCCGATGCTGGGACGGAAATTAAGGGGCTTCGATGCGCCCGACGCCGTTTTGACGGCGGTGGAGACGCGCTCTTCGTCGCCTGTGCGCATCGTGCGCGACAATTTGAGTTTTCAATCCGCCCTGCGCGGTCTATATCCCTGCGGCGAGGGCGCGGGCTACGCCGGCGGTATCATGAGTGCCGCGGCCGACGGCCTGCGCGTCGCAGAAATGATTTTGGAGGAATTGAGCCATGAATGAAAAAATCGGCGTCATCATCGACTTCCTGACTCCGGCATACGAAAAGACGTTGCGCGACACCGCCGCGCGCTGCGGCTACGACATCGTCTTCTTCCCCTCGTCCAAGGCGGCGGAGGGCAATGTGGACGACTGCACGATCCTCTACGGCCATCCGTCCCAGCGCGTTATCGCGGGCGCACGCGATCTCAAGTGGTACGCGAGCTGCTGGGCGGGCGTGGACCGCTTCTGCCGCGACGACCTGTATCAGAATCCCGACTGCCTGCTGACGAACGCCTCGGGCGCTTACGGCACGACGATCGCCGAGCATTCTGTCATGGTCTCGCTGATGCTGCTGCGCCGCCAGATGGAGTACACCGAGATCATCCGCGAGGGCGATTGGCGCGTGCTCCCGGGCGGTATCCATTCGCTCCACGGCGCGCGCGTCACGTGCCTCGGCACGGGCGACATCGGCACGGAATTTGCCCGCCGCGTGCGCGCGTTCCATCCCGCGAGCCTGACCGGCGTCAGCCGCAGCGGCCGCGCGAACGCGGACTTTGACGCCGTCCACCCCGTCACGGAGCTCGATCAGCTCCTGCCCGAGACTGACCTTCTCTTCATGTCTCTCCCCTCGGTGAGCGACACGGTGAACATCCTGAACGCAGACCGCATGGCGTTGCTCCCGAAAGGCGCTTACGTCATCAACGTTGGCCGCGGCACGGCCATCGATCAGGACGCGCTGATCAAAGCGCTGGATTCCGGGCACCTCGCCGGTGCGGCGCTCGATGTCGTCGTGCCCGAACCGCTGCCTGCGGATCATCCGCTGCGCAAGGCCAAGAACCTCCTGCTCACGCCGCACGTCGCGGGCAACATGACGCTCGGCTACACCTGCGAGCGCAACGTGCAGCTCTTCTGCGAGAACCTTGAAAATTACGCCGCGGGCCGCCCGATGCATCACCTCGTCGACCGCAGAAAGGGCTATTAAACCGCGTCGCGTTCCGCCGCTTTTCCGGTGGGCGCAGCACATAAAAAGGTAGCAATATGAAAAATTCCCGCATCAAAAACGGTATCATGCGCATTGTGCAGGGTATCATCATCGGCGCGGGCGCGATTTTGCCGGGCATCTCCGGCGGCGTGCTCGCAGTCGTATTCGGCATCTACCGCCCCGCGATGGAGCTGCTCACGCACCCCAGGCGCGCGCTTCAACGCTACTGGCGGATGCTGCTCGCCGTCGGCATCGGCTGGGCGATCGGCTTTTTGGGCGGCGGCAGCGTGATCCTTGCGCTGTTTCACCAGTCGGAAACCGTCGCCACGTGCCTCTTCATCGGGCTCATCCTCGGCACGCTGCCCGACCTCTGGCACGAGGCGGGTACGCAGGGGCGCAGCAACGGCTCGTACATCTCCCTGATCGTCAGCTTCCTCGCCCTGTTCGGCGCGCTGATGGCCGTCAAGTTCAGTTCATTTGCCGAGATGCCCGCAAACTTCTGGGGCTTTCTCTTCTGCGGCGTGCTGTGGGGCTTCAGCTTCATCATCCCGGGGATGACGTCGTCGTCCATCCTGATGGCGGTCGGCCTCCTCACGCCGCTGATCGACGGTATTGCGCAGCTTGATTTCACCGTGCTCGTCCCATGGGGGCTTGGCATGGTCGGCGTGATGGCGCTCTTTGCCCGTATCGTGAGCAGGCTCTTTGATACGCACTACTCGATCGCCTGTCACGCTGTCATCGGCATCGTGCTTGCCTCCACGCTCATCATCATTCCGACGGACTTTGCCTCGACAGCGGAGATGGTCTGGAGCGTCGCGTGTGCCATCCTCGGCGCGGTGCTCGCGTATTTTGGCAGCAAGCTCCAGCCGCAGGAAGACGCGGAGATTGAGGCGAAATAAAAGCAGATACAAAAAGCTGACGGTCAAAAGATCGTCAGCTTTTTACGGTGTCATCATTTGTGAGCGCTTCGCTTTTGCTTTTGCGCTTGTAGTGGTACATCATCCGGTCGGCGCGTTTGATCGCATCCTCTACGCTGCCGAGCACCGGATTGAAGCACGCATAGCCGACCGACACGTGCGGCAGGTGCTCGTTTTTCACTCGCCGTGCCGTCAGCTCGCGCAGGAATTCCGAAAGATACTTTTCCGCCGCCGTGTCGGAGATTTGTGCGATGACGCAGAATTCGTCGCCGCCGATGCGGTAGCAGTAGCCGACCTTGGAGAACACGGCGTAGATCGTGCTGCCGACGTCGGCAAGCACCGCGTCGCCCACGCCATGGCCAAAGGTGTCGTTGACGGACTTGAACTCGTCCACGTCGAAATAGTAGATGACTGCGTGCCCGCGCAACGAGGCGAGACGGCTCTCATAGCTGCGGCGGTTCAGAAGACGAGTCAGCGTGTCGATTTTCTGCGTGAGTTCGGAATACAGGATGTAAACCATCAGAACATCGACCGCTGAGCACGCCCACATGATGTGCACTCCGGCACCGTACTGGAGGAACAGCCCACAGAAGAAAAAGACCGGCAGGATGATAACGAGCGCCCGATACAGGCCATAATGGTGCGAACTCTCGCTCAGCAGCTGACCAATGAACAGCAGAACGCCGCTGGCATAGGCCAGCACGTAGACCCAGTAAAACGTTTCGTGATGATAAACGTTTTGTGCGTCGACCGAGAAGATGAAGCCGAACAGCACCTCGAGCCCCGCGTGGACGCCGATGAGGGTATAAATGAGCTTTTTATGCTTGAGCGGCGTCATCAGGTCGCTGCAGAGCACCGTGATGATCGGCGCTGTGGACAGCTCGATGGTCTTGACAAGGATGTGCAGCGTCCGCAGCGACGGGTCAGCTCCGTTCATCCAAACGCCGAACCATTCCGATACCATGCATGCGATCACCAGTACGGAGATCGTGTAAACCGTCTGCTTTTTGTCATGCTCCATCAGATCATTGCCGCTCACGAGCATGTCCATGATAATCATAATAAAGACCGAAAGGAAGATGGTAGCCGAGTAGAAATCCGACATGGCGCGAACCTTCCTTTCTGATAGTTATATTCTTACTATATCACAGTTGAGAAAAACCGCAACTAAAAAACGTCGAATCCTGTTGTTTTTCCAAAATTCACACAGAATCTGCCAACAATTCGCTGTACTGCGCAAGGCTCTGCGTGGCGAGTTGCTGCATCGTCGACCAGTCCGCCGCGCCCGCACTTCCCTGCACCGCCACGGTGCGAAACCCCGCGCCCTTCGCGTTTTGGATCGCCGCAAGCGAGCCGGAAAAGACGATCGTATCGTCTTTTTGCGAGTGCAGGCGCTTCATCGCGCGCTCGAACATCGTGCCGCTGTCCGCCTTGCAGAGCGCGACGGATTCTGTCAGCACGAAGCGGAAATACGAGTTAAGCCCCGCCTTTTCGAGCGCTTTTTGCGCGTCCTCCGCGCTGAGCGCCGTCACCGCGCCGAGCCACACGCCCTCCATCTTAAAAAGTGAAAGCGCCTTGTCGAGTCCCTCGCGTGCCGCGCCGTCGGGGGTGAAGAGTGTATCGCCCAGTGTAAAGATTGCGCTTTGCAGCCGCATATTCGGTTCCTCCTGCGTTTGAATGATGATTGCCTCTTATTATAATGCGCCCCGCCGTCATTTGCAATCGCGGCGAAGAAGAATATCCTATGCAGCACGGTTCTGTATAAATTTTCGAATACATTCACAAAAGGATCTGAAAGACGGTGGCTTGACGCACTGCTTTGTGAAAAATGATGAACAAAAATACAGATTCAACGCTGAAATTTGGCATGATTAGGTATGAATATTCTCTTGACTATGTATTTTTATTGAGTTACACTAAACTCATCAACTTTCCGCCGCTGTGTGTGGCGGCATAAGACCACTCTGGAGGACGAAAACCATGAAACATTATCCAAACTCTGTCAGCAAAGCGCTTGCGCTGCTGATGGCCCTGGTAATGACGCTCTCGCTCGCGGTCACGTCCGCGTTTGCCGTCAGCTACCAGGACATGAACCCCAAGGACGATGCGCTGCTGGGAACGAAATTCCCAGTCGACGCGACCATCACCCTTGTCACCGATGAAAACGGCAAGGACGTGTCCCTCTCCATCCCCGTTTCGGGCATGACGAAGGATGCGCTCGCCGCGGCCGTCAGCGCCGGTACCGTCTCGCTCTCACTCGAGCGCGACGATTCCCGCCCCTACGTCAACGAGGAGCTGTTCCCCTACGCTTACGCGGGCGGGGATCTTGACAGCTGGATGACCGAGGGCAAGGACGAGCACCAGTTCACAGACATCAAGCTGACGGCGAATGAGAAAAACGGCAAGACCGTCCTCGACGTGAGCTTCCACGTGAATAACTACTTCTACTCCACCAACCGCAGAACCGGCGTGACGACGCCCGATTACAGCGTGCCCCATGTGAACGGCGGCTACTACATCGACCTGTGCGGTTACTTTGGCCTGACGGCCAAAAATAGCGGCAAGGTGATCGGCTCCGCACCTGTCAAGGTTGCGCCGTATGAAAACTTCAACACCATGTGGGAGATCTACAAGGAGCTCGATACGATCGTGGCAAACGGCACGAAAAACGGTCTCTACGTGGAAGAATTTTCCATGGGCCAGTCCACCGCGGGCCGTGATATGCCCTACCTGATCGTCGCCGACTCCAAGGCGAGCGTGAGCAAGTGGCTCGCCCTGACCGAGCAGGCCGAGACCGATCCTGACGCTGTGCTCGCCCAGATCAAGTCCGGCGCGCTCGACGAGATCCGCGTGCCCGTGATGTATTCCAACATCCACTCCAACGAGGTCGCCGCCACCGACGGCGTGCTCGATTTCGCCAAGATGATCACGAGCGAAAAGACCATCGACTATAAGATCCTCACCGGCTTCACCGCCGCGGGCGAAAAAGAGCTCAAGGAAGAGATGGGCCCTGTCGGCGCGGAGGGCAGCGTCGCCGTTCCCGACCTCGTCAAGGATACGGCCAGCTACCTCGGCTACCTGACCGCTGACAACAACGGCAAGTCCGGCAAGGTCGACCTTGAAGAGTATTACACCGTCGAAAATAAGAGCGTGAACGTCAAGGACGAGCTTTTGTCCGACGTGTTCTTCATCCTCGTCCCCGAGGAGAACGTCGACGGACGTACTTACCTGACGAGACATTCCACCAATGGCTATGACCTCAACCGCGACAACTCCTTCCAGACCACGAGCGAGACGGCCAACATGCAGCAGCTCATCGGCACGTTCAACCCCATGTCGCTTGCCGAGTTCCACGGCCGCGTGCAGGCCTTCCAGTGCGAGCCCTGCGATCCCCCGCACGAGCCGAACTTTGAGTACGACCTGCTCGCCAACCACCTCATCACCGGCGGCGAGGCGCTGGGCATCGCGGCGGTCGCCAACAACGATGGCTACAACAGCTATGTGATCCCTCAGCGCGATTACCTGAGCTACACCGGCAGCGGCACCGAGACCTACTGGGAGGACCCGTGGGACGATATGTCCACGAGCTACACCCCCCAGTTCGCCATGCTCCAGGGCACCGTTGCCTACACCGTTGAGCTGCCCGCCTACAACGACGATACCGCTCAGGCGGCGCAGTACGGTATCCTCGGCAACGCCGCCTATGTTGCCGCGGAGAAGCTTTCCTATCTCGAATCCCAGGTCACCATCTTCCAGCGCGGCGTGAAGAACTTTAACTCCGATGCCTTTGAGATGGTCGGCCAGTGGCTGTGCGACCAGAACGACGTGGAGGGCGCGGAGATGAATCTCTTCCGTCCCGAGTACACCGGTAAGGGCCAGAACGGCAATTTCTATCCCGAGTGCTACATCATTCCGCTCGACGGCGAGAACCAGACCAACCTCCAGGCCGCTTCTGACATGATGGAGTGGCTCACGAGAAACGACGTCAAGGTCAACGTGACTGAAAAGGAATTCACCTATGACGGCGTTACCTACCCCGCCGGTACGATGATCGTCTCGATGTATCAGGCCAAGCGCTCTGTCGCCAACGGCGCGCTGTATGACGGCACGCTGATCAACGGCTGGACGATCCTCTACTCCGAGGGCATCACCTCCTTCAATGAAACGCGCGGCTTCGACATGGTCACCGTGGCCGAGCCCGCCGCCTACAAGAGCATCTCCGCCGTCTGCGGCGACGCGATGGATCACGACGACGCGCTCGCTTACACCAAGGCGCTGACCTCCTACTTCACCGGCGACAAGAATAAGGACGTCATCATCTCTAACGCCTCTGAAGACTCCACCGCCGCCGTCAACGAACTTCTCAAGGCCGGCAAGACCGTCGGCATGGTCACGAGCGGCGACCACATGGGCGATTTCATCTGCTCCTACGCCGACTATCAGACCGTCGCGGGCAAGTATCTGCTCTCTGCCGCGGGCGTCGACAAGACGAGCGTGAAGGCGAAGATCATCACCAAGTCCCCGACCGTCTACGTCCCCGGCACGCCTGCTGAAAGCGAGAAGGGATTTGTCTACGCGCCGCAGATCAGCCAGAGCGCCGGCTGGAACTATGATACCGCCGCGATGAACCTCATGGGCTTCACCACGACCTCCGACGTGACCAAGGCGGACGCCGCCGCAGGTGCGACGAAGCTCGACGCTGCCGCAAAGACCGCCGTGAAAAACGGCCTGCCGTACATCGGTTACAGCTATTCCGCAGCGTCCTCCGCCTCTGACCTCATCGCCGGCGTGGAATACACCGAGCTGGACGGCGCGATGGACTGCCTGACCCCCGTTGTCTATCCCAACAAGACCCTTGTGAACGCGAGCTACATTGCTGACGGCGACGATATCCTCTACGCCTACGGCCTCGGCTTCTTCTCCAAGGTCCCCGCCTCCGCGACGGTCCTCGTCAAGAGCGATAAGACCAAGACGCCCACCGAGGGTTTCATCCCCACGAACACTGCCGAGCGCGCCGCGGGCTTCAAGGCCTACATGAACGGCGGCGTGCAGGGCTTTGCCTACAAGGAAAACGGCATGAACGTTGTCCTCTTTGCAAACTCCCTGACCAACAAGGTCCACCAGAGAGACGAGTATGCGTACCTCAGCAACTTCCTCTTCTCCTCCGTCCTGAGCGACAAGAACTATGACGGCTCCGCGTCGCTTCCCTTTACCGATGTCGCCGACGACGCCTACTATGCCGACGCCGTTGTCTGGGCCGTTGCGAAGAACATCACCTCCGGCGCGACCGCCACGACCTTTGCGCCGAACGCGAGCTGCACGCGCGGCCAGATGGTCACCTTCCTGTGGAGAGCCAACGGCAGCCCCGAGCCGAAGTCCACGGCCACGTCCTTCACCGACGTGAAGAGCGGCGCGTATTACGAAAAGGCCGTTGCGTGGGCGGTGGAAAACAACGTGACCACCGGCACGAGCAGCACGACCTTCTCCCCGGATGCCTCCGTCACGCGCGCACAGGCTGTCACCTTCCAGTGGAGAGCGGCCGGCGCACCGAAGGCTGAGGGCACGAACGCCTTTGCCGATGTGAGCGCGAGCGCCTTCTACGCCCCCGCCGTGCAGTGGGCCGTCAACGCGGGCGTGACCACCGGCACGAGCGACACCACCTTCTCCCCGAACAGCAACTGCCTGCGTGCGCAGATCGTTTCCTTCCTCTACCGCGCCGCCAAGTAAGCGGCCACACAAAAAATACGCTGCGGAGCAATCCGCAGCGTATTTTTTGTTCCGCAGCTTCCACAGGGCGATCAGTTCCTGTGGAAAAGGAGCGAAAATTTTTCCGTCCCGCCTGTTGACATAGGGGACATCGCAGACCATAATACTTCAAAAATGAACAATACAAAAAAGAAAGAAGGAAGGGCATGAACCGAAGCATATCGATCTTCCGAAAGATCGCTCTGGCCTACAGCGAAGTGTGCAAGCCGCTCTGCAAGGAGCTGGGCCTGCCGCAGACGGCCTTCGATATCCTGATGTTCCTGGGGAACAACCCGGCCTATAAAACGGCCAGCGAGATCGTGGAGATCCGCCGCCTCAAGGCAAATCTCGTGTCGGTCAATGTGGAAAAGCTCGTGCAGGAGGGATATCTCACGCGCTGCGCGGTGGCGGGCGACCGGCGGAAGACGGAGCTTCTCTGCACCGAAAAGGCAGCGCCCATCCTCGCGCGCGGGCGGCAGCTCCAGAAGGATTTTTCCGAGAGCCTCTTTGCAGGCATGGACGAAGCGCGGCGGGAAGCCTTCGCCGCGGCGCTCGCGGAGATCGAAAGCAATCTTGATGCAATTCTGGAAGCAAACGAACCATGAGTATCCTGACAACCGTTCTGGTCACATTTTTTGCGGGCATGGGCGCGGGGCTCGGCACCGGCTTTGCCGGGATGAGCGCCGCCGCAGTCATCAGCCCCATGCTGATCACCTTTCTGGGCGTTGAGCCCTACATGGCCGTGGGCATCGCGCTCTCGTCCGATGTGCTCGCGAGCGCCGTCTCGGCCTACACCTACCACAAAAACAAGAATCTCGACATCAAAAACGGCCTCATCATGATGGCGAGCGTGCTGCTCTTCACCGTCATCGGCAGCTACGCGGCAAGCCTCGTCCCCTCGGCGACGATGGGCGGCTTCTCCGTCTTCATGACGTTCCTGCTGGGCGTCAAATTCATCCTGCGCCCCGTGATGACCACGAAGGAAACGATGGCGCAGGTGGACGCGAAAAAGCGCGCGGTGCAGTCGCTCGTCTGCGGCGCGATGATCGGCATGATCTGCGGCTTCATCGGCGCGGGCGGCGGCATGATGATGCTGCTCATCCTCACAAGCGTCATGGGCTACGAGCTGAAAACAGCCGTCGGCACGAGCGTTTTCATCATGACCTTCACCGCCCTGACCGGCGCCGTTTCCCACTTTGCCATCGGGGGATTGCCGGATACGCTCACATGGGCGCTGTGCGTCGTTTTCACGCTCCTCTGGGCGCGTATCGCCGCAGTCTTTGCCAACC
>OLGI01002733.1_pt1 | contig 12194 bp, 8 predicted proteins | sample 1605221 | NCBI WGS metagenome assembly OLGI01 (sample SAMEA3888915, study PRJEB22519) | human gut metagenome | biome: human gut; feature: human-associated habitat; material: faeces | place: Denmark | collected 2010 | reverse complement strand
CACATACGACGTTTCTCGCCGCTCAGGATGACGAAACGGGGCGATGCCCGAAAGTCGTATTCAAGTTACCAGTCACTCGAAGCTCCTAATCCCTAGCCACTAGACCCTAGCTACTAGCATGCAAGTCACCAGTCACTCCTGATTCCAACCAATAATCAACAACCAACAAGGAGAAACCATATGGGAAAAACATTATACCTTGAAACTTCCTCCGGCATCAGCGGAGATATGTTCGTCGCAGCGATGATTGACCTCGGGGCAGACCCGGAGGCGCTGGAACGCGCGCTGAATTCCATTCCCGCGGACGGTTTCATGGTGGAGATCTCCAGCGTCAAGAAATCCGGCATTGCGTGCTGTGATTTCAATGTTATTCTGGATGCAGCCCATGAAAATCATGACCATGATATGGCCTACCTCTATGGCCCGGCACCGGTCAGCTCGGCAGCTCCGCAGGAAGAAGTGCACCACTGCCATGGGTGCGAGGACGAGGAAGCGCATCATTGCCATTGCCATGAAGACGAAGAAGCACATCATTGCCACTGCCATGAGGAAGAGGAAGCGCATCACTGCCATTGTCATGAGGAAGAGGAAGCGCATCATTGCCATTGCCATGAGGACGAGGAAGCGCCTCACTGCCACTGTCACGAGGACGAGGAAGCGCATCACTGCCATTGCCATGAGGACGAGGAAGCGCCTCATTGCCACTGCCATGAGGAAGAAGAAGCGCATCACTGCCACTGCCATGAGGAAGAAGAAGCGCATCACTGCCACTGCCATGAGGAAGAGGAAGCGCCTCACTGCCATTGCCACGAGGAAGAGGCGCATCATTGCCACGGACACGGAGGCGAAGAGCCTCATCATCACCATGAGCATCACCACCACCACGGACGCCATCTGGCAGAGATCTTAGACATCATCGACGCGACAGACATGACAGACTCGGCGAAAGCACTGGCGGGCAAGATGTTCCACATCGTAGCGGAAGCTGAGTCTCTCGCCCATCACATGCCGCTGGAAGAGGTGCATTTTCATGAAGTCGGCGCCATCGACTCCATCGTAGATATCATTGCCGCGGCGGTCACCTTTGACAGCCTGGGGATCACGGATGTCATCATCCCCTGCCTCACCGAGGGCAGAGGCACCGTCCGCTGCCAGCACGGCGTGCTGCCCGTCCCCGTCCCGGCGACCATGAATATCATCGAAGCCTACGAGATGCCGCTCACCATCATGGAGGCGAAGGGGGAATACGTCACGCCGACCGGCGCAGCCATTGCGGCTGCCATCTGCACGACGCACCAGCTGCCGAAGGCCTTCCGTATCGTGGCGACAGGCCTTGGTGCAGGCAAGAGAGCCTACACCGAGCGCACGAATATCCTTCGCGCATACCTCATCGAAGGGAATGCCATGGAAGAGGGCAAGGATGAGATCGTGAAGCTCGAGACCGACATCGACGACAGCACCGGCGAAGCACTCGGCTATACCATCGACCGCCTCATGCAGGCCGGTGCGCTCGATGTCCATTACAGCCCGGTCTACATGAAGAAGAACCGTCCCGCGTGGGAGCTCACCGTGATCTGCAAGAAGAGCAGGATGGAAGAGCTTGAGGACATCATCTTCAAAGAAACGACGACCATCGGCATTCGCGAATTTCCGAGCGTCATGCGCTCCATCCTTCACCGCAACCAGAAGCAGGTGGAAACGCCCTTCGGCATCGCGGAGGTGAAGGAAGTCGCCCTCCCCGGGGAGAGACGCTTCTACCCCGAGTATGAATCGGTGAAGGCCATCGCAGAAAAAAACCACCTGCCCTTTGCGGAGGTATATCATCTCGTGAAAGCGCTGGCGGAACAAAACGAGTAGTGGCTGGGGACTAGTGACTAGAGACTAGGAGACTCTCGTATCGTCATTTCGAGCAAAGCGAGAAATCTTTTGCCATTCCTTAACATACGACGTTTTTCTCCGCTCAGGATGACGAAATGCGCCGCACCGATCCCGTTGAACCCATAGAACCTCCCCCTCTTTCGTTTGCGGTCAATGGGACGGCACGCAACCTCGTTTCTCATAAGCATCTCAAGAAATTTTCGATAGCCAGAAAAGCCCCGCCGCCGCGGGGCTTTTGTCATGCAGGTCAAATTGTTCACTTTTTCAAGTGAAAAATGGTGTATAATAGAACCAAGTAGACATGTCAGATCGTTTGATGAGAAAATCTGTCCGAAAGAACTCTGCGTGTAGATCAGGAGCCCGGGGCATTTGCCGCCGATAAAGTAGATCGGCAGGATGGGTGCAGCGATCGCCTGAGAAATGAGCAGACTCTCTTTCATGAGCTTCGTCTCCGAAATTTTTCGACTGTGAGACGGAGGATCCGGGAGCGTTTTCCCGTGCTTCACAGGGAAGGCCTTTGGGATGCTCTGTCTGTCCTCTCCGGTAAATCTGTCTAGCCGGTGCGGAAGAACGCAAAGGAAAGAAAGAACGAGGGCGGCCTCGCAGCGTGACATGACTCCCAAGGCACCAGAGTCGGGGGCTGTAGAAGTCATAGCGCATCTGCGTTTCCGTGCGCCTTTTACCAAGGCTTGCTCTTCTTTTCCGCATGAGGTCAGTGCTTTCCTTATGTGTTCCTGTATGATTTTTCATCCTGCGCTCCCATCTCTCCTTGCCGGCTGCGGTCCGGCAGAGTGAAACCGGCAGTCAACGGTGAATCTCTGAGGAACATAGGCTTGTTCCATTCCGCATTCTCATAGGATCATAGTCCTATGGTCTTATGACTAGACCATTCCGAAGACTCCAAAAATACAGCCCGCACCGGCCGCCATCCGGTGCGGGTATTTAAATGGGGAAAAAGGGCGTGGGGGGAAGGCGGCATACTCCCTCCTTCCCCCGGAAGGAGGTGCCCCGAAGGGGCGGAGGTTGGCTCCCGCCGCGGGATAAAAAGGAATGCGAGACAGTCCTTTCACGTATCGGCATCCCGCGCTGCAGGGAGTGCGGTGCTTCCCGTGATCCCTCTCCTCACCGCGGTTCTTGACCGCGAACGAAAAAGATTTCTCGCTTTCGCTCGAAATGACGATGCGGGAAGGCGGCATATTCCCTCCTTCCCCCGGAAGGAGGTGCCCCGAAGGGGCGGAGGCTGGCTCCCTAAGCGGGATGAAAAAAATGGGGCGGCTCTCTCCGTTTCGTCATCCCGAGCGCAGCCGAGGGATCTTTTTCGTTTTCTTTTTCCTGTGCAGGCATGTATAATAAGAAGAATTTATACATGCTTTTTTGTGCGTGCCGTAAGGGGGAAGCCATGAAGGACGAGATCTACTTGAAGATGCTGGGGGCAGCGGTCTGGGAGAGTCCGGTGCCCATCTATGTCATCCATGTCGAGGTGGATGAGGCGGGGAAACCGGTGGACTGGCGTTTTGCCTATGCCAATGAGGCGGAAGCAAAGCATCTCTCTATCCCTCTTGAGAAGCTGCTCGGCAGATCGGGTATCGAGCTTTTGCCGAAGATCGGCGGCAAGTGGCTTTTCCCCTACTACGAAGCGGCCTATCACGGGAAGACGCTGGATTTCGATACCTTTGCCCAGAGGACGAAGCGCTTCATCCATCTCCATATCATGCCGGCAGGGACACCGGGCTACTGCCTCGCATCGATCAAAAACTTCGACAAGACGCTCTGTGCGGAGTCGGAGCCGGGAACTCCTATGGAGCAGGCGTTCCGTCATCTTGTGAGGGAGAATGCGATCCTGCAGTCGCTCTGCTTAGACTACACGGTGATCTGTTTCGCAGACCTCAAGACAGATACGATAGAGATCGTGAAGCAGGGGATGTTCAGCCATGGCATGGATATCGATGAGGCTCTGCCTGCCAAGGAGAAGCTCTCTTATCGCTCGCGCATGGCATACATCCGCGATCATCTGCTGGTGAAAGAGTCCTGTGGGGATTTCTATGGGGAGCTGGGCCCTGAGGGACTGATGCGGCATCTGATGGAGAAGGAAACGTTCACGTATCGGGCGCGTACGAAAGGGAACCGCGAGGGGAATGAATACTTCGAGCTGAAGGCCATCCGCGTGCATCAGGATGAGACGAGCTTTAAGGTCGTCATCGGGATCCGGCCGATCGATGATCTGATCAGGGAAGAGGGCAGACACCAGCGGTGTCTCGAGGAGGCGCTCGCATCTGAACGCCGGTCGCATGAAGTCATTTCTACGATCAGCAAGATCTACTGGGTGATCTACCTCATCGATCTGGAAAAAGACACCTGCGAGAGGATCGCTAGTGTCGGTGAAGGGTATCAGGTGAGCGGGAAGGTGTGTGCGGCGTCGCAGGCATTTGAGGATATACTGCAGTATATCGTTTCCGAGGAATATTGGGACCACATGCGCGATTTTGTGGATACGAGGACGCTTGTCAAGCGCCTTTCGCAGGAAGACACCATCACGACCACATATCGTGCGCGCACGGGAGAGTGGCGGCAGGCGCGATTCATCGTGAAGACGAGAGATGAGAAGGGGCGCGCGAAAGATCTCCTGTACATGGTGAATCCCATCGACCGCGCCAAGCAGAAGGAGATGCAGAACCAGGCCGTGATGAATGCACTGGGGCAGGATTTCTCTGTGATCTTCCTGACGGATCTCCGGCAGGATACCATCGAGCTGATCCGGGGCATGGAGGATACGCACATAGGGCGAAAGCTCGAGGATGTGCATTATCGCTATAGTGAATGGATCCGCTATGCCTGCGAGCATCTGGTGCATGAGGCGGATCGCGAAGAGATGGCCGTCCTCCTCTCACCCTCTCGCCTCGAGGAGGAGCTTCTCCGGCATAAGATGTACAGCGTCCGCTGCCATGTGCGTCCGAATCCTGCGGGGAATGAGTATTTCGAAGTGCGGGCGGTGCTTTCCCAGCAGGATGAAGATCATTTTGAGGTCATCATAGGCCACCGCGCGCTGGATCAGATCATCCATGAGGAGAGGAAGAAACAGCAGCAGCTGGAAGAAGCGCTTCGCCAGGTCGAACTCGCCAATAAGGCGAAGTCCACCTTCCTCTTCAATATGTCGCATGATATCCGCACGCCGATGAATGCGATCCTTGGCTTCTCCCACCTGCTTCGCATGTACAAGGATGAGCCGGAGAGGATCCTGGACTATACAGAAAAGATCGAGAAGTCCGGTGAATTTCTGCTCTCTCTGATCAACAATGTCCTTGAGCTTGCGCGCATCGAAAGCGGCAAGAGCGGTATCGAGGAGACGATCATTGATGTGAAAGAGCTCTATGAGTCTGTCGGCTGCCTTTTTGAAAATCAGATGAGGGACAGACAGATCTCCTTCACAAGGACGCTTCGGACGCCGCAGCGCTTCATCTATGCCGATAAGGTGAAGCTGCAGGAGATCCTGCTGAATCTTCTCTCGAATGCATGCAAGTACACACCGCCCGGAGGGAGGGTGTCTTTCGATATCTGCTCCGCTCCGGCCCAAGAGGGCATCGAGCTCTTCACGACGACCATCCGGGACAATGGCATCGGTATGAGGAAAGAATTCCTCGCGCACATTTTCGAAGCCTTCACGCGCGAGAGGAGCAGCACGGAGAGCCGACGGCCGGGCTTTGGCCTCGGTATGGGCATCGCCAAGAAGCTGACAGAGCTCATGGGCGGCATCATTGCGGTCGAGAGCGAGCCGGGCAAGGGCACCACCTTTACGGTCAGGATCCCGCACCGCATCGCCAAAGGGACGGAAGAGGCATTCCCTGCAGAAGACTCCGCCCTGACGGATACCGCGCTCCAAGGCCGCCGCATCCTTCTTGCGGAAGACAATGATCTCAATGCAGAGATCGCAGAAGAGCTTCTAAAGGAGGCGGGGCTTCTTGTGGAGCGCGCCAGAGATGGCATCGAGTGTCTGGCGATGCTTGAGAAACGAGAGCCGCTCTGGTATGATCTCATCCTCATGGATATCCAGATGCCGAATATGGATGGCTACAAGGCGACCACCATCATTCGCCATCTGGAGGATCCAAGGCTTTCGAAGATCCCCATCATCGCCATGACGGCCAATGCTTTCGCCGAAGACAAGGCGAAGGCCATCGCGCTCGGCATGAATGCCCATGTGGCAAAGCCCTTCGATATAAGGGTGCTCAAGCGCGTGATGGCGGATGTGCTGGGGAAACAGTGAGTCAATGTTTTTGGGGGCATGCTGCTCTTTGAATTAGAAATTAGAAATGCGAAATGCGAAATGGTGGTGCGGCGCATAAACGTATAGAAGCGCCGCGAAGTATAGACAGTGGCGATGCCCGAAGGCGGTATTCAAGTCACAAGTCACTAGTCACTCGAGATTCCCTAATTCCTAATCCCTAATCCCTAACTACTAATTCCCAGTCACTAGTCCCCAGTCCCCAGTCACTTCCCAAAGAGGGCAGATACGACAAGCTGCTTTTGCATTTTGTCGCAGCTGCCTTTTTTCGTTCTGCCCAGCGTCGATCGAAATCATTTTGCGCTTGCATTGTTGATTCATTTAGTATAAAGTATATATCAATACGAAGAATATGCAAAAATATGTATACACGCTATATAAATCACATGCACTTATTGAGAGACTCTCTCATTTCTCATGGTCACTTCGGAGGTCGATCTTATGCTTCTACCCCTCTTGCTGTTTCTTTTGCCGCTTGCAACGGCCGTGATCCTGCTCTTGACACGCGATGCCTCCTTCCGCACCCTGCTCGTGAAAGGCACGGCAGCGGTGATGATGGGGCTCGCACTTGCCGTCGCCGTCACCTGCTTTGATGAGCCGGTGAAGATCGGCGTGGACAGTGAGCTGCTGAAAGCGGTGATGCTGGCGGCAGACTTCCTTGTCATCCTGGCGGTCTGCTACTATGCGAAGAAATTCAAACGCTACAGCATCGCACTTCTGGGGCTTGTGCAGTTTGCGATCGTGGCGGCTTTTGAATGGCATATGGGCGATCGCATCTATGTATCATGGGATTTCCTCATCGATCACTTTGCCATCATCATGATCCTGATTGCCGGCATCATCGGCGGACTCATCGCAGTGTACTCCTTGGGCTACATGGCGCAGTACCATCGAAAGCATACGGGGATCCCTGACCGTCGCGGCTTTTTCTTCTTCGTGGTCTTCCTCTTTCTTTCAGCGATGTTCGGTCTCGTCATGTCGAACAATCTGCTCTTCATGTACACCTTCTGGGAGATCACGTCTCTCTGCTCCTTCCTCCTGATCGGCTATTCGCAGACGAATGAAGCGATCCACAATTCCTGCAAGGCGCTTTGGATGAACCTTTTGGGCGGGCTTGCCTTTGCATTGGCGATCGTCCTTCTGGGGGAGAAATACTACACGGTCGAGCTGTCTCTCTTGGTGAATCTGGGCCGCAGCCGTGAACCGGTCGAGCTTATCGCAGCGCTCCTCGTATTCTGCGGATTCACAAAATCGGCAATGATGCCCTTCTCCGGATGGCTTCTGGGGGCGATGGTGGCACCGACGCCGACCTCGGCGCTCCTGCACTCTTCGACCATGGTCAAGGCGGGCGTCTTCCTCATCATCAAGCTCGCGCCGATCCTGGGAGACAATCATGTCGGCATCATGGCAATGCTGGTGGGCGGGATCACCTTCTTCTTCGCTTCCTGCGCGGCCATTTCCCAGTCCGATGGGAAAAAGGTGCTCGCCTATTCCACGATCTCGAATCTCGGTCTGATCGTCTGCTGCGCAGGCACAGGCTCCTATGAAGCCGCATGGACGGCGATCATGATCGTCATCTTCCACGCAGTCGCCAAGTCTCTCCTCTTCCTCACGGTCGGCACCGCAGAGCAGCAGCTCGGCAGCCGCGATCTGGAGAATTTCGATGGGATCTTCAATTCCATGCCGCGCCTTTCGCTCTGCATGGTGATCGGCATCTGCGGGATGTTCCTTGCGCCGTTCGGCATGCTGATCTCCAAGTGGGCCGCTATGAAAGCCTTCGTCGATGCAGGACAGCCGCTGCTTCTCCTCGTCCTCGTCTACGGCTCAGCGACCACGCTCTTCTACTGGACGAAATGGCTCGGCAAGATCACGACCTTTGTCCCGACGAATGAAAACCGCGAGCGAGGGATCCTTGGCGTCGAATGGACGGCGCTCAAAACGCTGGCAGCACTGACGCTCATCGTCTGCGTGCTCTTCCCGCTCGTTTCGGAATACGGCGTCATCCCCTACCTCGCACTCACTTATCATGCGACGGCAGAGGTCATCGCGCAGAGCAATCTCTGGATCATGTCGCTCATGGTCTTCCTCCTGGTCGTCCTGCCTCTTCGCTTCGGCAAAAGCCGCGAGAAGAAACAGGTCGTCACAAATCTTTCCGGGGAGAACCTCGGAAGTGACAATGCCTATCGCGGCGCCGGCGGACGTGTCGTCCCCGTCACATTGCGGAACTGGTATCTGGAGAGCTGGTTCGGTGAAGACCGCATGAAGCTCCTGGGCTACACCGCAGCCCTTGCCTGCGTCCTGATGGAGCTGTCTTTGTCTGTAGGAGGTGCATTCCATGTCTGACTTCCTGATGCCTATCGCAGGAGGTCTCCTGTACCTCCTCTTAGCGCCGATCCTCGGCGGACTGCTTTCCGGGTGCGACCGCATCATCTCCGCCCGTATGCAGCGAAGAAAGGGGCCGCCCCTCCTGCAGCCCTTCTATGATTTCCTGAAGCTGTGGGGAAAGCAGCCGATCGCCGTCAATAAGGCGGAAGGCTTCTACATCTTCGGCTTCCTTCTTTTCGTCCTTCTGACAGGTACCATCTTCTTCGCGCAGGGCGATATCCTGCTCGTCGTATTCACACTGACCATGGCGAGTGTCTGCCTCATCATCGCGGCGTATGCCGTCGACTCCCCCTACAGCCAGATCGGCGCGGAGCGTGAGCTCGTGCAGACCATGGCGTATGAACCGATGCTCCTCATGGTGGCACTCGGCTTTTACCTCGCCAGCGGCAGCTTCTCCGTCGGAGACATCCTGACGGGCGCCCATATGAATATCCTGCGTATGCCGGGCATCTTTTTCGGTCTCTGCTTCATCCTTCTCATTAAATTCAGGAAATCGCCCTTCGATATCTCCATGTCGCATGAAGCGCATCAGGAGCTCATCGGCGGTCTTAAGACAGAGATCTCCGGCCGTACCTTGGCTGTCGTCGAGATCGCGCACTGGTATGAGAATGTGTTCCTCTTCGGCCTCGTGCTCCTCTTCTTCGCATCGGATACCTGGTGGACATGGCTTCTCGGCCTTGCCATCTGCGAGATCGTTTTCTTCGCAGAGATCCTCATCGACAACTGCTGCGCCCGCATCAAGTGGGAGCGCATGCTCGCCTCCACCTGGCTCGTCGGCCTCATGGCAGGCTTTCTGAATATCGCATTTTTGATGTACTTCAAATAAAGGTTGTCTGGTTCAGGTTGATGGGTTCAAGTGAGCGGCGTCGCGCTTTGCACCGCATATAAAATGGCGGCGAAGCCGCCACCACAAGTTTGAAAACAGGGATGAGTCGCTAGTGACTAGTGACTGGTAGCTAGGGATTAGTGGCTAGGGATTAGGAGTATCGTGACACTAGTGACTAGTGACTTACATACCACTTTCGCGTATCGCTTCATATATACTTGCGGCGAAGCCGCCACCACAACCCTGAACCCTGAACCCTGAACCCTGAACCCCCTATCCCAATTCACTCCATTCCGGAGGTCATGTATGAGCTTTGAAAAGAAATCTCCCTGGCTGATCCACTATGACGGATCGTCCTGCAACGGCTGCGATATCGAGGTGCTTGCGTGCCTGACACCGCTCTATGACGTGGAGCGCTTCGGCATCGTCAATACCGGTGACCCGAAGCACGCCGATATTTTCCTTGTCACCGGCGGCGTGAACGCACAGAACCTGCCCGTCGTCCGCCAGATCTATGAACAGATGCCGGAGCCGAAGGTGGTGATCGCCGTCGGGACCTGCGCATGCAGCGGCGGCATCTTCCGCGAGTGCTATAATATGCTTGGCGGCATGGACAAGGCGATCCCCGTCGATGTCTACGTCCCCGGCTGCGCCGCACGTCCGGAGGCCATCATTGATGGCGTCGTAAAAGGCCTTTCTGTGCTGGAAGAAAAGCAGAAGAAACTGAGAAAAGGTTGATGGGTTCAGGTTGGCGGGTTCAAGGCTATGGTGCGGTGCGAAATATTTATAACGCGCCGCACTATCACCCTGAAGTTTGAAAGCAGGGTGAGGGTTCAGGGATTAGGGGTTAGGAGTGACTGGTGACTAGTGACTGGTGACTGGGATATATCAGACTCCCGTATCGTCATTTCGAGCGAAGCCCTCGAATCTTTTTCGTTCGCGATCAGGCGGACAATGTTTGAAAACCCCAAATGGGAAACCTGTTATTTCTCAAACCTTCGGGCATCGCCCTATTTATACTCTGCGGCGCTTCATTATTTTATGCGCCGCACCACCATTTCTCATTTCTAATTCATGCGAGGCTTTCATCCGCCATCCATGGGCGCCCCGCTCTAAGGGCCAATCCTGAACCCCGAACCCATTTCTATCCCCCTCCCAAAGGAGAATATCTATGAAACAGCAGTTTATCACCATTCGACCGGAAGACCTCTTGGAGCGTGTGGCGCGATTCAAAAAAGAAGGCTGCCGCCTGGTCCAGATCCTCTGCACCCGTACCACGGAGGGCTTCGAACTGACATACACCTTTGACAAAAATTATTTCCTCTACCACCTGCGCCTGACCGCGGCGCTCGACGGCTCCGTCATGAGCATCACGAGCCTGTACTGGTACGCCTTTGTGTGGGAGAATGAGATCCACGATCTTTTCGGGCTGGATGTCCGTTTCATCGCGCCCGATGTGGACTATGGCGGGCATTTCTACCACCTTGCGCAGAAGACGCCGTGGCATGACCTGTCGAATGCCGTCCACGCGAAGCAGGCCGTGAAGGTGAACCTTCGAAGCGGTCTTGGCGTCGATGCATCTGTCGTGAAGAAGGAGGAGGGCAATGGCTGAACTCACTACCGTTTCCTTTGGCCCGCAGCATCCGGTCCTGCCGGAGCCGATCCATCTGGATCTGGAGCTGAAGGATGAGAAAGTCGTCCGCGCCGTGCCGTCCATCGGCTACGTCCACCGCGGGCTGGAAAAGCTGGTCGAGAAGCGTGATTTCAAGCAGTTCATCTATGTCGCAGAGCGTGTCTGCGGCATCTGCTCCTTCGGGCATGGCTGGGGCTATGCGAAGGCCGTCGAAGGGCTGATGGAGATCGACGTGCCGCGCCGTGCGAGCTACCTGCGTACGATTTGGCATGAGCTTTCCCGCCTGCACAGCCATCTCCTGTGGCTCGGGCTTGGCGCGGATGCGCTGGGCTTCGAGAGCCTTTTCATGCACTGCTGGCGGCTTCGCGAGACGATCCTGGATATTTTCGAAGAAACGACCGGCGGCCGCGTCATCTTCTCCGTCTGCGAGGTGGGCGGCGTGCGCCGTGACCTCACGGATGCCATGAAGAAGAGCATCGAGGAGAGGCTCACCGGCCTGCGCAAGGAGATCGAAGAGATGGCGTCTGTCTTTCTCTATGACGATACCATCCAGACGCGTCTGGAGGGTGTCGGTATCCTTTCGATGAATGAGGCGATGGATCTGGGCTGTGTCGGCCCGATGGCACGCGCCAGCGGCGTCCCGAATGATTACCGCATGGCCGATGATGATGGTGCATATCGGGATCTGGGATTTCATCCGGTCCTGGAGCAGACCGGCGACTGCCTCGCCCGTGCGAAGGTACGCATCCGCGAGCTCTACCAGTCTATCGACATCATTCTAGGCGCGCTCGAAAATCTCCCGGAAGGCGCGATCGCATCGCCTGTCCGAGGCGTCCCGCCCAAGGGCGAATTTTTCACCCGCGTCGAGCAGCCGCGCGGCGAAGCCATCTACTATATCAAGGGAAATGGCACCAAGAACCTCGAGCGTTTCCGTCTCCGCACCCCGACGAACTGCAATATCGCGGCCCTCGTCAAAATGCTGCAAGGCTGCGACCTCGCCGATGTGCCGAATATCATCCTGACCATCGACCCCTGCATCAGCTGCTGCGAAAGATAGGTCGGGTTCAAGGTTCAGGGTTCGGGGGTAGCCCGTGGGGCGTGACGCCCCTTGATTGTGGATGAAAGCCTCGCTTGAATTAGAAATTAGAAATGAGAAATGCGAAATGGTGGTGCGGCGCCAGATCCTTCGACTC
>OLGI01002725.1_pt1 | contig 12254 bp, 6 predicted proteins | sample 1605221 | NCBI WGS metagenome assembly OLGI01 (sample SAMEA3888915, study PRJEB22519) | human gut metagenome | biome: human gut; feature: human-associated habitat; material: faeces | place: Denmark | collected 2010 | reverse complement strand
ACGACTACAATGCGAAGATTACCCAGCAGTGGGGCTTCGGATATGGTTTGAGTTATACCTCTTACAAATATAGCAACCTGAAGGTTTCTCAGTCTGATTTCCGCCACGGCGACATCATCAAGGTGAGCGTGGATGTGAAGAATACGGGAAAGGTGGCAGGCAAGGAGAGTGTCCTCCTGTTCAGCAGCGATCTCATCGCCAGTATGGTTCCTGATGGTCGTCGCCTCCGTGCCTTCGACAAGGTGGAACTTCAGCCTGGTGAGACCAAGACCATGACATTTGAATTAAAGGCAGACGATTTGGCCTTCGTAGGTTGGAATGGCAAATGGAGATTGGAGGAAGGCGACTTCAAATTGATGATTGCCGACCAGAGTGCTAGTATCCATTGCACTGATACTTATCAGTGGCCTACTGCCAACCGATAATGTATATTTAAAAGATGATTTAAAGAAAAGAGCGTGCCAATAGCGGTGCGCTCTTTTTGTTTGCATAGTAAAATGCAGAAGAGTTAAATATCTACAAGAATCCCCCATGATGTTTGGTGTTATGTCTTGAAATGATTACTTTTGCAAATCATAATTTTTGCAGATTTACAGAATCATTCAAAACAAGGATAAATGGAAATAGTAATTGGAATCATCATAGGGCTTGCCATCGGATTCTTTGTAGGGAAACTGATGGAAGCAAAAAGTGCGGGAGAGGAAAAAACGCAGCTTGTTGCGAAGGCGCAGGTGCTGCAGGCTAACATTGAACAGAGCAATCTGCATCATGCTTCTGAGGTTCAATCCTTGAAAGCTCAGATGGAGAACGAGCGGCAGTATGCCGCCAAACTCAGGGCGGAAAGCGACCAGCAGTGGGCACAGAAACTCGAAAACCTGAAGCAGGAGATGCATCGCATGACCATCGAGCAGCAGCGGGTGGCGGCAGAACAGCTCGCAGCCAAGCAATCTGCCTTGCAGGAAAACAACCGACTTCAGATGGACGAGCTTCTGAAACCAATCAAGGAGCAATTCGCCGATTTCAAGAAATCGGTAGAAGAGAGCAAGACCCAGAACGAAGTGAACAAGAAAGAACTGCAGAATACCTTCGAGGCTACGATGAAACTCTTCCAGCAGGAGCAGCAGCAGGCTGTATCGAGTCTGAAAGAGCAGACATCGAAGATAGGATCCGATGCCGCCAACCTCACCAAGGCATTAAAGGGCGATAGCAAGATGCAGGGCGACTGGGGCGAGATGGTGCTGGAAACTATCCTGGAGAATAGCGGTCTGCGCAAAGACGAAGAGTTCTTCATTCAGGAGAACACCAAGGACGAGAACGGCAAGAACTTCCGTCCCGATGTCATCGTCCGCTTCCCGGAGGGCAGAAGCGTGGTGATAGATTCCAAGGTTTCGCTCACCGCCTATACCGATGCCCTGGCTGCCGGTAACGATGAGGAACGCGAGCGGTTGATGAAGGCGCATGCCCTGAGTGTCCGTAAGCACATCGATGAACTTGCCGAGAAGGATTACTCCAAACTGGTGGATGATGCCATCGGTTTCGTCCTGATGTTCATCCCTAACGAAACCAGCTATATCGCTGCCATGAAGCAGCAGCCCGATCTCAGTCGCTATGCTTACCAGAAGAAGATTATCATCATTTCGCCAAGCAATCTGCTCATGGCACTCCAGTTGGCGTATAATCTCTGGCAGTACGACCGCCAGAACAAGAATGTGGAGAAAATCGTGAAGACGGCAGCCGACCTATATGATAAGGTAGCGACTTTCGAAGATACCTTCCTGGGCATCGGCGATCTGATAACCCGCCTTTCCGGCACCTTCGACAAGGCAAGAAAGCAGCTTTACGATGGAAGCGGCAACGTGATGCGCAGGGTGGAGAGCCTGAAAGGACTGGGCGTAACGCCGAAGAAACAGATCAAATCACTGGAGGAATCGTAACATTTTCTTTTCCTGGTCTTACCATATTGTTCAAAAGTATTTGTTAATCGTTCAATTTTTGAAATTAGTTCTCTAAAAATGAACGGTTTTCGATTTTTCTTTGTACTTTTGCCACGCCTATCCGGAAAGATAGGCGCATACAATGAAACAATCAAAAAATACCGTATAATCATGAAACTGAACGAAATTCTTTCAGACAGCTTTAATGCTGCAGAATGGGAAGCTAAAGGTTATCAGCTTCCTCAGTATGACATCGCAGCCGTAGCTAAGAAGACTCACGACGAGCCTACTTGGGTTCACTTCGGCGCAGGTAACATCTTCCGTGCTTTCCCGGCAGCCATCCTCAACGATGCGCTCAACACGGGCAAGTACGATCGTGGTGTAATCGTGGCCGAAAGCTTCGACTACGAAATTATCGACAAGGCTTATCGCCCTTATCATAACCTCTCGCTTCTCGTCAGCCTCCAGAGCAATGGAACCATCGAGAAGAAGGTCATCGCTTCTATCACAGAAAGCCTCAAGGCGGATAAGCAGTTTGGTGAGGACTGGGCTCGCTTGGTTCAGATTTTCCAGGCACCAAGTCTGCAAATGGTAACTTTCACCATCACCGAAAAGGGATATTCTTTCAATGATGCCGATTTGGCTCGTGGCCTCGATGCAGTCTTCGCCATGGGTAAGCTCACGGCTCTTCTCTATGAGCGTTATAAGGTTGGCAAGTTGCCTGTAACCCTTCAGTCAACAGACAACTGTTCTCACAATGGCGACCATGTAAAGGCTGGTGTCAAGGCTTACGCCGAACGCTGGGTAAAGGATGGCATCGTTGAGGCTGGATTCCTGGATTACGTCAACGACAGCAGCAAGGTAACCTATCCTTGGTCTATGATTGATAAGATTACCCCTCGTCCTCACGAGAAGGTACAGGCGATGCTTGCCGAGGATGGTTTCGAGGACAACGATACCATCATCACCGAAAAGCATACCTTCACCGCTCCTTTCGTGAATGCAGAGGAAGTGCAGTATCTCGTTTGCGAGGATACCTATACTAATGGTCGCCCACCATTGGAGCTGGGCGGTGCGCTCTATACCACCCGCAAGACTGTGGATGAGGTGGAGACCATGAAGGTAACCACCTGTCTGAACCCATTGCATACTGCGATGTCTATCTATGGCTGCATGCTCGACTATACTCTGATTTCTGCCGAGATGGCTGATGAGGACCTTTGTGCCTTCATCCAGAAGATAGGTTACATCGAGGCGATGCCAGTGGTTACAGACCCAGGCGTATTGAACCCATACGAGTTTATCGGCACCGTTATCAACAAGCGTCTGCCTAACCCATTCATGCCAGATGCTCCTCAGCGCATCGCTACCGATACCAGTCAGAAGCTCTCTATCCGTTTCGGTGAGACCATCAAGAAGTACATCGACCGTGGTCTCGACAAGAGCAATCTCGTGTTGATTCCATTGGTATTGGCAGGTTACGCCCGTTATCTCAAGGCATTGGATGATAACCTGAAGCCATTCGAGCCATCTTCCGACCCATTGCTGGCAGAACTCCAGGCCATCGTGGCTCCTCTGGAGGTAGGCAAGGCAGATCAGGACTATTCTTGCCTGAAGAATCTCTATTCTCGCAAGGATGTGTTCGGACTCGATCTCTACGAGGCTGGCTTCGGCGAGCAGATAGAAGGCATGGTGAAGGAACTCTTCGCCGGCAAGGGTGCCGTAAGACAGACATTGCACAAGTATGTTGCAGCAAGATAATTCATTTTTAAACTTATACATTATTATATATATATGGAAAGAACATGGCGCTGGTTTGGCAAGAAAGATAAGATTACACTTGCACAGTTGAAGCAGATTGGTGTAGAGGGCATCGTTACCGCATTGCACGATGTTCCTCTGGGCGAGGTTTGGACACGCGAGAAGATTCATGAGCTCAAGGAATATATAGAGTCATACGGCATGAAATGGAGCGTGGTTGAGTCTTTGCCAGTGGTTGAAACCTTGAAGTATGGCGGTCCCGACCGTGACCATCAGATTGAGGTCTATAAACAGAGTCTCCGCAACCTGGGCGAGGAAGGCATCAAGTGCATCTGTTACAACTTCATGCCGGTTTTGGACTGGGCTCGTACCGATTTGGCACACGAGAATCCTAACGGAGCCAACAACCTCTATATGAACTGGGGCGAGTTTGCCTACTTCGATATCTACATCCTCCAGCGTGAAGGTGCCCGTGAGGATTGGGCAGAATTCTCTAAGGAGCACAAGTGGGGCAGAGACCTGGTGGCTGAGGCTGATGAAATCAAGAAGACTTCTACACCAGAGCAGGATCATGCCTTGGTAGAGAACATCATCATCAAGACCCAGGGCTTCGTATCCGGTAACTTCAGCGAGGGCGATTCAGCTCCTGTGCAGAAGTTCCGCAACCTGTTGAAACTTTACGATGGCATCGACAAGAAGAAGTTGCAGGAGAACATGAAGTATTGGCTGGAGGCCATCATGCCTATCTGCGATGAATACGATATCAACATGTGTGTTCACCCTGATGATCCTCCTTATCCAGTATTCGGCTTGCCAAGAATCATCGGACGTGCCGAGGATATCCAGTGGATGTTGGATGCTGTGCCAAACAAGCACAACGGTTTGACTTTCTGTGCAGGTTCATTCTCTGCCGGCGAGCACAACGACTGTGTAGCCATGGCGAAGCAGTTTGCCGACCGCACCCACTTCGTTCATCTTCGTTCCTGCTACATCTTCCCTAACGGCAACTTCACGGAGGCTTCCCACCTGGGTGGTCGTGGCCATCTGATAGAGCTTTGCCGTATTTTTGAGAAGGCAGAGCAGGAAGGCAAGTGCAATTCGGGTCGCCGATTGCCTATGCGAGTAGACCACGGTATGACCTTCACTGATGAGCCTGGTGGCGTATTCGATGAGAGCAACCACGGCCACAATGCCGGTTACACTCTCCTCGGCCGTATGTTTGCCATGGGTCAGATTCAGGGCGTGATTGCTACCGTGGATGATGAGCTGGGCATAGAGTACAAGCAGCCGGGATTCTATGATTAGTTGATAGTTTATAGTTGATAGGCTATTAAGTGATTTGAAATTCAGGTTAGATAAAATACGAAAAAGGCTGGTGTTTCTGATAAGCGCTAGCCTTTTTTTATGCCGATTTTATGGTTATTGGCTAAATATACCGCTTGTTTTAGCCAATAATGCTTTTAAAAAGGTGTTATTGGCTAAAAGTTATATAAGATTTAGCCAATAATTGCTTTTTTCTTGTTATTTTTGCAAGCGAGCAGGTAGTAATCCGATTTTGCGCAGCTATGGGTCTAGAAATAAACTGAGTAACTGAGTTTCTGAGTCACTGAGTCAAAAATCGGGGAAACCTCCGGTCCCCGAAGAGGGCGAATGTGAATACTACTTGCGAAACTTCAGTAACATTTAATACTTTGGATTTTAGCAAAAATGTGATGCTTAATACTTTGGATTTTAGCAAAAATATGATGTTTAATACTTTGGATTTTAGCATTTTTAATATATAAAATGCTGATTTATAGATGTTTTTGATTATCTTTGCATCGTTGTTTATATATATAATAAAAAATGAGACGAAAAAATTACTATAATCGAGAGATAGACAAGGCTCTTTTGACATGGAAAAATAGTCCACGTCATAAGCCTTTGTTGCTTAGAGGAGCTCGCCAAGTAGGCAAGTCTTCCTCCATACATCATTTGGCGGAGCAATTTGAAAGTTTTGTGGAAATCAATTTTGAACGAAAGCCGAATTTTGCAGAAATATTTAAGGGAGACTTAGGTGCTCAGCATATCATAGAAAATATCAAGTCCATTACGGGGGAAGATATTATTCCAGGGAAAACTTTATTGTTTTTCGACGAAATCCAAATGTGCAAAGAGGCTATTTCTTCTCTCCGTTTCTTTTGGGAAGATGTTCCTGAATTGCATGTCATAGCTGCAGGCTCTCTCTTGGAATTTGCCTTGAATGAAATCCCGACTTTTGGTGTAGGCAGAATTCACTCGATGTTTATGTACCCGATGTCCTTTGATGAATTTATTGGAGCACTTGGTATGAATGTTTTATGCAAAGCTAAGCAAAATGCTACTCAGACATGTCCTTTGCCGTCTTTTCAGCATGAAAAATTGGTAGAGTTGTTTCGTACGTATTTGATGGTTGGAGGAATGCCAGAATGCGTAGGTACATGGGTCTCTACACATAGTTATGCCGAATGCCAAACTGTTCAAAAGGAGTTGGTCTATACCTATGAGGTGGATTTTGCAAAATATAAGAAAAGGGCTAATACCACTTTACTTCGTCAGACATTGCATAGCGTAGCTCATCAAATTGGTGAGAAATTTGTGTATAGCCAAGTATCGAGAGAATTTCGAACGGTGCAGATTAAGGAAGCACTTAGTCTCTTGACGTTGGCAGGTCTTGTCATTCCGATTTATAATACGGCTGCCAATGGCTTCCCTCTTGGTGCAGAAGCAGATGAGAAATGTGCAAAATATCTTTTCTTAGATAGTGGACTACTGCTGTCTATTTTGGGTATGGACTTAGGGAGTATCGCGGAAATATCTGAGCAAATTTTAATCGGAAATGCTAGTGATTTAGTCAACAAAGGACATATTACTGAAATGGTCGCAGGATTGGAAATCATCAAAAATATGCCTTCCGATACAATACCTACTCTTTACTTTTGGATGCGGGAGGCTCGAAATTCCCTTGCCGAGGTAGATTATGTCATGGCTAAGGACATGAAGGTGCTTCCTGTAGAAGTCAAGGCGGAAGTTCGTGGTGGCATGAAGAGTCTTTATTCTTTTGTGGAATCAAAGGGTATTACTCATGCAGTAAGGACTTCTCTAGAGAACTTTGGACAATTTAAGAAAGATGACTGTTTGATAGATATTTATCCGCTGTATGCTTTGAGTAATCTTATTAGAAAATAATGGATTATGGGCTCAGGGGAGATTGTCCGTGGATAGACAATCTCTCCTGAGCCCCAATAATTGCTTTATTCCTTTGTTTTGAGCTCCACTTCCTCCACATATTTCACTAATGAATCCTTGCCGTTGAGCAGGTAGTAATCCACTCTAACCACGTGGTTGATGTCAGCATTACCCTTCACCTTTACGTGGCGGGTCTTGCCGAATGTCATCGTGTCGCGACGGGAAGGGTAGGAGATTAGCTGGATGATGTCCTTGGTAGAACCGCTTCCTATGTAGTAGATGCCCACGCTGTCCTTGATGGCTTTCATTGCAGCCATCTTCGCCTTCTTATTGGCGTGGATGGCAGCGGTATCTTCCGGATAGAACTCGCTGGCAGCTACCGTGTCGCCGTCGTGCTGATCGGGTGCAAACTTGCAGCTTGTGCCCATCGTCGTGATAAAGGATGTTGCAGCCAAGGCTGCCACAAAATATAATATTTTCTTCATTTTATCTCTTTTCTTTGTTATTTCTTATCTTTCTTTTTAAAAACCGTTTTTGCTTCTGTCTTTATTCGCCAGATGCGTTATCGGCTGCAAAAGTACAAAAAATAACTCGAAAAGCCATACCTTTAAATGCAATGATTGATGAATTTTACTGCTTTTTGATGATTTTTACGCATTCCAATTTATTGATTAGTATTACTTTTGCAGAAGAAAATGCAAATAACCTTTTAAATAATGGATATAAATGAGATATAAAAAGATATTATTCGCAGGTCTGGCTGCATGGATGAGCCTATCATCATTTGCCTTCGACCTCAAGACTGAAAGCCCAGTGATTATAAAAGGTGATACCACGCAGATGGCACCTGTGGCTAAGACTGCACTGAAAATGTTGCAGGGCGACATCAAGAAGGTGCTGGGAAGTGAGATGAAACTGCAGATGTCTTCTCTCAGCAAGACTTCTGATAAGAATGAATCATCTAAGGTAAGTTCTGATAAAAACATCATCATTCTTTCTAAGGATGCTGCAGCCTTCGCCTACAAGAAGGAGGCGTTTCAGATAAAAGCAGAGAATGGCAACCTATATATAAAAGGTAGCGACGACCACGGACTCGCCTACGGCATCCTGGAAGTTTCCAGATTGCTGGGCGTATCGCCTTGGGAATGGTGGGCGGATGCCAAGCCGAAGCATCTCGACGGTTTCAATCTGAAGGATGGCTATCGCAACGAGCAGGCGCCATCGGTGGAGTTCCGCGGCATCTTCATCAACGATGAGGATTGGGGACTGATGCCATGGTCGGGCAAGACCTACGAGCCATCGGATATCAAGGGGCATATCGGTCCGAAGACCAATGCCCGCATCTTCGAGCTGCTGCTCCGTCTTCGTGCCAACACCTATTGGCCAGCGATGCACGAATGCACCAAGCCTTTCTTCCTGACTCAGGGCAACAGAGAGGTGGCCCAGCAGTATGGCATCTACATCGGCGGTTCCCATTGCGAGCCGATGGCTTCGAGCACGGCTGGCGAATGGCCGGCAAGAGGCAAGGGACAGTATGACTTTGTGCATAACAGGGAAAACGTGCTCCAGTTCTGGGAAGACAGAGTGAAGGAGGTGGCCAAGCAGCCTATCCTCTACACCATCGGTATGCGAGGCGTACACGACGGAGCGATGCAGGGAGCCAAGACCGTGAAGGAGCAAAAAACAGTATTAGATAGCGTCTTGAAGGCGCAGAGAGAGTTATTGGGAAAATATGTGGAGAAGGATGTGACGCAGGTGCCTCAGCTGTTCGTGCCTTACAAGGAGGTGCTCGACGTGTATCATGCAGGCTTGCAGGTGCCGGAGGATGTATGTCTGGTATGGTGTGACGACAATTACGGCATGGTGCGCCACTTTCCTACAGCCGAGGAGCGAGCCCGAAAGGGTGGCAACGGCATCTACTATCACGTGAGCTACTGGGGCCGTCCGCACGATTACCTCTGGCTCGGCACCTTCTCGCCATCGGTGATGTATCAGCAGATGTCGATGGCTTGGCACAAGGGCATCCAGAAGTTTTGGATTCTGAACGTGGGTGACATCAAGCCTGCCGAGTATCAGATAGAACTCTTCCTGGATATGGCGTGGAACATGAACAGCATCTATCCGGGCGACAGTGCCGACAAGGAATTGCAGCCAAATAATGATTGGCTGGCTCAGCACGAGATGAACTTCTGGACCCGCGAGTTTGGCAAGCGGTTGGCAGAGAAAATGTTGCCTGTGATGCAGGAGAGTTATCGCCTGGCATACATCCGCAAGCCGGAGTTCCTGGGCAACACGAGATGTGAGGAACGGGACAAGAAATTCAGCATCATCAGCGACCTGCCTTGGAGCGAGCAGTACATCAACGCCCGCCTGGCTGATTACAAGAAGCTGGCAGATGAATCTGAGAGAATTGAAAAGATGCTCAACAAGGCGATAGCCAAAGGCAATCTGCCTAAGGAGCGAAAGGATGAGTTCTATCAACTATTCAAATATCCCGTGCAGGCAGCTGCCCAGATGAACAATAAGTTACTGTATGGGCAGCTGGCTCGCCACGGAAAGGAAACATCCAAGGACGGGGGCGCAGGATATTGGGTCAAGAGCGATGCGGCATACGACAGCATCGTGAACTTGACCAGGATCTACAACCAGGGGTATTACAACCACGGCAAGTGGAACAGAATCATGGATTTCGAGCCTCGTAAGCAGCCGGTGTTCCGCCGCGTGCCGCATACGGAGGCTACCCAGCCGATGGTGAAAGACCCTGAGTATTTGGCAAAATGGAACGCCACAGATGCCACCGTGGGCAATCCTGCCGCATGGTATGGATTGGGCTACGAAGGCAAGGCGGCTGGCATAATCAGAAATCAGGAAATAGGTTTTGGTTTTGAAGGTAAGAAGGTGAAGGGTGATTCGGTTACCATCGAAGTTCGCTGGGTTCCGACTCATCCTGTGGATAACAAGTTACGGTTCGTTCTCTCGCTGGATGGTGGAAATCCTGTCGTCAAGGAGTATCAGACTAAGGGAAGAAGCGAGCAGTGGAAGGTGAACACCCTGCAATGCCAGGCTCGTGTGCGCATCCAGCTGCCCATCACCAAGCGGAAGAAACATCTCCTCAGCATCAAGGCTCTGGATGATGGTATGGTCTTAGACCAAGTATATCTGTATTGACTTTAGGTTAGATTTTAGATTATAAAACAGAAACTCCCATGGCTCGCTGCTGAAGCTTGTCATGGGAGTTCTTTTATCATCACTAATCACTAATCACTAATCACTATTCTTACATTTCAACCACCACTTCGTGCTTGCCTTCCAGGCAAGGAACGATGGTGCCTGCGATGGCTTTGCCATCCACTGTAATCTGTTTCACGCCTTTCTCCTTGCCTTCTGGGTTCTTTACCACGATGTGGTATTCGCCACCACGGAACTTGCGGGTTACCTCGTATTCATGGGCGGTGCTTGGCAGACATGGGTCGATGTTCAAGCCCTCGTAATCCGGCTTGATGCCGAGGATGAACTCCGACACGGTGTACCACATCCAGGCGGCTGTACCTGTTAACCATGAGTTCTTGCCTTCGCCTGGCTTGGCGGCATCCTTGCCGGCTACCATCTGGCAGTTTACGTATGGCTCCACCTTGTGCAGGGTCTGATACTTCTCTTCTACATAGCTTGGCAGAATCTTGGTATAATGGTTCCAGGCATCGTTGCCACGACCGGCTACGGTTTCACCGATGATAACCCAAGGATTGTTGTGGCAGAAGATGCCGGCATTCTCCTTGTAACCTTCCGGATAGGATGAAATCTCGCCCATCTCTACATGATAGGTGGTGTAGGCTGGGTTGTTCAGCACCATTCCGTGCTCGCATTCCAGGCGCTCCTTGGCACTGTCCAATGCCTTGGCGCAGAGACCTTCTTCCAGTCCGATGCCAGCCATGGTACACCAGCCCTGGCTCTCGATGAAGATCTTGCCTTCCTCGTTCTCATCACTACCAATCTTGTTGCCGAAGAAATCGTAAGCGCGGAGGAACCATTCACCGTCCCATCCATGCTGCTTCACAGCCTCGTTCATCTCATCTACAGCCTGCTGCATGCGCTCGGCTTCTGTCAAATAATCTTCCTCTGCAAGACCGGCTATTTCGCCCTCCTTGCTTTCCATAGCTTCCTTGGCAAGCTGCTTGCACAGAGCCACGTAGTCCTTTCCGGTTACTACGAAGAGTCCGGCAATCATCAGGCTCTCTGCCTTGCTACCTTCGCCCTTGTTTTCGGTGGTCTGGAAACTCTCGTTAGGGTCCCAGGAGAAGCAGTTCAGGTTCAGACAGTCGTTCCAGTCGGCTCTTCCGATGAGTGGCAACTTGTGTGGACCCAGGTTGTTGATAACATGGTTCATCGAAATCTTGAGGTGCTCGAAGAGGCTTACTTCTGTGCCCGGCTGGTTGTCGAAAGGCACCTGCTCGGCGAGGATAGAGAAGTCGCCCGTTTCCTTGATATAGGCCACGGTACCGAAGATGAGCCAGCATGGGTCGTCGTTGAAACCGCCACCGATATCGTTGTTGCCACGCTTGGTGAGTGGCTGATACTGGTGATAGCAACCACCGTCAGGGAACTGGGTGCTGGCGATGTCGATGATGCGCTGGCGGGCACGGGTAGGAATCTGATGAACGAAGCCTACGAGGTCCTGGTTGGAATCGCGGAAGCCCATGCCTCGACCGATGCCACTCTCGAAGAAACTTGCCGAACGCGACATGCAGAAGGTAATCATGCACTGATACTGATTCCAGATGTTCACCATGCGGTCTAACTTGTCGTTGCCGCTCTTCACGGTGAAGATGTTTAGCAGGTTATCCCAGTACTGGTTGAGTTCAGCAAAGGCAGCATCCACCTTTTCGGTGGTATCAAGCTTGGCGATAAGCTCATGAGCCTTCTCCTTGTTGATCACCTTCTTGGCGCTGAACTTCTTGTCCTGCTCGTTCTCCACATATCCCAGGAGGAAGATGAGGTCGCGGCTCTCGCCTGGCTGCAGGGTTACTTCGATGTAGTGCGATGCGATAGGGCTCCATCCGTGGGCAAAACTGTTGCGTGGCTTGCCTTCCATCACGGCTTCCGGCTCGGCAAACTCGTTGTAGAGTCCGATGAAGCTCTCGCGGTCGGTATCGTAGCCCTGAATCTCGGTATTCACGGTGTAGAAAGCATAGTGGTTGCGGCGCTCACGATATTCGGTCTTGTGATAGATGGTAGATCCTTCTACCTCCACTTCGCCCGTTGAGAAGTTGCGCTGGAAGTTCTCCATGTCGGTGGCAGCGTTCCAGAGGCACCATTCGGCAAAGGAGAATACCTTGAGGGTCTTCACCTCCTGCG
>OLGI01002722.1_pt1 | contig 12279 bp, 10 predicted proteins | sample 1605221 | NCBI WGS metagenome assembly OLGI01 (sample SAMEA3888915, study PRJEB22519) | human gut metagenome | biome: human gut; feature: human-associated habitat; material: faeces | place: Denmark | collected 2010 | reverse complement strand
TCTATGCATCTTAATTTTCAAAAAGTGTGCAACTTCTTATTGCAATTTAGAAAAAATATAAAATTACTTTGTTGCAAGGTTGCAGCGGGCTTTAGTGCTTACTCTGCAAAGCTTGTCCCCAGCTCTTTTTCTGCCAGACGGATGAAGGCACGGATAGCCTCCTCTAGCTGCGGCTGCGGTGTGTTTTCTTCCTTGCAGTGAGAAATACCGGGATCGGATTGGGCGAACATCATTACCGAAGGTACAACGGCATTCAGAGGCACGGCATCATGCAGCGGTGCGGAATACATGCTGTGTCTTGCACCTGTTTCCTCCTCTACGGCAGCGTTGCAGTCCTCTACCAGCTGCGCATCAAACAGAATCGGTGCTGCCTGCCAGATAGGCTCAAACTCTACAGTGAGCCTGCCATCCTGCGCATGCTTTTGCGCCGCAGCCTTGGCTTCTGCAACTATCGTTTGCATTGTTTCCGGCTTAATGCTGCGCTGGTCCAGCGAAATGCGGCAATAGCCCGGAGAAATAGTAGTCAGGTCAGGCTTGACCTCAATATTGCCTACAGTGCAATAGGAATCATATTTGAGGGCAATTTCACGTAAATCAAGGGTGGTCTGCGCTGCCGCAATAAAGGCATCCTGACGCAAAGCAACCGGAGAACCGCAGTGTCCCTGCTGCCCGCGGAAGGTGATGTACTGGCGGTTGCAGCCGCAAACGCCGTAAACACAGGCTACGCTTTTTTTGGCTAAAGCCAGCAGCGGTGCCTGCTCGATGTGCAGCTCCAAATAGGCTTTAACAGGCAGCTTGGCAAAGGCTGTGTGTGCCTCCCCTATTCTGTTGGCATCAAGGCCGTATTCCTGCCAGACATCGCTGAAGCTGCGGCCGTTTTCCTGATGGATTAAGGGCAGCACATCCTTGCTCGTGACAATGCCGCTGACAGCACTGCTGCCAAGACAGCTTTTACCGAAAGCTACACCCTCTTCATCTGCCCAACCGACAACGTAAAGAGTTTTGGCAGGCTTTTTATCTGCCAGACCATAGGCCCCGATACCCATGCCTGCTACAACGCCTAAAGCGCCGTCCAGCCAGCCTCCGTCAGGTACGGAATCGAGGTGGCTGCCGATAACAATGCACTCCTTGCTTTCGCCGGCAAATTTGGCCCAGCTGTTGCCTGCGGCATCGGTCCAGACATCGGCACCTGCTGCCTGCATCTTTTGAGTAAACCATTCCGTTGCTTTCTTAAATGTCGGTGTCCAGGCAACGCGTTGTGCTCCGTCTGCATCAGAGGTTAAGGCTGCCAGCTCCTTGAGATCGGCAACAATGTTTTTGGCTATTTGTTCACGTTTCATATAATGCTCCCTTCCTGCTCTCTTCCTGCTTCATTATGCTTTTGCATAGTGGCAAAATCATAAAAAGATCAAGTTTATTATATTTTATTATAGCTTTAAAAGCAATTTGTTCCGCTGTTTTATCTGCTCCGGTAAGAGCGTTACAGAAAACAAGCATAGGATAGCTTATTTGCATTATATACAAATCGGCGTCAATTTACAAGACGGAATAATGAGACTGCAAAGGTATATCGAAAATAAAAATAAGCTGCTGCCTTTACTTTTGCTACAAAGAAGGCAGCAGTTTTTCAGTTACATCGAAGAAATAATTAAATTAATAAATTTAATTTAATTCATGAACAGCTTGCTTCAGCTGCTCAAGTCCCTGTAATAATAGCGCACGGGGGCAGGCAACGTTGATACGTTCAAAGGCTTCTCCCTCTTTGCCGAAGATACCGCCGCCGTCGAGCCAGAGGTGTGCTTTATGCCAGAGCCACTGCTCGCGTTCAGCAGCTGTAAGGCCTAAGGCGCTGCAGTCGAGCCAAATCAGATATGTCCCCTCAGGCTGGAGCAGCTTAATCTGCGGCAGGTTCTGCTTCAGATAAGCATCAATAAATTTAATGTTATCTTCGATATAAGCCTTCGCCTGCTGCAGCCAATCCTCGCCATAAGTGTAGGCTGCCTGACAGGCAACAAGGCCTAAGGTGTTTACCTGGCTGTAGCCTGCTGCCGCTACCTGCTTGCGGAAGCGGCGACGTAAATTTTTGTTGGGAATGAAGATATTGGATACCTGCAGACCGGCAATGTTGAAGGTTTTGCTGGGAGCAGTACAGATTACGCAATTTTGCTCGTACTGCTCACCCAAACTTGCAAAAACCGTCTGAGAGTTATTTCCCCAGACGAAATCACCGTGAATTTCATCACTTACGGTAATTACACCATGCTTAAGGCAGATATCGCCTACCTTTTGCAGTTCAGCGCGTGTCCAGACACGGCCTACGGGGTTATGCGGTGAGCATAAAAGTATCAGCTTAACATTGTTAGCGACGATTTTTTCTTCCAAATCGGCAAAGTCCATTTCATAATGACCATTTTTCAGAATGAGCGGTGAATTAATCAGATTGCGCTCATTATCTTCGATAACCTCGCTGAAAGGATAGTAAACCGGCTGCTGTACAAGTACGCCCTCACCTTTTTTAGTGAAGGCCTTTACTGCCATGGCAAGGGCAAAAACTATGCCGGGAGTCTTGGTGAGCCATTCTGCTTTGGGGCTCCAGTTAAAATGCTTAGTATACCAGTCGCGGACAGCGTGAAAATATGCTTCTGTGCTTTCGCTATAGCCGAAGATAGCATGTTGGCAGCGTTCAATAAGTGCTTCCTGTATTTCCCGGGCAATAGGAAAATCCATATCTGCTACCCAAAAAGGCAAAACGTCGGCCGGACGACCACGTTGAATGGCAAAATCGTATTTTAGGCAGTCTGTGTTACGTCTGTCGATTATTTTGTTAAAATCGTATTTAGTCATAATTTATCACCAAACTTTATTCTTATAAATTATTCTACTGCAGTAAAGGCCTGTGCCAGATCGTCAATAAGATCCTGCGTTGCTTCAATGCCTGTAGAGAAGCGCAGCAGACAATCCGTAATCCCCTTTTCGGCACATTCTTCGGCAGTAAGGTCGGTATGCGTCTGGCGAATCGGATAGGTTATCAGGCTTTCCGTACCGCCGAGGCTTTCGGCAAATTTGATGAGCTTGACGCCCTCAAGAATTTGGAGTGCTGTTTCGGAGTTGTCTACAGCAAAGGAAATCATGCCGCCGAAGCCGGTGGTCTGCGCTTTATTGATTTCATAACCGGGATGATTTTCCAGACCGGGATATAAAACATATTGTACACGCGGTTGCTTCTGCAGCCATTTCGCAATGGTAAAAGCATTTTTCTGGCGCTGCTCCATACGCAGCGGCAGAGTTTTGATACCGCGGATAACGAGCCAGGCATCAAGTGCTCCCAGACAGGCACCGGTTGCGTCGGACGCACCGATTTCGTGAATACATTTTGTTGCAAATTCCATAGTGTCATCTTCTCCTTTCAAGGTCAGGCTGCAAGATAGCGGATATTTCATCAGGACTGCAGCAAGTAATTTTATGCACGTTACTGCATTTTTTATTAGGTATCTTCTCACCTGTTTAGCATGATATTGTCAAATTTTTACTGCGTGAAACAAAATCAACAAGCATTGCTTGTGTGATGGTGCTTGATAATTTACATGATAAAGCCTAGTTTGTCAATAGGCAATTTATACTTTTTGTTGCATTTTTGGGCGCTATAATGAAGAAATGTAAAATAAAAATAATATTTCTGTTGCATGGTCCAGAATAGCAGTTGTATAAGTAAGTAAATTGTGTAACATCATTTACAAATCTATTGAAATACTAGGCTTTGAGAAAAATTTTCCTGTTTTTTGTTGACAGATGCTTTGACAAGTTGTATATTTTTACTCACAAGTTAATATACGAGCGATGAAAAGAAGAGTACGCAAGGAGTACTGCCACAGAGAGCTTCCGTTTGGTGCAAGGAAGTGCAGGAGACTTTGCCGAAGATGGTCTTGGAGCTGATTGGCTGAAGCGTAAGTTTAGGTCGTCCGGGTGCACCCGTTACAGTGCTGAAGTATTAATGGCTTAGTCCGGCGTACTTGAGGAGGCTGCTATCGTGAGGTAGCAGTGAAATTGGGTGGTACCACGAAGTTTGCTTTCGTCCCTTACTGCATAATGAAAATGCGGTATGGATAAGACGAAGGCTTTTTTTATTTTACTTTTTGCAAAGGAGACGATGAATTATGTTAAAAAAATTATTGGTTATTGCGTTATCTGTAGTGGCTTTGGCGGCGGCAGGCTGCGGCGGCGGTGACAAACAGGCTCAAACAACGATTAAGGTTGGTGCTACCGCCGGTCCGCATGCCGAGGTTGTGGAGGCTGCAGCCAAGGAAGCGGCTAAAAGTGGCCTGAAGGTACAGGTTGTGGAGTTCTCGGATTATGTTACACCGGACAAAGCTTTGGCAGATGGCGAGCTGGATTTGGTAAGCTATCAGCATAAGCCCTTCCTGGATAACTTTAACAAGACTAATAAGACTGACCTTGTGCCCATCGGCAACGCTATTTTAATGCGCATGGGCATTTACAGCGATAAGTTGCATGATGTGAAGGATATTCCTGACGGTGCAACGATTGCTATTCCTAACGACCCGACAAACGGCGGCCGCGGTCTGCTGCTGTTGCAGCGTGCCGGCTTGTTGAAATTGAAGGATGGCGTTGGCATGAAGGCTACACCGAAGGATGTTGTCGATAATCCCAAGCATCTGAAATTTAAGGAGCTGGAGGCAGCACAGCTGCCGCGCAGTCTGGCTGATGTTGATGCTGCGGCTATTACCATGAACTATGTAATGAGCGGTGGCTTGGATGTTAAAAAGCAGAATATCTTCCTTGAGCCAAAGGACGAGCCGTTGGCTGTAATGATTATTGCTGCCCGCAACAAGGATAAGGATAAAGAGGCTTATAAGGCTTTTGTGAAGGCTTATCAGTCCGAGGCTGTGAAGAAGTTTATTGCCGATAAATATAAAGGAACCATTGAGCCTGCATTTTAATATTTATGTAGCGATATATTGATATAGATAAAAGGCTATAGTTTTACATACATCAAAAAAGCACGGGCAGATACCCGTGCTTTTCTTCATTATATAAGGTATATTTTTTACCACCCTACTCCAATCCAGGGGCCGTGGTGATGGCCGCCGCCGATGCCGATACCTATGCCGATCGGGAAGTTCCAGCCACCCCTGCGGCTTTGCTTTTCGCGTTCAATCTTCATAAACCACAAGCGATAGATTTTACCGCCGTTTTCCAGCTTTTTCGGCGTATCCTTATCGGTGATAATCTTATAGCCGTTGAAGTTGGCGTTGGAGCTTTCGTAATCGCTGAGCATTTTGTTCATCTGCGCAAAGGTAGCCTTGTTATTGGTATATAAGCGCAGCATTTCGGTATTGGGCATGGTTAAAATCAGCTGCTTGCGCAAAGAGCGGTCTGCTGCCAGACCTTGATAAACCTCTACCCTGTCCTCCTTGATTTTTACATATAACAGGTCTTCGCTATTGCCGACCTGCAGGCGTTCGTTCATTTCGGTAGCACTGATGGTTTCCATCGGTTTGATTGCGTTCAGATCATCGGCAGCCTTAGTTTTATCTGCGGCGAGCGCCAGCGCGCTGCAGCAGCACATCAGTAAGCAGGTTAACAGTAAAAGCAGCTTGCGCATAATTCTCCCTCCTTTGGAAGCTGATGGGAAAAATCTACATAAAAGACTTATATAATCCTCAATAATATGGTATCATATTTACGTAAATTTGTTAACTGAACTTTAGGTGATATCTGGGGAACAGTGGATATTGAAATACGAGGAGATTATATGAAGAAAAATAACCTGATTTGGATAATTATCTGTAATATCCTGGGAGCACTGCTTTTGGGAAGCTGGCTGGCAAGCACCCCTACCGCCGGCTATCACGGACCTTGGCTGGCGCTGGACCAAAGTGTCTTTTATTTCTTTAACCAGAAGCTGGCGCAGGGAACGGCCTTTACTTATTTTATCGCTTTTGTTAATCTGCGTGCCTTTGATGTGGTGGCCTTTGTGGCGATGCTGGCGATTTTTTACAGCTATTACCGCAAAAGCAATGTTGAAGGCAAGCGCTGGCTGTTCTGTATCGGCGTTGCCATGCTGGTAAGTGCGGTAATCATTAAGCAGTTTGATAAGCTGCTGCCGATTGACCGTGCAAGCGCTTCCGTTTATTTTGACCAGCTGTATCATAATGTAAACTGGGTTAGCCAGCTGAGCGGCTGGCCTGCCAAGGATCGTTCCGGCAGCAGCTTCCCCGGTGACCATGGCATGATGCTGTTGATATTTGCTGTGTATATGTGGAAATATATCGGCAAAGATGCTTTTATCAAAGCGATGGCTGTATTTATTATTTTCTCACTGCCCCGTATTATGGGCGGTGCGCATTGGGTTACCGATGTTTTCGTAGGCTCCGTTTCTTTTGTCCTGCTTGTTTTAAGCTGGATTCTGCTGACACCGCTTTCAGATATCTTTATCGGCTGGCTGGAGAAAAAGCTGCCGCTTAGATGGTTTGTGAAAAAGAGAGAGTAAAATTTCAGGCTGTTGCCATTTTTAGTTTTTCTTACAGTAAGACTGAAATGGCAGCAGCTTTTTTGTATATAATGAAGGAAATGTCTTCGGGGCATATCATGTCCCACTATGGACTTTTTTATTTTCGCTTCCCTCTTCTATTTTTTGCAGATTTGTGATAAAATTTAGATGTATTTTTATGAGAAAATTCAGCAAGGAAGTGACGGAATGGAATTTGTAAAATCTGCTGATGTAGTCGTTATTGGTGGCGGCATTGTAGGTACTGCTGTATTGCGCGAGCTTTCCAAGTATGACCTGAAATGCGTTCTGCTGGAAAAAGAGCCGGACATCGCTATCGGCACTACTAAAGCTAACAGTGCAATTCTTCATGCTGGCTTTGACGCTCCTACCGGCAGCCTCAAAGCTATTACCAACGTTCGTGGCAACGCTCTGTACCACGAGCTGCAAAACGAACTGGACCTGGATATTAAATGGACCGGTTCCTTGGTTGCTGCAACCACCGACGAGGAAATGCAGACTCTGCAGGAGCTGCTGCAACGCGGTAAAAAGAACGGCGTTGAAGGCCTGCAAATCCTGTCTAAAGAAGAAGTTCTTGAGCAGGAGCCTAACCTGACCACTGTCAAGGGTGCTCTGTGGGCTCCGAGTGCCGGCGTATGTTGGCCGTTCGGTGCTGCTATTGCTTTTGCTCAATGCGCTGTACAAAACGGTGCAGAAGTTATCCGCGACTGCAAGGTACTGGGCTTCGTTAAGGAAGACGGCAAAATTACTGGTGTAGAAACCAATAAAGGCACTATTGCTGCTAAATATGTGGTTAATGCTGCCGGTGTTTATGCTGACGAAATCGCTAAGCTGGCCGGTGATGATACCTTTACCATCACTCCGCGTAAGGGCGAATATATTCTGTTTGATAAGACTGCCTGCAGCAGTCTGGTTTACGGCGTGGTATTCCCCACTCCGACCAAAAAATCCAAGGGTATTCTGGTTTGCACCACTACCCACGGCAACACCTTCATAGGTCCTAACGCTAATGAGCAGGATTCCAAAGAAGATAAGGCTGTTACCACTGCCGGCATGAATGAAATCATTGCTTCTGCCAAGAAGCTGATACCGAACCTGCCGATGGGCGCAGCTATTACCGAATTTGCCGGCCTGCGTGCCGTTTCCAGCACCGGTGACTTCGTACTCGGTCCTTCCGAAAAGGTTGAAGGCCTGTACAATGCTGCCGGTATGCAATCTCCAGGTTTGACCGCAGCTCCTGCTGTAGGTGAGCTGATTGCCAACGAAATTGCCCGTGTAAGCGGCGCTGCCAAGAAGGCTGACTTCAAGGCTGCTCTGCCGAAGCATAAAGCATTCAACTATATGACTGCTGATGAAAAGGCTGCCAAGATTGCCGAAGACAATCTGTACGGCCGCGTAATCTGCCGTTGCGAAACTGTTACCGAGGGCGAAATTGTAGAAGCAATCAACTCTCCTGTAGGCGCACGCACTGTTGACGGTGTAAAACGCCGTACCCGTGCAGGCATGGGCCGTTGCCAGGGTGGCTTCTGCGGTCCGCGTGTTACCCAGATTCTGGCACGCGAGCTGAACATTTCTGTTCCCGAAGTATTAAAAGAACGTACTGATTCCAATATGTTCTACGAAAAATATTCTGCAGATGGCGGGGAGGAATAATAATGAACCAATTATATGATGTAATTATTGTTGGCGGTGGCCCTGCCGGTCTGTCTGCTGCTTACAGCGCATGGCAGAATGGTGCTAAAAAAATCGTTGTTATCGAGCGTGACCGCGAACTCGGCGGTATCCTGCAACAGTGCATTCACAATGGCTTCGGTCTGCATCACTTCAAGGAAGAGCTGACCGGCCCCGGCTATGCACATCGCTGCATCGAGCTCGTTGCTGATAAACCTGAAATCGAAACCCTGGTTGATACCATGGTATTAGATGTACAAAACAATAAAACCGTTATTGCCGTTAATCCGGAAAAAGGCTTACTGAAGCTGGAAGGCAAAACTGTTATCCTGACTATGGGCTGCCGTGAGCGTACCCGTGGCGCTATCCGTATTCCGGGCGAGCGTCCCGCAGGCGTTTTCACTGCCGGCGCTGCTCAGCGTATGGTTAATATGGAAGGCTATCTGCCGGGTCACAAAATCGTTATCCTCGGCAGCGGTGACATCGGCCTGATTATGGCTCGCCGTATGAGCCTGGAAGGCTGCAAGGTTCAGGCTTGCCTGGAAATCTGCCCCTTCTCCAACGGTCTTACCCGTAATATCGTTCAATGCCTGAACGACTATGATATTCCTCTGTACCTCTCCCACACCATCGTTGCTATCCATGGTGAAGAGCGCGTAACCGGTATCACCGTTGCTAAGGTTGACGAGCGCATGACTCCGATTCCGGGTACTGAATTTGATATCGAGTGCGATACCGTACTGCTGTCTGTAGGTCTGATTCCTGAGAACGAGCTGTCCCGCGGCCTTGATCTGGAAATGAACCCGCTGACCAACGGTCCGGTTGTTGACCAGCATCGTGAAACCAGCTTAGACGGTTTCTTTGCTGCCGGCAACGTAGTACACGTACATGACCTGGTTGACTTTGTATCCGAAGAAGCTGAAATCGCAGGCAAATATGCTGCACTGAAGGCTCAGGAGAAAATGGCTACCGAGAACCGTACCGTAACCGTAAAGGCTATTGACGGCGTACGTACCTGCGTACCGCAGAAGCTGACCATGCCTGCAGAAATTCCTGCTGACGAAAAGGTTAAGCTGTTCATGCGTGTTGCTGCACCGCACCGCAAAGTTAAGCTGGAGGTTAAGAGCGGCGACAACGTTCTGCTGAGCCGTCCTCTGCCCGTAGCAAAGCCCAGTGAAATGATTGCCGTAGAAATTCCGGCTGCAAAATTTGCCCAGATCGGTGACGAAGTTACCGTAGGTCTGGTGCTGTAAGGAGGGTATAAAATGGCTGTTGAAACTCGTGTTATGAACTGCATTATGTGCCCTATGGGCTGCGAGATGACTGTTACCATTGAAAATGGTGCAGTTACCAATGTTACCGGCAACACCTGCCCGCGTGGCGCTAAATATGCTAACGATGAAGTTACTGCTCCGAAGCGTATGCTGACCTCTACCGTTGCTGTAGAAGGTGGTATGCTGCCTTTGCTGCCTGTAGTATCCGCTAACGTACTGCCGAAGGAACGCATCCTGGACTGCGCACGCTTTCTGCGTAGCGTAAAGGTTACCGCTCCGATTAAAACCGGTGACGTTGTAGTTAAGGATATTCTCGGCCTTGGTGTAGATATTATCGCCAGCCGTGATATGTAATCAGCTGAGGATTCTTCTGTTACATATAATATAGTAAAAATTGAAAGAGCTGCAGTTGCACTACTCTGCGTAGTGTAAAACTGCAGCTCTTTTTGTGTATGAGTGATGAGGATGAAAAGAAGGATGTTAATCAGGTGTTTTTGGCAATTACCGCACCCAGTACAGCACCGATGATGAAGCTGGTGGTAGCTTTTTTGTTGCTGTCCTTTTTCGTTACGTAATTGTCGTTCTTATAACGCTTGTCATAGCGGTCATGTCTGTCATAACGATCATGCTTGTCGTAGCGGTCGTGTCTGTCATAGCGGTCTGAATGACGCGGTGGCGGAGCATCGTGCCTTTCGTGAGCGGATGCTACGCTTGCCAGCAGCAGAGAGAGCACCATGGCAGCCATAGCAATTGCTGTGGTTTTCTTCATATACTTGGTTAATGTTGTCATCATATTTGGCACCTTCTTTCTTAAAGTGGTTGTTTACCTTTGTTGCTTTTATTATAAAGGCAGTATATGGCGAAATTATGACGATTTTATCTGATTTACAAAAACTAAGCAGAAAAAATTGTAAAGACTTTAGCATTTTACTTATTTGGATATAAAAAAAGTGCTTTTTTTACTTGGTTAATACGCAAACATAAAATTTTAGGTTATTATATATAGTAGTTATTAATCAACCCCCTTCCCCGTCAGTCGGCAAAGGAGGCTGTAGCATGAAGGATGTTACCTATCTGAAACAATTTCTTTCCCTAAAGTCCCTATGCCTGATTATAGGCGGCTCGCTGGTATATTCCATCGGCTTTAATATGTTCATTTTGCCATGTAATCTTTATAATGGAGGCTTTTTAGGGATAGCACAGCTGCTGGGATATTTTATGAGAAACGTCATGGGGCTGAGCTTTGTTACCGACAACTATATCGGCATTATCTATTTTCTCCTGAATATACCCCTGATGTTGCTGGCTATACGTAAGTTCGGCAAGGATTTTTTAGTGAAATCTGCTGTCTGCATTACAAGCTACAGCGTATTGCTGAGCCTTGTGCCTGTTGCGGAACATAATTATCTGCCCGATACGATTACGGCTTGTCTGGCAGGCGGTATCCTGTGCGGCCTGGGATGCGGCATGACGCTGATGAGCAAGGGCAGCGGCGGCGGTGAGGGCATTCTGGGACTTCTGCTGATGCACCGGTATCACAATATGAGTGTAGGTAAGGTCTTCAATATTATTAATATCTTTGTCTTTGGCAGCTGTATTCTATTATACGATGTAGCTGCGGCAGTCTACTCCATCTTCTTTGCTGTGATTACTTCCGTTGTTCTGGATAAGGCTTATCTGCCAAGTATTACGGTAACGATGATTGTAATTACTAAAATAGATTTGGTAGAAGAGGTTATTTTTGCTGCTGTACATCGTGGTGTAACTAAAATTAAGGGCATAGGTGCCTATAGCGGTGAGGATACCAATGTGCTTTTGACAGTTGTTTCTAAGGTTGAGTCGATGAAATTACGTCATTTACTGGAAGAATGTGATCCGAATATCTTTATTATTGAATACGAAAATGTATCGGTGATAGGAAATTTCGAAAAAAGATTATAGAAATTTTTACCGAAAAATGAAGTTTTGCAAGGTGTTTTTAGCGATTTTTCGTAGATTTTTATAGAAATTTTGAAGTTTTTTCAGGTGCTTCAAAGCGTGTATACATGATACTTTATTTGTCCACGAATCCAAGTGTTTCACTAAAAAATCTTAAAAAAGTTGTAAAAAAGGTGTTGACATTACCTTGCCCACGTGGTATTATATACAAGTCGCTGGGATACAGCGACAAACACAAACAACAAAGTTGCGAACAGACGCAACAGAGTGAACCTTGAAAACTGAACATTAAACCTAGAAAAAAAGCGAATGTGCGGGTCGAGCGCGAAAGCGCAAGACCAAGTCAAATAACTTCTTTTTTAAATAATAAGAGCTAGATTAGTTCTTCAATAAACTTTATTGGAGAGTTTGATCCTGGCTCAGGACGAACGCTGGCGGCATGCCTAACACATGCAAGTCGAACGGAGAAAGTTCAACACCAAGTATTTCATCCGCTGAAGTGTAGCGGTAAAAATTGCGAAGCAATTTTTACTACGCATTAAAAGCATGAACTAACATGGTGGTTGAAGTATTAGGTGTTGAACTTTCTTAGTGGCGAACGGGTGAGTAACGCGTGGGCAACCTGCCCTCTAGATGGGGACAACATCCCGAAAGGGGTGCTAATACCGAATGTGACAGCAATCTCGCATGAGGATGCTGTGAAAGATGGCCTCTATTTATAAGCTATCGCTAGAGGATGGGCCTGCGTCTGATTAGCTAGTTGGTGGGGTAACGGCCTACCAAGGCGATGATCAGTAGCCGGTCTGAGAGGATGAACGGCCACATTGGGACTGAGACACGGCCCAGACTCCTACGGGAGGCAGCAGT
>OLGI01002713.1_pt1 | contig 12310 bp, 12 predicted proteins | sample 1605221 | NCBI WGS metagenome assembly OLGI01 (sample SAMEA3888915, study PRJEB22519) | human gut metagenome | biome: human gut; feature: human-associated habitat; material: faeces | place: Denmark | collected 2010 | reverse complement strand
TGCCGGATAGGAACGGCAAAATTTTTTACACTTCTATTACTTCTTTATCGCACATCAGTAAACGCAGCGGGAGTATCCTCATCAGGAGCGCACACAAAGACAATGGTACACTCCCGCGCGGGATGCGGCAGGATGCGGGCTTTGCGGATGAAAAACGGAGCAGGCGGAAACCTGCTCCGGGAAAGGACGCATTGCTGTACTGTTTTTTGGGCTCTGAATCCGGTGCGCTGCAAAAAAAGGAGGTCTTGTCATGGCTTGGGATTACAAAACGAACGGTCACTACTTTTTCGATGATTTCGAACGCGGGGGGTCAACCTGCGATATTGAATTTCAAAAAGGACGCGTCATAGATGAATGTCATCGGAAAGACTCCATGTATCTTTGGGACGACCATTTTTATCTTTTGAACCTTGAAGATCTGTTTTCTGAAATCATACCGGAATTTGATATGTTTACATGCGGATGTGAGATCAACACGGAGCAATGGGAAAGGATCAAAGACGCCTCTGCAGGTTATTGCGTCACCATAAGAGAGATCATTGCAGAAATGGATGGGTGGATGACGGAAACGCTGAAGGAGTACGGCTGCGTAACCGTGCTCGGAGTATAACGCAAGCAGGTGCGGCAAAAAAACGGAGCAGGCGGAAACCTGCTCCGGGAAAGGGGCTGCATGCTGGTTGTTAAAACTCAGATGCCAAGCAGCTCCTGACACATATAGGAAAACTCTTTTGCTGAGATCCGTTTCTCTGTCCGAATGAGATAGTTTCTCAAAACGGTGAGACGCAGCAGCGCCGCAGCTTCGTCATCCTCACAATTGGCGATATCATACAGCATCACCAACGCGCCCGCAGGCAGCCCATGCGCTGTTAACCGTTTTTCGCTCTCATGAAGCAGGGATTCTATTCTGTCAACGGCGGGGACAGATGCTGAATCGCACTTTGCGAAAAGAGCGGGATCCTCATCGAAAAAGGCTTTGCCAAAAACAGCATTTGCAGGCACGCTTTTGCCGGTTGCGTACTCTGTGAAACGGCCTTCCTCGCCTTTGTCCAAAAAGATGCCGGAGCGTTCTGTGCTGACGTTGTCTTTGGTGATAAAGACTGCTTGCAGCTCACGATCGGAGGAACCAAAGAATCCCCACAAATTGCGGTAGGAAACAACGTGCATATCTGCGCCGGCGATTTCCCGCGCTGCTTTTTTGGCTTCAGGCAAAGTCATAAAGACACCTCGGTTCTCTTTTATAGCACATTGTAGCATAGCATTGCCAAAAACAAAAGTGGATGCAACGAAAATCCGTTACATCCACTTGATCTGGTTGCGGAGACAGGATTTGAACCTGCGACCTCCGGGTTATGAGCCCGACGAGCTACCGAACTGCTCCACTCCGCGATATACAATTGACCCCTCAAGGCTTATATACTATAACATATAAGCCCCGAGGTGTCAAGTACTTTTTTAGCGCTCGGAGGCGGAATATTTTTCCTTTTCCGCATCGTCGAGCGTTTGTGCTGCGGCGGCACGGCTGTTTCTGAGCTTGAGCTCAGCGAGAATGTCCGCCAGCAGCCCCTCCGTCGTGGGCTCAGCAGGGGCTTCCGGCTCAGGCTCGGCTTCGTCCGCCTTTTTGCGGTTGAAGCGGTTGATGATCTTCACCATCCAGAACACGACGAACGAAATGCACAGGAAATTGATGATTGCCATGATCAGATCGCCGATCGGAAACACGCCGACGGTCACGCCGGAGAAATCCAGCCCGCCGATGATGAGCGAGATGAGCGGGTTGATGATATCGTTGACAAGCGCGGTGACGATGGCCGTGAACGCGCCGCCGACAACGACGCCGACTGCCAGGTCAATGACGTTGCCGCGCGAGATAAATGTCTTGAATTCATCGAGCCAACCTGGCTTTTTCATGATGCTGCCTCCATTTTTCTATTGTCTCTATGCTGCTGCGCGCTGCGCATCCTCAGTGCTTCGGCACAAGGACTTCCTTACCGCCCATGTAGGGACGCAGCACCTCGGGGATGACGACGCTGCCGTCGGGCTGCAGGTTGTTCTCAAGGAACGCGATGAGCATACGCGGCGGGGCGACGCAGGTGTTGTTGAGCGTGTGGGCGAGGTAATTCTTGCCGTCCTTGCCCTTGATGCGGATGTGCAGGCGGCGGGCCTGCGCATCGCCGAGATTCGAGCAGGAGCAGACCTCGAAATACTTCTGCTGGCGCGGGCTCCACGCCTCGATGTCGCAGGACTTGACCTTCAGGTCGGCGAGGTCGCCGGAGCAGCACTCGAGCTGGCGCACCGGGATGTCCATGCTGCGGAAGAGCTCGACGGAGTAGCGCCAGAGCTTCTCGTACCAGTCCATGCTCTCCTCCGGGCGGCAGACGACGATCATCTCCTGCTTTTCAAACTGGTGGATGCGGTACACGCCGCGCTCCTCGATGCCGTGCGCGCCTTTCTCCTTGCGGAAGCAGGGCGAATAGGACGTCATCGTCTGCGGGAGCTGATCCTCGGTGAGGATCTGGTCGATGTAGCGCCCGATCATGGAGTGCTCGCTCGTGCCGATCAGATAGAGATCCTCGCCCTCGACCTTGTACATCATGGCGTCCATGTCCGTCTGGCTCATGACGCCCTCGACCACGTTGCCGTGGATCATGAACGGCGGGATGCAGTAGGTAAAGCCCTTGTCGATCATGAAATCGCGCGCGTAGGCCAGCACGGCCTCGTGCAGGCGCGCGATATCGCCCATGAGGTAGTAAAATCCGTTGCCGGAGACGCGGCGCGCGGCGTCGAGATCGATGCCGTCAAAGCGCTCCATGATCTCCGTGTGGTACGGGATCGGGAAATCCGGCACGACGGCGTCGCCAAAGCGCTGCACCTCAACGTTGCAGCTGTCATCCGGGCCGAGCGGCACACTCGGGTCGATGATCTGCGGGATGGTGAGCATGATCTTGTGGATCTTGGCCTCAAGCTCGGCCTCCTGCTGCTCAAGCTCGGCGAGCCGCGCGGCCTGCGCGGTGACCTGCGCCTTGACGGCCTCGGCCTCGGCGAGCTTGGACGGGTCTTTTTTCGCCTGTCCCATGAGCATGCCGATCTGCTTCGACAGGGTGTTGCGCTCGGCGCGCAGATTCGATGCCTCGTTGATGGCGGCGCGGTTGGCCTTGTCGAGCTCGATCACCTCGTCGACGAGCGGCAGCTTCGCGTCCTGAAACTTTTTGCGGATGTTCTCCCGAACCAGCTCGGGGTTTTCACGGATGAGTCGAATGTCAATCATGTTGTCTCTGTCTCCTCAATGTTCTAATTGGTGTCAGTTTCTGCGGCCGATGCCCTCGAGCGCCTGCAGCAGCGCCTCGCGGTCGTCCGCGTCGTAGTATTCCAGCTCGATGCGCCCGGTCTTGCGTCCCTGCGTCATGCGCACCTTGCGCCCGAGCACCTGCTCAAGATGGCGCGCGCATTCGCCGAGATAATCGACGCCGGCGGGCTTTGCTGCCGCTTTTCCCTGCGTTTCCTTCAAAAGCTGCGCAGCCAGCGCCTCGGCGCGGCGCACCGAGAGCCCCTTTTCGATGACGGTTTTCGCCGCGGCGAGCTGCACCTGCGCATCGCTGAGCGGCAGCAGCGCGCGTGCGTGACCGGCCGAGAGCGTCCCGTCCTCGACGAGCTTCAGGACCTGCTCCGACAGCGCCAGAAGCCGCGTCGCATTGGCGACGGCGGGGCGCGACTTGCCCACGCTCTGCGCCACATCGTCCTGCGTCATGCCGTACACGTCCTGCAGGGCGCGGTAGCCCTTCGCCTCTTCGATGGGATTCAGGTCCTCGCGCTGCAGGTTTTCGACCAGTGCCATCTCCATAGCGCGCTGCTCGTCGGCCGTGAGGATGCGCACCGGCACCTCCCTCAGTCCGGCCATGCGGCTGGCGCGCCAGCGGCGCTCGCCCGCGATGATCTGATAAAAGCCGCTGTCGAGCGGCCGCACCGTGATCGGCTGGATGAGCCCGTAGGTGCGGATGGACTCGGCGAGCAGCTCCAGCGCCTCGGGATCAAAGCGCTTGCGCGGCTGGTCGGCGCGCGGCTCGATCTTCTCGATCGGCAGCAGATCTGGTGCCGTCTCCTCGCGCTCGGGCTGCGCGGTCGGATATTCCTCCCCGAACAGCGCCCCGAGCCCCATGCCGAGACCTTTTTTCCCGTCTTTACCCATGTTCCGCCTCCTTTGCGGCCGCTGCCGCAGCTTCCTGCGCCGCCTTCGCCGCTTTTTCCTCGCGCTTGATGAGCTCCCCCGCCAGATGCAGATACGCCCGCGCGCCCTTGGACTCCTTGTCGTAGGCGATGGCGGGTTTGCGGTGGCTCGGCGCCTCGGACAGGCGCACGTTGCGCGGGATCATGGTCTTGTAGACCTTTTTGCCGAAGAATTTGCGCACCTCGTTCACGACCTGATCGGACAGCTTCGTGCGCCCGTCATACATGGTCATGACGATGCCCTGCACGCTCAGCTCCGGATTGAGGCGCTTGTTGCACATTTTGATGCTGCGCATGAGATCGGCGATGCCCTCGAGCGCATAATACTCGCACTGCACCGGGATGAGCACGCTGTCGGCCGCGACGAGCGCATTGATCGTCAGCAGCTCGAGCGACGGCGGACAGTCGATGAGGATGAAGTCATAGTCCGCCTGCACCGGAGTGAGCGCGTTTTTCATGATGTATTCCCGCCGCTCCGAGCCCACAAGCTCGACCGAGCAGCCGGAGAGATTCATATTTGCCGGCAGCACGTCGCCGTATTTCGTGCTGCGGATGCAGTCGGCAGCGGCCGCGCCGTTCATCAGCAGATCGTAGCAATTGGGCGTCACGGTCTTGTCCACGCCCATGCCGGAGGTGCTGTTGCCCTGCGGGTCGCAGTCGATGAGGAGCACGCGCCGCCCGCGCTTTTTGAGCGCGCAGGTCAGGTTCACGCACGTCGTCGTCTTGCCGACCCCGCCTTTCTGGTTGGCGACGGCAATGATTTTGCCCATGGTTTGCCTCCCTAAATCGTGTTTGCCGCTATTATACCAGCGCGCGGCGTCGTTTTCAACCGCTTGCGGGCGCTGCGGCAAATTTTTGTGATGTTTCACGTGAAACAATGTCGAGCGCGGCGGGAAATGTTTCACGTGAAACACGGCTCACGACAGCAGGAGGTCGAGATCCGCCACGGTCAGCCCGTCGTGCAGCGCGAGGTCGATGCCGTAGCCGATGAGCTTGGCGGCGTCGCGCACGACGGCGTCAATGTCGCGCGGCGTGACGAACATCTGCTCGGCGCGCGGGTCGTCCGTGAGGCTGCCAGCGTCGATGACCGTCGGCAGCCCGATGGCCGCGACCGGCACGCCGAGCGTGGTGCGGTCAAGTCCCGCGCGGTCGTTGCCGACGCCGCTGCCGGGCGTGATGCCGGTGTCGGTGAGCTGGACGGTGCAGCCGAGGCGGTCCGGCTCCGCGCAGGCGAGCGCATCGACCACAATGACGGCATCCGGGTGCAGGCGGTCGGTCATGGCGCGGACGAGCTCGGCCGATTCCACGCCCGTCGTGCCGAGCACGCCGGGGGTCAGCGCCGCCACGGAGCGAAAGCGTCCGAACTGCTCGGGCAGCTGTGCGCGCAGGTGGCGCGTGACGAGCACGCTCTGCATGGCGTCCGGTCCGACGGCATCGGGCGTGATCGCCCGGTTGCCGAGCCCGACGACGAGCACGGACGCCTCCGGCATCAGCGGCAGGGCGGCGCGCAGGAGCTCCGAAAGGGTCTGCGCGGCGTTTTCAAAGGCATCGTCCGCGCGGCGCAGCAGCGGGGTGAGGTCGAGCGTGTCGTACCGCCCGATCGGTTTACATAACGTCTCGGAGCCGGCGGCATCGAGCACCTCCACCTGCGTCACGGCAAAGCCGCGGCGCTGTGTCTGCACGGCGCGCACGCCGGGAAGCTGCGCCGCAGCGGCGGCGCTGCGGAGGGCTTCGGCCTCGACGGCGAGGTCAGTACGGGGAAAATTCGGCATGGTTTGCTCCTTTCTGACGCCACATCTTGTGGCACACAGGAAGCGTTGCCACAAATGGATACAATTATAATGAAAATTGAAAAAAAGACTTGCAATTTGAAAGGTTTGATGATATCATCAACACTTGCAGAACATTGCACGGTCATATCCATGACTGAATTTTATAGGAGGAGGTGGCGATTGAGAAATGCCGAACATCAAGTCCGCAATGAAGAGAGACGAGAAGTCCAAGCTGCAGAACATGAAAAACAAGGCTGAGAAATCCGCCCTGAAGACCAACCTGAAGAAGTTTGATGCGGCTGTTGCCGAAGGCAACCGTGACGCAGCCGTCAGTACCTATAAAGTTGCTGTCCAGGCTGTTGACCGCGCGGCCGGCAAGGGTCTGATCCACAAGAACAACGCAGCGCACAAGAAGTCTGCAATGGCTCAGAAAATGAACGAGCTTGGCTGATCACAGAATCTCGGGGGCATGGCAGTACGCCATGCCCTTTTTTGCTATCCCGACAGGAGGCTGACTATGAAAAAACGCATGATGCTGATCATCAACCCCATGGCCGGACGCAGCGGCTACAAAAACGGCTTTGGCGAAGTGATGAACATTCTCGACAGCGGCGGCTATCTGACGACGGTGTACTTCACGCAGGGACGCGGCGACGCGACGCTGATGGCGGCGCAGCACGCGGCGGAGTATGACACCGTGGCCTGCATCGGCGGCGACGGCACGCTCAGCGAGGTCGTGTCCGGTCTGATGCAGGTGCCGAATCCGCCCCCGCTCGGCTACATCCCGATGGGCACGACCAACGACGTGGCCTCGACGCTCGGTCTGCCGAAAAACGCGACCGACGCCGCGCTGCGCATCGTGACCGGTACGCCGACGGCGTTCGACGTCGGCAGCTTCGGCGACAAGAGCTTTTTCACCTACGTGGCGGCCTTCGGCGCGTTCACGGCGGTGAGCTATGAGACGCCGCAAAACGAAAAGCAGGCGCTCGGTCATCTGGCCTACGTGCTTGAGGCGATGAGCCGCCTCAACAGCATCGACCACTACTGCGCGCACGTGGAGTATGACGGCGGCACGGTCGACGGGGACTTCATCTTCGGCGGCGTGTCGAACTCGACCTCCGTGGCCGGCATGGTGCGTCTGCGCAAGGACCTCGTGAGTCTGGGCGACGGCCTGTTTGAGACGCTGCTCATCCGCCGCCCGAAGCAGTTCGGCGACCTGAGCCGCATCATCACGGGCGTGCTCAACCAGTATTACGACAACGAGAACGTCATCCTCGTGCAGTCGAAGAATCTGCGCTTCACGTTCCAGGAGCCCGTGGCGTGGACGCGCGACGGTGAGGCCGGCGGCGTGACGACGGACGTCCGGCTCAGCAACAACCACGCGGCCATCCACATCATTGCCTGACGCGTGCAAAAGCGGTTGAAAAATCTGCCGCAAATGCGTATAATAAAAGAGTTACCTATATAAAATCCATCGAAAACGAGGCGGAAGATATGAAAAGACAGCACATCGCCAGCATCTACGCGTCGCCGGAGGCCTTCGGCGGCCAGACCCTGACCGTCTGCGGCTGGGCGCGCACGATCCGCGACATGAAGAATTTCGGCTTTATCGAGCTCAACGACGGCAGCTGCTTCAAGAGCCTGCAGGTCGTGCTCGAGCGCGGCAAGCTCGACAATTACGACGACATCGCCCGCCAGAACGTCGGCGCGGCGTTCATCGTGCACGGTGAGCTCGTGCTCACGCCGGACGCCAAGCAGCCGTTCGAGCTCAAGGCCGACAGCATCACGCTCGAGGGCGCGTCCGCGCCGGATTATCCGCTGCAGAAAAAGCGCCACAGTGTGGAATTCCTGCGCACGATCCAGCATCTGCGTCCGCGCACGAATCTCTTCAGCGCGACGTTCCGCGTGCGCAGCGTGGCGGCGCAGGCGGTGCACACGTTCTTCCAGGAGCGCGGCTTCGTCTATGTGCAGACCCCGATCATCACGGGCTCTGACTGCGAGGGCGCGGGCGAGATGTTCCGCGTCACGACGCTCGACCTCGACAATCTGCCGCGCACGGACGACGGCAAGGTCGATTTCAGCAAGGATTTCTTCGGCAAGAGCACGAACCTGACCGTGTCCGGCCAGCTCAATGCCGAAAACTTCGCGCTCGCCTTCGGCGACGTGTACACTTTCGGCCCGACGTTCCGCGCCGAGAACTCCAACACCCAGCGCCATGCCGCCGAGTTCTGGATGATCGAGCCGGAGATGGCGTTTGCCGACCTCGACGACGACCTCGCGTGCATGGAGGCGATGGTGAAGTTCATCATCAACACCGTGCTCGAAAAGTGCCCGCAGGAAATGGAGTTTTTCAACTCCTTCGTGGATAAGGGCCTGCTTGAGCGCCTGCACAACGTCGTGGACAACGACTTCGGCCGCATCACCTATACCGACGCCGTGAAGCTGCTGCAGGAGTCCGGCCACAAGTTCGACTACCCCGTCTCGTGGGGCATCGACCTGCAGACCGAGCACGAGCGCTACCTGACCGAGCAGGTGTTCAATAAGCCCGTGTTCGTCACGGATTACCCGAAGGACATCAAGGCGTTTTACATGCGCATGAATGACGACGGCAAGACCGTCGCCGCGGCGGACTGCCTCGTGCCGGGTATCGGCGAGATCATCGGCGGCAGCCAGCGTGAGGAGCGGCTCGACCTGCTCACCAAGCGTATGCAGGAGCTCGGTCTGCGCGAGGAGGATTACTGGTGGTATCTCGACCTGCGCCGCTACGGCAGCTGCCGTCACGCGGGCTTTGGTCTCGGCTTTGAGCGCATGGTCATGTACCTGACCGGCGTGAGCAACATCCGTGACGTGGAGCTGCATCCGCGCACGGTCGGAAACGCCGACTTCTGATCTCCGTATAAGAATGCCCCCGAAAACGATTCGTTTTCGGGGGCATTCCGCTTTGACAGTTTCAACGCCCCGAAAGCCAACGGCTTTCGGGGCGTTTTGCTTTGGTTTTGCGGGGCTAAACCGCCTCGATCTCCTGCAGCGTCATGTCGCGGCCGGTGAGCGGCATGAGCTTTTTCCCGCCGCAGCCGGGGCAGGTGAGGTCGTTGACGTCGGCCTCAAACTCCGCGCCGCAGTCGAGACAGCGGGCGCGCCCCGCCTCGGTCTCGACGCGCAGCGGCACGCCGTCATACTCCGTGCCGTCGGTCACGGCGACCCAGCAGTCGGTGAGAAAATGCGGGATGACGCCCGAGAGCGTCCCGACGCGCACCGTGATGCTGCGCACGCCGTCGAGCGCCTCCTCGCGGGAGATGTCGCGCACCATTCTGAGCAGCGCGTCGCACAGTGCCAGCTCGTGCATTACTTGCGAACCGCCTTCTTGACGATGCTGCCGGCGCGCTTGACGACGCCCTCGGCGACCTTGATCGGCATGGTCTCATACGAGCCCGCGTGCCAGTCGCGCACCTTCTTGAGGTGGATGGCGTCGAACTTGCACTTCGTGGTGCACAGACCGCAGCCGATGCAAAGGTAGCTGTCGACCTTCGTCGCGCCGCAGCCGAGGCAGCGGGCGCACTCCTTTTTGACCTGCTCCTCCGTGAACGTGACGCGCGCATCGGAGAAGGTCTTGGCCTTGGCCGCGTTGTAGCCCGGCATCTGGCGGTGATCCTTATCAAAGCCCGCCGTCGCGAGGAGCACGTGCTCCTTGTTGAGCGAGCGGTACACGCGGCGGTCGCGTCCGGCGGTGAGCGTCTGACCGGGGTGCACGAAGCGGTGCAGGCTGATGGCGGCCTCCTTGCCGGCGGCAATGGCGTCGATGGCAAACTTCGGGCCGGTGTAGCAGTCGCCGCCGACGAAGATGTCCGGCTGCGCGGTCTGATACGTGAGGGCGTCGGCCTCGGCCGTGCCCTTTTTCGTCGTCGTGAGCGCGCCGGTGTCGAGCGTGCCCCAGTCGACCGTCTGGCCGATGGCACCGATGACGGAGTCGAGCGCGATCGTCTCGAATTCGCCCGTGCCGACGGGCTTGCGGCGGCCCTTCTCGTCCGGCTCGCCGAGCGCCATGCGCTCGACCCGGATGCCGGTGACCTTGCCGTCCGCGCCGAGGATCTCGACCGGAGCGGTCAGGAAGCGGAAGCGCACGCCCTCTTCCATCGCCTCTCTGACCTCCTCGGGGTCGGCGGGAAGCTCTGCCTCGCTGCGGCGGTAGAGGACGTAGGTCTCGTCCGCGCCGAGGCGCACCGCGCTGCGGCAGACATCCATGGCCACGTTGCCGCCGCCGATGACGGCGCAGCGCTTGCCGATGGCCGGCTGCTCGCCGAGGTTCACGGCGCGCAGGAAGTCCACGCCGCCGTAGACGCCCGTGAGCTCCTCGCCCGCAACGCCGAGCCTGGCCGACTTCTGCGCGCCGATGGTGACATAGAAGCCCTTGTAGCCCTGCTCGCGCAGCTGCCCGATGGTGATGTCCTTGCCGACCTCGACACCGCAGCGGAATTCGACGCCCATCTCACGCAGAATGTCGATCTCGGCGTTGAGCACGTCCTTTTCGAGGCGGAAGTTCGGGATGCCGAGCGTGAGCATACCGCCGGGAACGGAGTTGCGGTCGAACACGGTCACGGGGTAGCCCTTGTTGGCAAGGTAGTAGGCGCAGCTCATGCCCGCAGGACCTGCGCCGATGACGGCGATCTTCTCCGTGTACGGGCGGCCGATCTGGTTGCACAGCTTCGGCACAAAGCGCGTGGCCTCGTGCAGGTCATGGTCGGCGATGAAGCGCTTGACCTCGTCGATGGCGACGGCCTCATCGACCGCGCCGCGGGTGCACTCGGCCTCGCAGCGCTTGTTGCAAATGCGGCCGCAGACGGCCGGGAACGGATTTTCCTTCTTGATGAGCTCGAGCGCGTCGGTGTAGCGTCCCTGCGCGGCGAGCTTCAGGTAGCCCTGCACGGGCACATGCGCGGGGCAGGCGGTCTTGCACGGCGCGGTGCCGGTGGGCATGACGTCCTCGTGATCCTCGCGGTAGTCGGGGTTCCACGAGCGCTTGGGGTGGATGGTCTCGGAGAGCTTGACGTAGTCCGGCTGCGGCGTCAGATCCTCGGTCGAGCACAGCTTCTGACCGAGCTTGAGCGCGTTGCCGGGGCAGGTCTCCACGCACTGACCGCAGGCGACGCACTTGGCCTCGTCCACCTCGGCGACGTAGTTGGAGCGGATCGCATCGCGCGCGCCGAACATCAGACCCACGCGCAGACCGAAGCAGGCGCAGGCGCAGCAGTTGCAGATGGCCGCGCTCTCGCCCGGCTCCTCGATGTTGACCATGTCGTGCATGAGGCCGTTTTCCTCCGCGCGCTGAATGATCTCCAGCGCCTGCTCGCGCGTGATCTCCCTGGCGCGGCCGGTGCGGATGTAGTGCTCGGCGCCTCTGCCCATCTGCACGCACATATCCTCCTCGAGGTGGCCGCAGCCGTCGCCAAGGCTCGAGCGCGACGCGCGGCACGAGCACGGGGACACGGAAAAGCGGTCATACTTATCCAGATAGTGCGAGATGCGCTCATAGTCGCTCACGCCCTCGATGCCCTCGAGCGCGCTCTCGACCGGGATGACGCGCATGAGACCGTAGCCGTCGGGGATCATGGCGCCCATGTTCGCGGCGAGGTTGCGGGTGTACTCATCGAACGCGCGGCCGACCTCCGGATGCGTTTCCAGCAGCTCCTTCTGGTTGACCATCATCTCAAGGATGCCGGGCGCGAAGATCTGCATGTAATACACGTCCTCGCCGAGCGCCTTGTCCATCGAGCGGCGGAAGATGCCGTAGTAGACGAGGTTGTCGAGCAGCGGCTGCACCTCCTCCACGGTCTTGCCGACCTTCTTGGCAAGGTAGCCCGCGGTGCGCTCCTTGCGCAGACCGGCGGCGATGGCGATGTCCGCCTCGTCATCCGAGAGGATGCCCGCCATGCAGTAGTATTCGGGCGCGTTTTCGTCGATCTTGGTCGTGATGCCGGTAACGCCCCCAATGATTTTCGCCAGCTTCACGATCTTCGGTCTGAGTTGTGCCATTGTGTCTCCTCCTTCTTTTTTGCGCGAGATTGTCATCACTATAACATACCCGGTGCGTCTTGGGAACCATATTTTTGTTTCTTGTGCCGAAGTGGGGCGCTTTGCCCCGCGCTGTGCCGTAAAAAAGGCTCCCGCCATTTTCGGGGCGTTCGTAAGACAGTTAACGGAGCGTATCGGTGCAGATGCGCTCCGTTTCTTTATGCTATTATGACATATGGCACAGTTGCAGCGGCCCCTTGGCTCTCCCTCTGGGAGAGCTGTCACCGAAGGTGACTGAGAGGGTCTTA
>OLGI01002711.1_pt1 | contig 12324 bp, 10 predicted proteins | sample 1605221 | NCBI WGS metagenome assembly OLGI01 (sample SAMEA3888915, study PRJEB22519) | human gut metagenome | biome: human gut; feature: human-associated habitat; material: faeces | place: Denmark | collected 2010 | reverse complement strand
ATACCCCACAGACCAACCCAGAGGGTTACAAGAAGACATCCCTGCTCTATCAGGCTAAGAACCTGAAGGGTAAGCTGCAGATTATCCAGGGCTTGAACGATGTGACCGTGGTGCCACAGCACTGCCTCACCTTCCTGAAGGCTTGTATCGCAGCAGGTACCCAGCCAGATTTCTTCGTATATCCAGGTGAGCCTCACAACATGAGAGGTCATCAGAGCACTCACCTGCACGAAAGAATCAGCAACTACTTCTTCGACTATCTGAAGTAAAAATCTTCGGAACAAAAAGATGATTAACAAGATAAGAAAAGTAATTTTATTAATTACCACCATACTCTTTGCCTGCCACCTGCAAGTGGCAGGTAAAGAGTTTTTTGTTTCTAAGCAGAGCATCCCCGACTTTAAATTCATCTTCGACAAGCTATCTCAGAACCGCATCACCTATAATCGCTACAACGACAGCATCTTCAGCATCCACAACCACGACGAATGGGTAAGATTCTTTATGGCAAGAAGCCGGAAGAACCATAAAATCTATCAAGAGAACGAGAAGCTGCTGAACAGCATTGTAGATTATTTCGAAACCGATATGGCAGATACGACAAAGGAGACCATTCTGCCGGATGCAGCCTACGACAGCCTGAATGTACATTTCTTCCGTAACTATGCCTATGCCCTGACTGATCCCTTCATCACGAACAGGATTTCCGACATTCTGATCAGAAACTTCTAGAACCGGCAAGACCAGAACTACAATTTTCTGAGAGCCATGGGCTGGAAGGGTGCATCCTATTACCAGATATGGAAGCTGAATGGAGACAACGAGACATTGAAAAAAGCATACGATTGCATCGCATACGTAGCCGACAGTGCGCACTGCCATACGCCCGAAGAACTGGGTCTGTACGGCTATGCCCTACAGGATCTGTGCCTATCCGCATGGACACTCCACCATATCCAACCTCTGAAAAAACTGAAGGAAAGATACGAAAAGCTGGAAATTTTAGCCAGAAATCATACGGCAGACGAACTGGAAGTACCCGAAAAGAGAAGACAGCTATGGATTAACCGAATCAAAAACAGAGACTTGGAGATTGTAAGAGGTATCTATCTCACCAATCCGGAACTGATAGAAAAGAAAGAAGGAGACGCTTTGGTAAAACGGGTGATAAGTCAGTATCCGGACACCGTAGGACTCAGCATCACCTCGAAACTCAACCTCATCGTTCTGAAGCTAAGAATTGGAGAAATCCAGACAAGAACAGCCTTGAGAGAGGCTGAGGAAATATACGGAACGCTGATCAAACCACTTACACAACAGAAAGTTCTGGGGGAAGGTGCCTTCAATTCGCTGATGAATCAGTACACCAATCTGGCGTTTATCGTAGATACGGCAAGGGTTTCTACCAATTACAAAAAAAAGCACATCAGGACATTCTGTGAAGATATTATCAGGATGTTCAGACATCGCAAAGACCAGCAGAACTCCACGCAGTATAATCAGACACTGGAAAATGTGAGCACCTATCCCCGACTCATCAAATACCTGAGCGATGAAGAAAGAATAGGATTCGTGATGGAACTGAACGTGGCAACCCAGGTTACCACCTACGCCCACTCTACCCACGTGGCACGACTTGCAGAAGCCATGATGAAAGCCATCATCAGGCACAGGCGGGAACTGCTGGTAGGAAAACTGGGCATCAGCAGCAAATGGCAGGTAAGGCTTCATCAGCAACAGCTCATCCACTTCATCACCCAAGCTGCACTCTGTCACGACATAGGCAAGAACAGTATCGTAAGCGTGGTGAACAACGACTATCGCCAGCTGACCGATGAGGAGCGAAGAATCATCAGAATGCATCCCCGAATGGGACTGAAATACCTGAAGATATCGCAGAAGCTGAAATACTACTACGATACCACGCTGGGACATCATAAATGGTACAACGGCAAGGGAGGCTATCCAAACGACTTCGACAACACCAAGTCGCCTTACCGCTTCATGATAGACATCATAACCCTGTGCGACTGCATGCAGGCAGCCACCGAGCGAGTAGGCAGAAACTACAAGCAGGAAAAGAGCTTCGAAAAGGTGATGGAAGAGCTGAGAGCAGGCGCAGGAACCCGATACAATCCCGACCTGGTGAAGCTGATAGATGACATACCGGAACTCTACAAGGAACTGGAGAGGATAGCCATCTACGGATGGCCAGATATCTATTATGAAATCTATAAGAACTATATGCGATAAAGATTTTAGGCTTTTTGCTTGTATAGTTCGCTGAAATTTAGTAATTTTGCAGCAAATTAGAAATTTGGATGCAAAAAGGAGTAAATATCTATCCTGATTGTAAAAGAAGGAGAAGATCAATATCCTGATTGTAACATGTAATAGAAGAATTATTAAACGTAACTACGATGAAAATATTATTGTTAGGAGGCGGTGGCCGCGAGCACGCCTTAGCTTGGAAAATCGCTCAGAGCGAGAAGTGTGAGAAACTCTTTATCGCTCCTGGTAATGCCGGTACGCAGAATGTCGGCGAAAATGTGAATATCAAGGCTGACGACTTCGAGGCGCTCAAGAACTTCGCTGTCGAGAATGGTGTTGATATGGTGGTAGTAGGTCCGGAAGACCCACTGGTAAAGGGTGTCGATGATGACTTCAAGGCAGACCCTCGCACCCAGAACATCCCTGTGATTGGTCCATCAAAGGCCGGTGCCGTGCTGGAAGGAAGCAAGGACTTCGCCAAGCAGTTTATGAAGCGCCACAACATTCCGACAGCTCAGTATGAGACTTTCGACGGCGAGCACGTAGAAGAAGGCTTGAAGTTCCTGGAGACTCTGAAGGCTCCATACGTATTGAAGGCTGACGGCTTGTGCGCCGGTAAGGGTGTTCTCATCCTCCCTACCCTGGAAGAGGCCAAGAAGGAGTTCAAGGAGATGCTCGGTGGTATGTTCGGCAACGCTTCTGCACGCGTAGTTATCGAGGAATTCCTCAGCGGTATCGAGTGCTCCGTATTCGTATTGACCGATGGCAAGAACTACAAGATTCTGCCTGAGGCTAAGGACTACAAGCGCATCGGCGAGCACGATACCGGTCTGAACACCGGCGGTATGGGTAGCGTTACCCCTGTGCCATTCGCAACCAAGGAGTGGATGCAGAAGGTGGATGAGCGCATCATCCGTCCTACCGTAGAGGGTCTGGCTGAGGAGAACATCGACTACAAGGGCTTCATCTTCTTCGGTCTGATCAATGTAGAGGGCGAGCCTATGGTTATCGAGTACAACTGCCGTATGGGTGACCCAGAGACTGAGAGCGTAATGCTCCGCCTGAAGAGCGACATCGTGGATCTCTTCGAGGGTGTAGCTGCCGGCGATCTTGACAAGCGCAGCATCGAGTTTGATGAGCGTGCTGCTGTCTGCGTGATGCTCGTAAGCGGTGGTTATCCAGAGGCTTACAAGAAGGGTTATCCTATCCATGGTATCAATGATGTGGAAGGTTCTGTTGTTTTCCACTCTGGTACAGCCATGAAGGATGGAGAGGTTGTAACCAATGGCGGCCGTGTAATCTGCGTAAGCAGCTACGGCAAGGATAAGGAAGAGGCTCTGAAGAAGAGCTTTGCCGAGGCACAGAAGATCCAGTTCACAGACAAGTACTTCCGCTCTGATATCGGACAGGATCTTTAATCCATAGGCTCCACACGCCCTGAAAGGGCAGAAGCTCCCAGCCCAGGGCATCGCCCTGGGTTATGATTCAAGGGAGAATGTCGCCCTGAAAGGGCAAAAGCTTCATCATATTTCAAAAAATTAGATGTTAAGAAAGAAAACTTTTCAAAATAAAGTGGCGGCTAGCCGCTACGCTCTACCTGTAACAGCAACCCTTGCCGCCTTGGTATGGGTTGCTGTAGGTTTTTTAGTAGCTAACATTTGGGTGCAGTTCGCCTTCACCATTCTCTCTACCCTGCTGATGGTGGAGCTCAACAACCATAATTCCCTGATGCGAACCTACAGCCGAATGGTGTCCTGCAGTTTCCTGGTGTTCATCACCATGACCTCTCTGCCTACACCCTCCTTCAAGGCAAGCATCGTGACGATGTGCTCCATCGCCTTCTACCTCATCATCTGGAACAGTTACCAGGACAGGCGGGCGGCAGGATGGACCTTCTATGCCTTCTTCTGCGTAGGACTCGCCTCACTGGTGTTCATCCAGGTGGGATATTTCCTGCCCTTCCTGTGGCTGATGATGATGGTATTCACCAATTCCTTCAGCATCCGAAACTTCTTTGCATCTATCATCGGTCTCATTATGCCGTATTGGTTCTCAGCGGGTTACTTCGCCTACACCAATAATATAGATGGACTGATCAGTCATTTTGCGGAATTCATCAACTATCAGGATCTGTTCGATTATTCGCAGGTTACCGACCACGAAGTGGTGAATCTCCTGTTCCTCATCATCCTGAGCACATTGGGCAGCATACACTTCCTGCATACCTCTTATGCTGATAAGATCCGTACCCGAATGATCTACAATTCATTCATTCTGGTCAACTATGTGAGTCTTGCCTTCATCATCCTGCAGCCTCAACATATCAAGGAGTTGAGCAGCATCATGATTGTAAATACGGCACCACTCACCGCTCACTTCATCACCTACACTAAGGGAAAGCTGGCGAACATCGTCTTTATCTCGGCGCTGGTCATCATGGTATTGATATTGCTATACAATATCTTCATTCCGGAAACGGTATTGCTGCAGGCTATTCAGGGATAAGATTGATTCTGGGATAAGAGTTATTCAGAGATAGACTTGATGCACTGTTTCAGTGCATCAAGAAGGTTAAACAAATAATATTCAATGGGTTACATAATAGACTTCTTAATCAACTGGGGCTATTGGGGCATGCTTGTTTCCGCCTTTCTTGCCGGCAGTTTCTTTCCTTTCAGCAGCGAGGTAGTGATGTCGGGCTTGCAGGCAGCAGGTTTGGATCCCATCCCTCTGGTGATATATGGCAGCATAGGAAATGTATTGGGCTCGCTGTTCAACTATGGTGTGGGCAGACTGGGCAAAATGGAATGGATAGAGAAATATCTGCACGTAAAGAAGGAGAAACTGGATCAGGCAGAAAGATTCATGGCTGATAGAGGTGCCTGGATGGGCTTCTTCGCCTTCATCCCGATTTTGGGAAGCGCCATCACCATCGTGCTGGGGCTGACAAGAGCCAATATCATCATCTCCACCATCAGCATCACCATCGGAAAAGTGCTGAGATATATCCTATTGGTTTATGGTCTCAGCTTCATCGTATAAACATATAAGCAGATTTATAACATAAGAAGATTTGAATATATGAAGAGATTTCTATACCTTATTATATTATGTGTTATTCTTGCCGGATGTAAGGGTACACCTCAGAAACAAGCAGATTCGGGAAAGGCTTCCGGAACAGAGAAGCCTGCGGTTACGGTTACAGTTACAGTTACGATTTCCCCCTACAAGTATTTCGTAGATCAAATTGCCAAAGACAAGGTGGATGTCAACGTGATGGTATCAAATGGCAACAACCCGGAGACTTACGAACCATACGCCCAGCAGATGATGGAACTTTCGAAGAGTGCCCTCTATCTGAAAGTGGGCAGCATCGGTTTTGAGCAGACCTGGATGAAGAAGTTGCAGGACAACGCTCCAGATATGAAAGTGATAGATACTTCCGTGGGCATCAAGCCTGCCAAGACTCCGGGTGGCAACATCGACCCGCACGTATGGATGAGTTGCAGCAACGCCCGCATCATAGCCAGCAACATCCTCAAGGCGCTCTGCGAACTGGAGCCGAAGAACAAGGCTTTCTTCGAGAAGAACTATCAGTCGCTGCTCAGCATCATCGACAAGAGAGACAGCACCATCAAGGAGAGCTTCAAAAAGGACCCAGATCTGGTACGCAAGTTTGTGATCTATCACCCTATCCTCACCTACTTTGCCCGTGATTACCAGCTGGAGCAGCTTGCCATAGAGGAAGAAGGCAGGGAGCCTAGTGCCTCCCAGCTGAAGAGCCTCATAGAGAGAGCTAGAAAAGAAAAGATCAAGTTCTGCCTGATACAAGCTGAATTTGCCAACCGCAACACCACAACCTTCATCAAGGAGAGCCACACTAAGCCAATGAATATCAACCCATTGCAGGGCGACTGGAACAGGGCGATGCAGGAAGCGGCAGCAGCGGTACAGGGCAAGAAAATCGTTGTTGGGAAGTAAAAACTACAATCATATGACTCCAATCATAAAAATAGAGCACCTATCTGCCGGATATGACGGCAAGCAGGTGCTCAACGACGTAAATCTCACAGTATATCAAGACGATTATCTTGGCATCATCGGACCAAACGGTGGTGGCAAGACTACTCTCATGCGTCTCATTCTGGGACTGATGAAGCCTACGGAAGGAACCATCAGATACTTCCGAAAAGTAAAAGATGAGAACGGAAAAACGGTTCTTGATGAAAACGGCGAAGCAAAAGTTGAAGAAGCAAAGGAGATTTCGATGGGCTATCTCCCACAATACAACCAGCTCGACAAGCAGTTTCCTATCTCTGTATATGAAGTTGTACTTGCCGGACTCAGCAAGACCAAAGGTCTCTTTTCACGATACACCCAGGCACAGCACCAGCAGGTGCTCGATACCCTGGAGCGCATGCAGCTGACGGAATTAAAAGACCGACACATCGCTGCCCTCAGCGGCGGTCAGCTTCAGCGAGTGCTCCTCGCCCGTGCCATCGTATCAAAGCCCGATGTCGTGATTCTCGACGAGCCTAACACCTACATCGACCGCCGATTCCAAAAGCAGATGTACGAGATGCTGGAGCAGATCAACAAGGAGTGCGCCATCATCATCGTCAGTCACGATGTAGCCGAAGTACTCAACAACGTGAAGCATATCGCCTGCGTAAACCAGCACCTGCATTATCACGATACGGCAGATATGCCAAGAGAAAAGCTGGAAGAGCATTTCCTGAATGTATAATGTGTTTTTTATAAAACATCACCTATTTAAATTTAATATAACCTAAAAAAGAGAAGCAATCCTACGCTATCTCTTTACTTTTTAGTATCTTTGCAACGTTTTATACACATTATATAAATAGGAAACATAGAAATATAATACATTAAAGTTTAAACAATAATGAAACAGTACAGATTAGTGGACAATATCTTCGGATGGGTCGCATTCATCATTGCGGCATTCGTATATTGCTCCACAATTGAACCGACAGCCAGCTTCTGGGACTGTCCTGAGTTTATTACAACTGCCTACAAGCAGGAGATCGGTCACCCACCTGGGGCACCATTCTTCATGCTCATGGGCAATTTCTTCACACATTTCGCCAGTGATACCACGCAGGTAGCCAAGATGGTGAATACGATGAGCGCACTCCTCAGTGCCGTCTGCATCATGTTCCTCTTCTGGACCATCACCCATCTGGCACGCAAGCTCATCATCGGCGACTGGAAGGAGATGACCACCAGCAAGCTGATTGCCATCGAGGCATCAGGTATGGTGGGCGCACTCATCTACACCTTCAGCGATACCTTCTGGTTCTCTGCTGTAGAGGGTGAGGTTTACGCCTTCTCTTCTGCCTTTACCGCTGTGGTATTCTGGCTGATTCTGAAGTGGGAAGACCATGCTGACGAACCTCATAGCGACCGATGGCTCGTGCTCATCGCCTATATGACCGGTCTGAGTATCGGTGTGCACCTGCTCAACCTGCTCTGCATCCCAGCCATCGTACTGGTATATTACTACAAGAAGGTGCCTCATGCCAACCTGAAGGGTTCGCTCATGGCGCTCTTCCTTTCATTCCTGGTGGTAGTAGCCGTACTTTATGGTGTGGTTCCAGGCATCATCACCGTAGGCGGATGGTTTGAGCTGTTCTTCGTCAACACGCTCGGCTGCCCATTCAATACCGGTGAAATCGTATATATCATCTGCCTCGTAGCCTCTGTTATCTGGGGTATCTACGAGACCTACAATGCATCAGAGAAGAACGAGAAGAAGCAGAATATCGCCTTCGTTCTCGGTTTCGGCATGCTCGGCATCCCATTCTTCGGATATGGATGGAGCGCAGTCATCACCGGCATCATCATCCTGGCTATCCTCTGGTTTGTACTCAACTACAAGCGCAAGAAGGAAGTAGTAACCGGCGTTGACCAGGCTACAGGCATCGAGAAGAAGAAGATGCAGCTGCTGCCTCTCATCTCTGCACGCATCAAGAACACAGCATTGCTCTGCATGCTGATGCTGATGATCGGTTACTCAAGCTATGCGCTCATCGTGATCCGTTCATCTGCCAACCCTCCTATGGACCAGAACTCTCCTGAGGATATCTTCACCCTGGGCAGTTATCTGAGCCGCGACCAGTATGGCGATACTCCATTGCTCTATGGTCAGGCTTACACTTCTCAGGTGGCTCTCGAAGCTGACGGCAATATGTGCAAGCCTGTGACGAAGGAAGGGGCACCTGTTTATCAGCGCAAGGAGAAGGCTTCTGCCGATGAGAAGGACTCTTACTTCGTAGTAAGCCATAAGAACAAGTATGTATATGCACAGAATATGCTCTTCCCACGTATGCACAGTTCGGCTCATGCCCAGGCATACGAAGACTGGATGGGTGGCGTAGAGGGTAACCAGGTACCTTACGACCGTTGTGGCGAGAACATGATGGTGAAGGTTCCTACACAGATGGAGAATATCCGTTTCTTCCTCTCCTATCAGTGCAACTTCATGTACTGGCGCTACTTCATGTGGAACTTTGCCGGACGACAGAACGATATCCAGGGCAACGGTGAGCCTGAACACGGTAACTGGATTACCGGTTTCTCATTCATCGATGACGCTCTCTATGGCGACCAGAGCAAAATGCCAGACGACCTGAAGGCAAACAAGGGACACAACGTGTTCTACTGCATGCCGCTGATTCTCGGTCTCATCGGTCTCTTCTGGCAGGCTTGGTATACCCGCAAACGCAAGGTAATGAAGAACGGCGTGGAGACTGAGGAGACTCTTCCTATCGGTATCCAGCAGTTCTGGGTGGTATTCTTCCTGTTCTTCATGACAGGTCTTGCCATCGTGCTCTATCTGAACCAGACTCCTATGCAGCCACGTGAGCGTGACTATGCCTACGCCGGTTCATTCTATGCATACGCTATCTGGTGCGGTCTTGGCGTTCTCGCCATCATCGACCTTCTGAAGGAGAAGATGAAGCTAAGCGGTACTGCCGTAACAGCTATCGTGGCTGTGGTAACCCTGCTCGTTCCTATCCAGATGGCATCACAGACCTGGGATGACCACGACCGTTCAGGACGTTACACCTGCCGCGACTTCGGCCAGAACTATCTGATGTCGCTCCAGGAGAAGGGCAACCCTATCATCTTCACCAATGGTGATAACGATACCTTCCCACTCTGGTACAACCAGGAGGTAGAAGGCGTAGGTACAGATGCCCGCGTATGTAACCTGAGCTATCTGCAGACCGACTGGTATATCGACCAGATGATGCGTCCTGCATACAACTCACCATCCGTGCCAATCACCTGGCCACGTCTCGACTTCTGTTCGGGTACCAACGAGTATGTTTCTGTCCAGCCAGAGGCTAAGCAGCAGATTCTCGACTTCTACAAGCAGGATCCAGTGAATGCCAAGAAGCAGTTTGGTGATGAGCCTTTCGAGCTCAAGAACATCCTGAAATACTGGGTACGCAGCAAGAACCCAGACATGCACTTCATCCCTACAGACACCGTCTATGTAACAATCGACAAGGAGGCTGTGAAGAAGAGCGGCATGATGATGGCTTCTGATACCATCCCAGACAAGATGGTGATTTCACTCGCAGGCAAGAATGCTCTCTACAAGGGCGACCTGATGATGCTCGAAATGCTGTCACAGTGCAACTGGACACGTCCTATCTACGTGGCTCTTACCGTGGGACAAGAGAACTATATGAACCTTGGCGACAACTTCGTACAGGAGGGTCTTGCCAACCGTATCACTCCATTCACCACCAACAAGCCAGGTGCGAAGAACTTCGATGCAGAGAAGACCTATCACAACATCATGACCCGATTCAAGTTCGGTAACCTGAAGCAGAAGGGACTCTATATCGACGAGACTACCATGCGTATGTGCTATACCCACCGTCGCCTGCTCGCCCAGACAGCCCTCCAGCTCATCGCCGACGGCAAGAACCAGAAGGCTATCAACATCCTGAAGAAGGCTGATGTGGAGATTCCGGCATACAATGTCACCCTCGATTACATGAGCGGTGGACTGGATATGGCTCGCGGCTGGCTGCTCACCGGTCAGAAGGCAAAGGGTAAGGAATATGTAGAGGCTGTCTGGAAGAATGCTCACCAGTATCTCGACTATTACCTCTCATTGAGCAACGACCGCTTCCTGCAGAGCCAGAACGACTGCATCCGTCAGATCATGATTATGCAGAGTGTCTGCGATGTGGCAGGTATGGTAAGCCCTCAGTTGCAGAAGAGTTACGAGAAGCAGCTCAATGCTCTCTATACACTCTATCGCGGCAGAGGCGGCAGCATGCCACAGGGCAATCAGTAAAATAAAGAATATCAAGGAAGACCTGGCGTTTTTGCTAGGTCTCCCTTTTTGTATCATCCCCTAATCAAGTTATTCCTATGTTCATAGAGCAACCTGCCAAATGGCTCAGATGGTTATATCCGAAAGCAATATGGAGAATGGACAAGAACGACCATTCGGTATATCTCACATTCGATGATGGTCCGATTCCCGAATCCACCCCATTCATCCTGGAAACCTTGAGAAAGTACAATATCAAGGCTACCTTCTTCATGGTGGGCGAAAACGTATTGCGCAACCACGATCTCTACAACCAGATTGTAGCAGAGGGGCATCAGATAGGTAACCATACCTTCAATCATATCGGTGCCTTCAAGCATCGTGTCATCTCCTACGTGCTCAACACTAATAAGGCGAATGACATCATCCATGCCCATCTCTTCCGTCCACCTCACGGCTGGATGCGACAGAGCGAGTACTGGTGGCTGCACCGCACCTACAAGGTAATCATGTGGGATGTGGTGACCCGAGATTATTCCAAGTGGATGACGGCAGAAGATGTGGTGAACAATGTGAAGAAATATGCCCGCAACGGCAGCATCATCACCTTCCACGACTCGCTGAAGAGCATCGACAAGCTGAAGACGGCACTTCCACAATCCATAGAATGGCTGATGGAACAGGGATATGAATTTAAGATTTTTGATTAAATTATCTTTGATTAAACATTTTGATTAAATCATTTTTGATTAAAACATTCAAAAGACAATGAGCAAGAGAATCAATAGTTATCAGGCTGTAGCCTCTTTCGTAAGAGGATTCTTCGAGGCATACGCACGCGGCATCATGGATGCTGCGGTTGGCGGCGATGACTTCCAGAAGAAGAACGACCCCAAAGAGGTGAAGCAGATGATGCTGGAACACTATGGAGAAGTGAACCAGTACTTCTTCGACATCATGTTCTCTACCCTCGTACGACTCAACTACAAGAGTGCGGAAGAGGCTAACGAGCGCATGCAGAAGAATTTTGAGAGCATGAAGAAGACCGATCCTACCTTCGAGCCTACCATGCTCGACTATCTGCGCATCGCCTGCAAATCGAACCAGCTTTACAAGGCAATGGAAGCTGAATACAAGCGCAACTTCACCTGGCTACTGCAGGGTAAGTTTACAAGCATAGAGGAGCACGTACGAGATTATACCCACGGTGTACTCATCAGCCTTGCCGACGAGCCGATGGCTATCCATCTGCTGGTGCGCATCATCGTGAAGGCATACGCTGCCGGTCTGAAATGTGGCAGTAAGGAAGGCACCCAGCAGCAGCTACACATGCCTACCCTGCACGGTATGCTGCTGAACAATGTGAACATCCTCCTGAACGAGGCTCCGCTGAAGGGCGATTCAGAAGATCCTGTCGCTCTCTTCAAGGAGGCGTGCAAGAACCAGGAGGAAAACATCAATGTACTGTTCAACACATTGAATGATGCCATGAAGGAACTGGCTGAGCAATAAGTTTTCCATCAGATAGAGCCGGAACTTTTATAAACGAGAACGACTTCCAACGCTTATAAGCATTGCTGCCTATAATCGTTGGAAGTCGTTTTTTATATAAATACAATATCTTATATATAATGCAGTATCTTACTGCATATCATAAACTACCTGCATGAGCTTCTTTCCAAGCTCATCAGCCTGCTCCATGGTAGAAGCCTCGCTATATACGCGGATGATTG
>OLGI01002707.1_pt1 | contig 12336 bp, 9 predicted proteins | sample 1605221 | NCBI WGS metagenome assembly OLGI01 (sample SAMEA3888915, study PRJEB22519) | human gut metagenome | biome: human gut; feature: human-associated habitat; material: faeces | place: Denmark | collected 2010 | reverse complement strand
AACAGCGGGGCGCTTTCGTATCACCGTGCTTGACCGCTAAAATAAACAGCCCACAAAATTACCTTGCCGGTTTCGGCAGGGTAATTTCGCGTATGGAAGAAAATTTTCCCCCTCCGCGCCTGTTTTCCAAACCTTCTAAACGTATGGGCACTCAAGCGCCTCCGTGGGGGCCGGTCCTTCAGTCCGGTACATCTCATTGGCTCAACAGCGGCGCGCTTTTCAGCGTCCAAGGCAGTCTCCAGAGGCGGCGAAGCAAAAAAGACAGCTAATTTTTTACAAAGTTTTAACCGGCTCGTTCAGAATTTTAGCGCAATCAAACGAAATGTAAAAAAACTGTTGCCAACGCCGAAAGGCGGTGCTAATCTAATGCCAAAATTGAACGAGGATAGAGGCGCGGTGCGCAAGAGTACCTTTGGTATGTAACAGGCATATACCGAAGCGAAAGGGCAAACCGCCGAAGGGTCGCTGCTCTGGCCTGTATGAGGGCGATCACCTGGGCCGTCGGAGAACATCCGCCGGACTGCCACAATGTGGAGCGCTATCGAACGGTAAAGCAGGGAACGTGTTTCCCGGCTCATGTTTCAGCTATGATCTCCACAGGGATCATAGCTTTTTTTATCCTTTTTCAATTTTCAACGACCCAAATTGCGAAAGGATGAACAAACATGAATGAAAAGAGAATTGTAAAGCCATGGCAGGCGGGCCTGATGCTCCTGGTGGGCATCGCGGTCATCATTGCGGGTCTGCTGGTGATGAAGCTGAATAACCGCATCGTTCTGGCGCTGGACGGCGTCATCATGTGCCTGATGGCCTGGTGCTTCGGCATCCCCTATGCGGAATTACAGCAGGGCATCAAGGACACGGTATCCTCCATGATCGTGGCCATTCTGATCCTGCTGTCCGTGGGTGTTCTGGTGGGCGTCTGGATGGCCAGCGGCACGGTGCCGGTGATGATCTACTACGGCATGAAGGTGCTGACGCCGGGGCTGTTCCTGCCGGTGGTGTGCATCCTCTGCACCCTGATGTCCACCATGGCGGGCACCTCCTGGGGCACACTGGCCACTGTGGGCGTGGCCTGCATGGGCGTGGCGCAGGGTCTCGGCGTCCCTCTCCCGGCAGCGGCAGGCGCTGTGTGCACCGGCGCGTTCTTCGGCGACAAGGTCTCTCCCCTGTCCGACTCTCCCGTTATCACAGCCACCGTGTGCGATGTGCCTCTGCTGGAGGGCATCCGCCACGCGCTGCTCTCCACGGGGCCGGCTTACCTGATCTCTCTGGTCTTTTTCTTCATCTACGGCCTGCGCTACGCAGGCGGCACCGTGGGCGGCGAGGTCTATGAGGACATTCTCTCCACCGTTTCCGGCAGCTTCTGGCTCAGCCCTGTGCTGCTGATCCCCGTGGTGGTCGTGGTAGCGCTGATCCTGCTGAAGAAGCCCACCATCCCCACCTTTGTGGCGGGCATTGCCGCCGGTGCGCTGCTGGCCATGGTGTGTCAGGGGATGGGCCTGAAGGACATTCTGACGGTGATGTATTCCGGCTATTCCGTGGATTCCGGTTCCGAGGTGGTGAACTCCATGCTCAACCGCGGCGGCTTCACCTCCATGCTCTCCACCATCGGACTGCTGATCGCCGTCGGCATCTTCGGCGCACCTCTGCGGACCGCCGGCGTGGTGGATGTGCTGCTGGTTTTCGTGCGGAAGATCGCCAAGACCTCCCGCTCCATGTCTCTGGGCGTGCTGCTCCTCCATGCGGTGTTTTTCAGCATCACCGGCGCTTACTATGTTTCTTACCCCGTGGTGGGCGGCATGGTGAAGGACCTGTATCCCGAATATCATCTGGACCGGAAGAATCTGAAGCGTACCCTGCTGGACACCGGAACGGGTCTGGCCCCCATGGTGTCCTGGTCCACCACCGGTTCCTATACTGCTACGACACTGGGCGTGGGAAATCTGGCCTTCCTGCCCTACGCGCCCATGCTGTGGCTGTCCATCGTATTTTCGATCATTTTTGCGGTCACCGGCATCGCTACGGCCAAGACAAAGGAGGACTGACCCATGGAACGGATCTTACAGCGCTGGTATGACATGATCGCCATTCGCTCCGTCAACGGTCACGAGGCCGCTATGGCGGACTATGTGGCCAATGTACTGCGGGAGCTGGGGATGGAGCCCCATTACAGCTACTTTGAAGAGGATACCGCCCGGCAGCGGCCCTCGGTGTGGTCGGTGCTGGACAGCGGCCGCCCCGGAAAGACGGTGTTGCTCATCGGCCATCTGGACACGGTGGATGTGTCCGACCGCTGGAAGACGGACCCCTTTGTTCCCACGGAGATCGACGGCAAGGTCTATGGCCGTGGCGCCATGGACATGAAGGGCGGACTGGCCGCCCTTCTGGAGACCCTGACCTATTACGCTTCCCATACCGACGAAATCTGCGGAAAGATCCTGGCCTGCTTTGTGGCGGACGAGGAGGGTCTGAGCAAGGGCACCTACCAGCTGGTAGCGGAGGATGTGATCCACGCGGACTATGCCATCATGGGCGAGTGCCGGTATGACAACGTGGCTGTGGGCTTTCGCGGCCGTTACAGCTTTGAGGTGACGGTTCACGGACAGACCGCCCATGCCAGCCACTATCCCGAGGTGGGCGAAAACGCCCTGATCTCCGGCGGACGGCTGGCGGCGGCCATCGAAGCCCTGCCCACCTTGCAGCATCCCCATCTGAATCACGGTACCTGGTGCGTCCGGTATATGGAGGGTGGCAACCCCGGTACGCTGGTGGTGCCGGAGAAGTGCTACCTCTTTGTGGACCGCCATGTAGTGCCCGGCGAGACAGACGAGACCTGTATCGCGCAGATCCTCGGAGCCGCAGAGGAACTGGGGCTGGCCGGAAAGGTAGACGTGCGGCTCAAGCCCCGCAATTCCCCCTATATGCAGTCCTTCGCTCTGGCGGAGGAGCACCCGCTGGTGCGGACGTTGCAAGAGGAATTCCGCGCCGTTACCGGCAAGGAGCTGCCCTGCGCCTATGACGCTTCCGTGTGTGACTCCAATATTCTGGCGGTGGTGCTGGGGATCCCCACGGTGACCTTCGGCCCTGCCGGCGGCAATATGCACGGCGACGATGAGTACGGCTATGCCTGGCAGGTGAAAAACTGCGGCGAGATCTACCGCCGCACCGTGGCCCGCCTGCTGGCGGAGCAGGCGTGAGCGTGTAAGCGCAGATTAAGGTTGGCAATTCATCTGTACTAATAAAAATTACCCTGCCGGAATCGGCAGGGTAATTTTATACGCTGTTCGTTTTGGCGGTAATAGTATTTTAATTGATCGCCGACTTTTTGATCTGGCTTGAATGGGACAGAGACAACCGCCTGTTTAGATATCAAAATGAATGGCTGGGTGGTTGCTCACATGCCCGTTACTATCTGGGATCGCATCTGTAACATACAACGCGCAGCCCTTCTCCCGCACCATCTGAAGGACAGAGGCAGCGGGACAATCATCGGTACGGGTGTTGGAGACAGAGATCACAACCGTCTTCGGGGCCAGCATATCCAGCAGATGTGGGGTAATGGAATCCCGGTGGCCATGATGCGGCAGCTTGACAAGTGTACAGGGCGGGATTTCATGCTTCTCCCAGCAGTCGGCATACATATCGCCGGGCAACTCCACGGCAGTTTCCTTGCAGATCAGCCGCAGGCGGATGCTGGTGTTGTTGATAAAGCCGTCCAACTCTTCCAGCTCTCTATTGTCGGCCCGGTCTTCCAGCACATTTTGCCAGATGGCAGCCTGACGCTCAAAAATAGGCTGCGCTTCCAAGAAGCATTCTGCCGTCAGTTCCGGTGTCAGCGGCCACGTGCCGGGGGACGCAAGAGAAACCTCTGTTCCCTGCCGTTCCATAATCGCAAGTGCGCTTAAGAATACATTCAGAGATTCCAGCAGGCATCTGGCTCCGGCGGAAAATTCTTCCGGTACCGGTACACGTTTCCCCCAGAAGATTCTGTCAGGAAGATAGTTGCACCGGAAGCTCCTGACCGCAACGCACTCCAGCAATTTCGCCAGACCGCCGCTGTGGTCTCTGTGAAGATGGGTCAGCACCAGCAGATCCAGAGTATCTATTCCCTCCTGCCGCAGGAAGTCCGCGGCAGAGATTCGCTGAGAATCAGGCCCCCCATCGCCGACGGTCCAATCACCGCAGTCCACCAGCATGGTGAAGCTGCCGCTGCGAATCAGAATGGCATCCCCATAGCCCACATTGATAAAATCAAGTGTCATGGCTCCCTCCATCCTTCAGGATGTGGAGCTTTCGGGTATCCAGACAGAGCTGCACGGCCCCACTTCTGGCTCCGCTCAGGTCCACATTGGCATCGTCGATAATAAACTGTTCCTCACCGACCCGCACCCAGTAGCGGATCATGCGGCCCAGAAAGCTGTAATTTTCGATCTGACCTTCCAGACTCTTCCCTTCCGGCACAGACTCCCCAGGTTCCGCCAGACGGATGCACTCCGGCCGCACCACCAGCGTCACGGTCTCGCCGGGTTCCACAGGGACCTCCGTGGGAATCTGGAGGAGCATCCCGTTGTGGTCAGCGGCAACAGTGCCGCCTTCAGCAGACACAATTCTGGCGGTCAGGAAATTGACCGTGCCCACGAAATCTGCCACAAAGCGGTTGGCAGGCCGGAAATAGATCTCCCAAGGAGAGCCGATCTGCTCGATGTGTCCGCTGCGCATGACCGCAATGATGTCGGACATGGAGAGTGCCTCATCCTGGTCATGGGTAACATAGATAGTGGTGATGCCCAGCTTCTGCTGGATCTGCCGCAGTTCCGTGCGGACGTCCACACGCAGCTTGGCATCCAGGTTGGAAAGGGGTTCGTCCAGAAGCAGGATCTCCTGGCCCATCACCAGTGCCCGGGCAAAGGCCACCCGCTGCTGCTGACCGCCGGACATCTCCTTGGGGAATCGCTTCTCCAACCCTACCAGGTTAAACATCTTCAGCATTTCCTGAACCCGGCGATCCATCTCTTCCTTAGGGGTTTTATTCAGCTTCAGGCCATAGGAAATGTTCTCGTAGACAGTCATATGGGGAAAAAGTGCGTACTCTTGGAACACCAGAGGGGTGTTGCGCTTAAAGGGCGGCAGTCCGTTCATCCGTTTGCCGTCTACCAGCACATCGCCCGATTCCGGCTCGGAAAAGCCAGCCAACTGGCGCATCAGGGTCGTTTTACCGCAGCCGGAGGGACCCAGGAGCGTCACAAAAGCACCTTTGGGGATCTCAAGAGACACATGATCCAGTGCCGTAAAGTTTCCGAACTGCTTAACAACATTTTTAAATTCAATGTAAGGTCTCATATCTCTTTGCCTCCTGTTTACAATTCCAGCTCAATGCCCTGCTTACCCAAAACCCACTGCGCCAGCTTCAAAACGGTGAACGCAATGGTGATCAGTACGATGGTAAAGGCTGCCGCCTCACCGTACTGTCCACTCTGCACCAGCACCATAACCGAGATGGTACCCACAGTAGTAGAGGGCGCATACAGGAAGATCACCACGCTCAGGCAGGTGACGGACCGCAGGAAGGACAACACAAAGCTGGACATAAAGGGCGCTTTCAGCAAGGGAATGATGACGTCCTTAAAGGAACGGAAGCTGTTGGCTCCCAGATTCAGCGCCGCATCCTCCACGGATGCGCCGATCTGCTGCAGCCCCGCCGTGGCAGAGCTGTAACAGGTGGGAATATTCCAGAACAGCAGGGCCAGAACCATAATCACAGAGGTTCCCGTCAGCTCAAGGGGCGGCGCATTAAAGGCCATCACGAAGCCGATGCCGAGGAACATACCGGGAATGGCGCCGGGCAGAATACCCAGGAAATCCAACAGGCGGTTAACACCCACCTGCTTCTTCTGCACGATGTAGGCCAGGACCATCGCCAGGAACGAAGCTCCCAGAGAAGCCAGGAAGCCATAGCGGATCGAGTTCCAGATCTGCTTTCCCTTCAGGAACACATACTGGATATTCTTCATGGTCAGCGACCAGTCATAGCCCCAGGTCTTGGTAAACGCGCCATAGAAAAGCGTACCGTAGACCAGCAGGATAAAGAGGGAGATCAGCATCGTCAGGCTGAACAGCCCCCATTTGACCCACTTGGGGACCGGGAAGGGGTTCAAGGAGATCTCCTTGCCGGTGATTGTCACATAAGATCGTTTGCCCACCCAGAAGTTCTTCACCAGGAACAACACCACCGCAGGGACCAGCAGTGCCACCGCCAGCACAGAGGCGGTCTTCATATCGTACCAACCGGAAATCTGCATATAGGCTTCTGTGGGCAACAGAGCCAGGTCTCCGCCAATCATCTGGGGATTGCCAAAGTCGGTGAGCACATTGATGGCAGCCACCAACGCACCGCCAGCCACGCCGGGGCGGCACAGCGGCCAAAAAACATCCTTGAATACACGCCAGCGGGGAGCGCCCATGTTATAGGCCGCATACTCCAAATTGGTAGAAATGGAGCGAATCACGCCGTAAATGACAGAATAGGCATACGGAAAAAACGTGACGGTCTGGACGATCCACAGGCCCAGCCGGCCATAAATATCAACATGCAGCCCCAGAAGCTGTTTGGTGACGATACCCTGTACGCCGAAAAGCAGAATATAACTCAGTGCCACGATAAAAGGCGGGGACACGATGGGCAGCAGCGTCACAAATCTGAAAAGGCCCTTACAGGGAACATCCAACCGGGCAATAACGTATGCAAAGAGGAATGCCACCGCCGTGCAGGACACCGTGGAGATCAGGGTCATGAACAGGCTGTTTTTCAGGGCTGTGAACCAGCGGGCTTTCTGGAACAGCTGCATATAGTCCTGTCCGCTGGGGAACGTGATAACCCGGATCACCGGGTATACCACGAAGAATCCAACGAAAAGGATAATCGCGATAATGGCCAGCATTAAAAGCGGTTCGTTTTTCAGCCGCTTCATTTCTTTGACCGATTCCCGGAGCGCAACACCGGAGGCCATAAGGATCAGCTCCTTCCGATAAGGTGATAAAAGAGGTTCGTTGAAAGTATAGGGTGTCTAAAAATAGCATGGGCCGCCTGCCCACAGCGCAGGCAGACGGCCCAAGGAAGAATGAAGAAACGTAATCAGGCGCGGTTGGAAATGATCTCAGCGTCGAACTTCTCCAGAACGGCTTCCTTCATAGAAGCGGCCTGATCACGGTCATAGTCAACAAGATCTACTTCCTCCAGAGTGGGCAAACCGACAGGGGCTGCCACATCGGTGCGGACGGGATAGCGGTAAGAAGTGGCAACGCTCAACTCCTGCGCTTCCTTCGTCAGCAGCCAGTCGATGAACACCTTGGCGTTCTCGGTGTTGGGGCCACCCTTAATGATGGCGGAGCCGCCGATCTCATAAGCAGTCTGCTTGGGGATGATGAGCTTCAGCGGATAGCCCTGCTGCTGGATCTTGAAGCTGTCATGAGCCCAGGCGATGGAGGCGATGAACTCACCGGTAGCCACAGGGCTGATGACATCGCCGGCACCCTTATAATAATGATGTACGTTCTGATCCAGAGCCTTCAGATAATCCCACGCAGCGTCCTCGCCCAAGCGGAAGATCTGGCAGGCAGTGGCGATGTAAGCGCCGCCGGCCGTGGTGGGGTTGGCCCACACGAACACGTCCTTATAGTTGGGATCCAGCAGATCGTCCCAGGTTTCCGGCATCTTGACACCCTTGGGAGCCAATTCCTTTTCAAAGCGCTCCTCGTTGATGATGATGCTCAGAACGCCCATGTACCAGCCCTGCCAGAAATGATTGGGATCGTTAAAGCGGGCATCCAGGCTGTCATTGTTGGGAGAGTCATATGCCTCAAAAGCACCTGCGGTGGCCAAAGAGCCATACAGGTCCACAGAGCCGCCTACCAGAATGTCCGCCTTAGGATTGCCCATCTCTGCCTGCACACGGGCCACGGCATCGCCGCCGCCCAGAGAGATGTACTCGATCTCAATGCCGGTATCCTTCTTGAACTGGTCTGCGATGGCGATGGTATTGTCCTCGTTCAGTGCGGAATAGACCACCAGCTTGCCGCCGGTCTGTCCTGCGGTGCTGCCGTCATTCGTGTCTGCGGGAGGGGTATCCGTTTTGCCGCCGCATGCGGCCAGAGTCAGCGCCATAGTCAGCGCCAGTGCTAAGCTCAAAAACTTCTTCATGGGACACAGCTCCTTTTCATCATATTGATTTTGAGGAAAACGCGGTGCGTTTCTGTATCTATACCGTACCAAATATTTTGGAACGTGTCAATTATTATTTTAGCATTTTACACATATTCTCATCGCTTTCGTTATTATGCATATATAATATGAACAACAATCGGCGTATTGCACAGTGCGCTCTTGCGTCCATTGACTTGATGCAGCAGCAAAATCATAGTAAAATAAATGTATCACAAGCATAGGGGGAGGATGACGTATGCCCACCATCAAGGATATTGCCCGAGAGGCGGGTGTTTCCCACGGGACGGTCTCCAACGTTATCAACGGCCGGGGCAACGTCAGCGTGGAGAAGATACAGCTGGTGTGGCAGGCTGCGGAGAAGCTGGGCTACAAGGTCAACAGCAAGGCACAAAGCCTCCGGCAGGGTCAGGACCGCAGCATTGCGGTGCTTCTGCCGAGCATTGAGGACCGCCGCTGGGCGGCCATGTATGAGGTATTCCAGAACGAGTTTATCCGGCACGGCTACTCAGTTCAGCTATATTCCACCCGCTCTATGGAGACCACCGAGAAAGAACTGCTGGCTGCCGCTCTGGCTGAGCGGGTCAGCGCGGTCATCAGCCGTTCGTGTCTGTTGGATGCCGCGGCGTATTATCGGGCAGAGGCCCCGGAGCTTCCAATTGTACTCCTTTCTCGGGAAAGCCGTGCACTCGAAAATGTTATGTATGCCGCGTTCGATCCCGAGCGAATGGGAACAGACATCGCCTGGCATCTGCGGCGGAAAGGACTGCGGCGGATCGGTATTTTTACAGAGCCTGCCGCATTTCCGGATACCGCGCTGTTTCTAAATGGATTCCGGACGGTCTGTGCGGATGAGACAAGTGTTCTGGATTGCCCAAATCATCAGGTGGATCTGCGGGCCTTTGAGCTTTTTGAAGAGGACGAACCGTTTGATGCCATCGTATGCACGGATCAGCGCCGGGAATCGGCTGTCCGGGCGGCCTGTGCTTATGCCAGCCGTCGGCCGCTGCCGCTGATCGTGTCTGCTGCCCCCCGGTCTGCTGTGACCGATCCGTTGGCGTTGGCATATGAGCTGGATTACAAGCGTCTGGCGCACCGGATCGTTAAGACTCTGTTGGCGCATCTGGAAACGCGATCCCCCCTGCCGCCGACCCTTTTTATGGAGAACAATGGTTTTCGAAATCAGGTACCGGTGCCGCAGTTGACAGAATCAAACCTGCGGATGCTCACGATGGCGTCCCCTTCCACCACAGCGTTGAAACGCCTGCTGCCGCATCTGGAAAAGAGCACAGGGATTCATCTGGAACTGACGGTGCTCCCTTCCCTGAGAGATGTCTACAAGGTGATCCAATCCTCCGGCAGCGGACGATATGATCTGATCCGTATGGATGTGGCCTGGATGGACGAGCTTGCCGAAAAGCTGTTTCGGCCGCTCCGCCAAATTCCCTTTGACTGGGACGGTCTGCTGGCGCAGACGCTGCCGGAGTTCGGAGACAGCTATACCTCCGTCAACGGAGAGCGCATCTGCGTCCCCTACGATCCCAGCACACAGCTTATGTTTTACCGGCGGGATTTGTTTTGCGACCCCACCTACAAGCGAATGTATTTTGAAGCCTACCGGCGGGAACTGGAGATTCCAAAGAGCTTTGAAGACTACAATCGAATTGCAGGCTTTTTCACCCGCAGCCTCAATCCGGCTTCCCCCGTGCAGTATGGTACAACGGTAGCCATCGGCAACGTGGTGGTAAGCCCCAGTGAATTTCTGCCCCGTTTGTTTGAGCAGGGCGGAAAGCTGTTCAACGCCAAAGGCCAGATCACTGTCGACACCCCGGAAGCCTTGGCAGCCCTGAAAAACTACCGGGAAACGTATGCCTGCTCCGACAGGACCGTGCATGACATCTGGAAAAACGTGCTGGAAGGCTTTGCGGATGGCTCCGCTGCCATGACAGTGGTGTTTATCAACTATGCCTCCCACATTTTAAACTCCAAGATGTCCAGCATCGCCGGCAAGCTTGGCTTTGCGCCGGTACCCGGCGGCAAGCCCCTGTCAGGCGGCGGCGTGGTGGGAATCACCCGAAGTTGCGCGCACCCGGAAACGGCTTGTGCGTTTTTGTCCTGGCTGTATTCCAACCAGACCGCACCGGCGTTCACCTTACTGGGCGGGTTGTCACCCTGCCGTTCGGCATACAGCAACCGGGACATCAAGGAGCGGTATCCTTGGCTGTCTGCGGCCCGCCGCAGCTTTCCCAGCGCCCAGCGCCGGAGCGGAAGTGCCTATTACAGCAACTTCAGCGAGCTGCAAATGGAGAATATCCTGGCAGCCTATGTGCAGCGGGCAGTCCTCGGCGTCTGTACACCGGAGGAGGCCCTTGCGCAGGCGCAAGCGGAAATGGACGCACATTTTACTGCAAATTCGGAATTTCTCTGATAATGGCGCGGCTTAGAGTCAACAACCCCCACCAAATCTAACGATTTGGTGGGGGCTTGCGAGAAATCGTAAGCCCAGATTGACTACCCTAAGTGCTTCGAGCACTACGTTACTCGAGAATATATTTATAGGCACCGGCGGACGAGCTATCCGAATCCGCCGCTCTGCGGCCTGTGATTAAACAGTTCTGAGGGAAAGGAGCAGTGTCACATGGCTTAAACCTCGGGATAACATTGGGGACGGATACTTTACTTCACAAGGCAACGGCAACGTTGCTTTGTGGGGGTGGCTGCAAGTTATCAGCCACAAAATTACTAAGAGAGGAGGGCATCAGGAGATGTCAGTATTTGTACTTGCGAAAGATGGGCGCCCCCTGATGCCCTGTTCTCCCGCAAAAGCAAAGCATCTGTTGAAGAAGGGCCTTGCGAAAGTAAGGCGTAGAACACCCTTCACCATCCAGATGCTGGTTGTCACAAAACATTGCACTCAGGAAGTTATTCTCGGTGTGGATGCCGGGAGCAAAACTGTTGGACTCTCTTGCGGAACAGCAGCCAAAGAACTGTTCGCTGGAGAGATGATCCCTCGCAACGACGTGGTGGAAAAGCTGTCTGCCCGCCGTGAGTTCCGTCGTGCCAGACGGAATAGAAAGACCCGTTATCGCCAGCCCCGATTCAATAACCGCGTTAAAAGCAAGCACAAGGGCTGGCTGGCGCCCTCTGTGGAGGTGAAGATCCAAGAACATATCACTGTGATCAGGCGGATCTGCCGTCTACTGCCGGTAAGCAAGGTAATTATTGAGGGAGCCGAATTCGACCTGCAGCTTATTAAAGCTGTCGCGGAAGGAAAACCGGTTCCGCAGGGCGAAGACTATCAGAAAGGCGAGATGCTCGGCTATTACAATGTCCGGCAGTATGTCCTGTGGCGTGACGGTTACAAATGCCGCAACTGTGGGGCTCATAAAGATGTAAAACTCCGCACCCATCACTTGGAGAGCCGGAAGATTGGCGGCGACGCCCCAAACAACCTTGTCACTCTTTGTGGGAGGTGCCACGACCTATTCCACAAGGGGACCATACAGTTGAAGGCTCGCCGTGGCTCTTCCTACCGGGACGCCGCCTTCATGGGTATTATGAGAAAGGCCCTTATTTCCCGTCTCCGTGTGGAATTGAACATTCCTGCCTATGAGACAAGGGGCTACATCACCAAGCATACCCGTGAGTATCAGATGCACCTTACTTAAGAGTCATGTGAATAACGCCCTTGCTATCTGTCATGGGCCGCATGGATTCAATGATGGAGAAAAGGCAGTTGTGGAGCGGGCGGCCCATGTGTATCTAATAAAACCCGTTCGTCACAACAATAGGCAGTTGCATAGAGCGACCATCCTGAAAGGCGGGATCAGAAAGGCTAATCAGTCTCCGAAGTATGTGAAGGGATTCCGGCTTTTTGACAAGGTTCGCTATAACGGACATGACTGCTTCATTTGGGGAAGAAGAACTTCTGGATACTTTGCTGTCAAAACCATTGACGGAAAAGTCATCCATAACAGTGCTTCCTTCAAAAAGTTAAATCTTGTGGAGCGAGCAAGTAACTACTTAATCGCATAATTCAAAATTAAATTCAAAGGAGGAAATGCCGAAATAATGAAAAAGCTTTGGATCGTTTTATTGTCCCTTTTCCTGCTGAC
>OLGI01002688.1_pt1 | contig 12405 bp, 9 predicted proteins | sample 1605221 | NCBI WGS metagenome assembly OLGI01 (sample SAMEA3888915, study PRJEB22519) | human gut metagenome | biome: human gut; feature: human-associated habitat; material: faeces | place: Denmark | collected 2010 | reverse complement strand
TCTCATGCGATGCAACAAAGTTCTCTAATATGACCTCAAGTTCTCCAGGATTAGTAAAGTTATTACCATTGAAGTCGAGATGAAACACAGGATATTGCTTCCATTCCTTCTCCAACTTGTCGATGGAAAGTCCTTTAAAAAGTTCCTTCTTTCCCTCGAAATAGCATTTCAAGGTAGATACGAGCAATGACTTTCCAAATCGTCGTGGACGACTCAGAAAGTAAATTGTTCCATTATGAACCAAATCATAGATCAAGCCTGTCTTGTCCAGATAAACATAGCCATCCTTTATGATTTTCTCAAAGTCTTGTATTCCTATAGGATATTTCATATTGCTGCCTATTTTAATATAACTTGGTGCAAAGATACAATTTTATTTTCATATATCCTTGGTTTACCTATCGTTATTTTGCATGAAAGATTCAAAGGAGGAAGAAACCTGCACAAAACTTTGGTGATTTGATATAAAACTCGTACCTTTGTAACAGACTTATAATCATTAATCATAGGAGGATTTAAATATGGCAAGACCAATCAAAGAAACGCCAATTCTCTATGGCAAAGCAGCACGTAAATTTGAAGAAGAAATGCAACGTGTAGAAAACATGACCAGAGAGGAAAGAAAGGCTAACAGAAAAAAAGTAGAAGAGGGATGTTCTGCATTTCTTAAAACTGTAAAAGTTTGCATTTAAGCGATATGAAACGGATTCAAGACGCTACTTCCTGAGGAAGATGACGAACATACAAGAAGTATGTATTTTGGCATTTTGTCTCTTAATAATGAGTCATAATCTACTTAAAAGAGTTCTTGCAATCCTCGTATAATATACCTCCTAATGTCTATTCATTTGGTCATCAGGTTTATCTTCTAGCTTTTTTGTTGCTGTACTGATAGGGAACACAGAAAAATTGTACTTTTGTTGTCGATATTTAAGAAAAAAGAGTCAATGTATCAATATTTTTTGTACCTTTACCGACAAAAACGAATATGGTTGTCCGCTAACTTGATAACGATTGGCTTACGAACAGATTATTCGCAATGGTCAGTTAATGGCAGGGTGACAAACAGAAGCTCTGATTATTCTTATGGTTGGAGCAGTTCAAAGTCAAGAGATAAATAAAAATAGATATACATTTATGGAGAAGTTTGAAATATTTAAATTAAGGCTTTGTAAAGGCTTATTTGATGGCATTATATCTGATTACATATTAGCTGTAGTTAAGAATACAGAGCATATTTTAGAAGTACCAATATTAGCTGAAATTTTAGATGATTCTTATGTCACGAAGTTTAAAAACTACATTCATGACAATGACCTAAAGTTTCAAATAGATAATTGTGTACTGTTGCCTGAGAATTTACGTTTTATCTATGGTAGCGTGTCTAAATTTAGTCTTAATGGTGAATACGTGAGAAAATTCAATAATTTCTACAGCAGTATCAGAACTGTAAAATACAATTCTGTAGAATATAAAGACCTTTATACTGGACAAGTTCCTGATGGAATAACGTTAAATGGTCCTATTGCTCTTAATGATTTACCCCCCATAGTCTATACTGAAATATCTGTATTTTGCGCTCGTGATGATAGAAGATGTTTAGCAGATATTGCCGATAGAATACGTAAACGCTATTATTTGCCGTTTTCTGCAACATCATTTCCTTGTGTTTCTCGCTCGGAATTTGATAAAAGTATGTCTGATAAGAGTAATAAAAATAAGAAGTTACAAAGTGAAAGTGTATATAAACTATATAATGTTCGAGTTCAACCAGACAGAAAACATTTTCGTGTAAACCTTTATAATGAGCATTGTGTATATGAACCTGACACTATAGATTATGAACTATGTGACTCCGTTTGGGCTTCTGAGTTACTACCATACCAAGGTCGTTCTGCAAATATTCCAGAGTATAATAGTGAAGGTTTACCACTGGGTATTTTATGGGGACATAATATTTTAGGTAATCTTTCTTTTGAACCTAGTTATCAAATAATAGGTGAGAATCGTCAGATTAGGACAGATAAATATGGTTATCATTATAAAGATTCTCAAGTATGGGCTTTTTGTTTAGTATCGAAAGTTGACGAATATGGTAATTGGGTTTATATTAAAGGATATGATCCAATATATCAAAGAATGCAGATAGAAGAGAAGAAATATAAACCAACACCAGAGGCTATAGAATCAGAAATAAATGATATATATGTTGAGGATATAGATTTAGAAGAATATCGCCATAGATTCAGAAATAGTGATTTTTCAAAATCAGTTTCTGAGTCAACCTCATCTATTGAATATGTTGATTTTAATGTTAGGTATGATAAGTACTCTTCCTATAGTATGTATCCTTTTATATGCCTACCTATTATGGAAACACCTATCATGCCTTATAGAATACAAAAAAGAGTTTACAATCGTGGGATTCAGGAAGATTCATTTGAAAAAATGCTTTCTCGATTCATAAAAGATCCTTATGAGGTCAGATCTGATATTGGTTTGGTAAATGACAGTGACTTATGTTATGAACCCGATATTGCTATTGTTCATCAGGGACATCCTCATGTTCATATTGATATAGAGATTGACGAACCTTATTCTGTTAATAACGAACCAATTCATTATATTGAATGTGATAATGACCAAAAGAGAAACAAATATTTTATTGATCATGGGTGGATTGTTATTCGTTTTTCTGAGAGACAGATTACACTTTATCCTAAAGGTTGTTTAAAAATAGTCGAAGACGTTTTGTCATCAATAGATTCTACGTATTTGCCTGAAGAAAATTCTTTAAATGAACAAATTATCTCCGAAAGACACTGGTCACTTGAAGAGGCCCGTCAAATGATAGCAGCAAATGAGAGGTCGACATATTTAGGTTTAGACATTATGCAAAAGTCTGTCCCAAATAGTGGTGAAACATTCCCAAAACAACAACTGACAGAATCAGAAAAACGTGTTAGAGCGGAAGTAAAATCTCAGAATGAGTCAGACTTGCAAAGGGAAGAAATACAAGAATTATCATTTTCTGCCCAAACAGGCAAAAAAGCATCTTGGTGGCGAAGAATCTTGCGTTATTTTATAATGCTAAAAAAATAGATAGTAATAAAATGTGATTTTAGAAACCCATCTTTGATATATAAACCAAGAACGCAGGCTGTGCGAATTCAAAAAAAAGAGTTTGACGCACATTTTCAGTGCATCAAACTCTTTATTTTTTATCTACAATAGTTTATTTTACTGCAACCTTGATTGCATTATCACCGAATTTTGCAATAACCATGGTTTCTGATACAGCGCAGGATGCGGTACCGTCTACGGCAGAAGATGAGCCGATAAGCTTGCCATCAGCTGCATAGAACTTAACCACCTCGCCATTATCAAGACCCGAAATGCAGACGATGCCATCATAGACAGAAGCCACAACGCCACGGGTTCTAGTCTGGTTGATGTTGGTTGTATTCTCCAGGTTGGCATTGACCCAATATAGTGTTGCCTTAGCCTTTTCGGATGCAGAATAGCCATCAGCTGTTGCATATACAGATATGTCATAAGCTGCTGAAAGAGATACATTACCGTCTTCGCAAAGTGCATCTGTAGCCATATCCTTATCACTGATAGTATAATGATACTTTGCTCCTGCTGTTTCGCTAGAGAACTTTAATTTACCTGCACCATAAAAGATGGATGGTGTGGCACATGGAGCTACAGGCTTATCGTCATCACCTGATTCGTTCGGATTCCAAGCAGAAATATATTTATAATCAGGGCCAAAAGCGTCTTTGTAATCCTGAAGATATTCTGCTGGAACTTTTATATCACAATACGTTGGTATTGCAAGCTGGGAATAAGAAGAAGTACCATATAAAACAGGTAGTTTACCTTTAAAAGAAACAGTTTCTAGATTAATACAAAATGCGTATCTATTATTAGTTGATTATCAGTACTATACGTTCTAAACGGTAGAAAAGTAATTGTATGGATTCAATATAGATACGAAATGGCTAAGATTTAACGTATTTAACTTTCGATTACATTAAAAATCACAAAAACAAGGATTGGATGGGGTTGTTTCAACCGAACCCATAATGTGGCAAACAATAGTTATCCCATGATTTTTTAGGTACGGTTGATACTCTACCCTTAACGGATGTTATTACAAGTCATATTCTTTGCTATAAATCTGTTTTATAGCTATTATTCGCAATTTTTACAAGAGCAAAGCAAAAGATGCGCCACATGCCAAAGTGTTCATCCATTCTCCACTTGCCTTGTTGTGAGATGGTTGTAGATTGTAATCAATGAAGAAGCGGATGCCGTAATTGTTGTTTGCCTTAAAAGAGCAGGACAGGCCGCTGCCAAAGCATACACCGTTTCTTGTACCGACAGTAACATTGGAAAGTTCCAAACGTGGATAATGCACAAAACCACATAGAAGTTTACTGCCAATTGCCCACCGCTGTGACAACGGATAAGATAAGTAACTGCCACCACATAAGGAAACAGCGTCAAATGAATTTTCTTCAGCCTTGTCACCATTAACTATCAACGCTGTGTTTGATACAGTAAACCGTCCGCCTATGCCAAGGTAAGGATTAAAGAAATATGCCCCTTCCAATCCGACGGAAGAACCTGATGAGGTGCGGAAAGTATTGTTTTCGTCGATGTCATATCTGCTGAGAGGGACGTTAAGTCCCACATATAAGCTTGCGAACGACGGATTGCCCATTCCGCCATCCAATTGGAAGTCAGTTGTGGCAGAATGATTGATGCCTTTATTCTTGAATATCAAGTCACCAATCCAATAGCCCATCTCTGTGGTGAGTATTCCTATTCCTGCACCAGTCAGCACATCGCTCAGCCAATGCTTGTTGTTGGCCATACGCATAAGTCCCGTTGCTGTAGCCGTAGTATAAGCACCTATACTTATCCAAGGACTTTTATGCCCATATTCCTTTGAAAGCATAGTGGCAGTCATGAAGGCTGTTGCTGTATGTCCAGAAGGAAAAGAGTGCTCGTTGGAACCGTCGGGGCGCGTTACGTGCGTTGTGGTTTTCAGCGTGTTCACCACACCGCCCATAAGCATGGCAGAAAATGCATCAGATACCAACATTCTGCTCCAAGAGCTGCGTCCTTCTACTCCTGCAGTCTTTAGTCCGAGCATGACGGCTGCTGGCGCAAACTGCATATAATCATCAGTATGGTTGCGAAACTTAGGCATATAGTCGTTGCGCAGACTACGAAAATGGTCATCTTCACTCTTTACGATGAGTCCAGCAGCAACCAAGGGAACACCTACATATGTCATCTGATACAGTCGGGATGAAGAGAACTTGTCCAATTTGCTTTCTACCTTTGGCGAAGGTTGATCTGGTTGATTAACAACTGGTATACTGTCGTTCAACTCTTCCGCAGTCACATTATTGTTGCTGACAACAAAAACGCAGATGGTTAAAGCCAAACGTAGTTTAGTCCGCTTCGTCATATTAAACGTGTAGCGCATTGCATGGTAAACACAAAATCCTATGAGAACGCCCAATATTCCGCCACATAATACATCAGCAGGATAATGAACACCAAGATAAACTCGCGAATAGCACACGCACAGAGCTAAAGTTATCAAGAAGCCTGTAGTCCATCGTCTACGTATAATCAATGATGCAAGCGAAACGGCACCGAAGGAGTTTGCAGCATGGCTTGAAACAAAGCCATATTGTCCGCCACGATACCCATTAACAAGATGCAGCAAGCCTTCCAGCTCAGTGGCATGTGACGGTCGCAAGCGTGCAAAGAACGGTTTTAGAACACTTGATGAAACCTGATCGCACAAAGCAACAGTCACGACCATGGCGATAATCATACCGATAGCCACTGAGTGATTGAAATGCTTGAAGACATATATAATGAATAACAGTGACGGCACTACCCACAATATACGAGAAGACATAAACTGCCAAAAGCAATCCTGCAAATAGCCTCCGTCGTAATTTAACAACAGCATAATATGTTTGTCTATGCTGTCAAGTTTGTCTATGAATATTTCCCACATAAGTACCTTATTTTGTTTGCGACAATATAATTCTTTGAGCAAAGATAAGGTGGAACTTTGTGGAAATGTTGGAGATTGTACAAAATCTCGGGATTTCATCTGAAACTTACAACAAAACATTGTTGGTTCTCTTTGTATTGGTATTCTATATTCCAACCATGATAATCGCAAATAGCCTTGACAATGGCCAAACCAAGTCCGTTACCGCTCTTGTTTTGTGTCGGGCGATAGAACCGACGGAAGATAAGCGATGGGGATAGCGGCGGTTCTGCGGAAGTATTGGAGATGGTAAGTCTTTTGTCGTTTATACTTATAGTAATAGCTCCATCGGGGATGTTGTGCCTCACGGCATTGATGAAAAGATTGTTGACCATACTCTCCAAGAGGATGCGGTTGGCATTGATGCTCAATGTTTTTTGTATATACTTTCTGTATATGTGCAAATGACCTGAAATACTTTCAAGTGAGGGGAGAAGGCTGTCAATGAATAGGTCGAGCTGTATTCGCTCCTTGGTGTCAAACTGCTTGTTGTCAATCTTTGCAAGCAACAGCAGACTGCGGTTGAGATGCGAAAGACGTGATGTCATTTGAAAAAGGTCTTGTATGATGTTTGCCTGTTCTGCCGTCAACTCGGGTTGCTGCAACAGAAGTTCCAGTTTGGTTTGGAATATAGCAAGTGGTGTTTGCAACTCATGCGAGGCATTCTCCGTGAATTCCTTTTGTGCGACATAACTGTCAATATCCTTCTTCATCAGTTTGCGCAAAGCATCGGTAAGTCTTTCAAACTCTTTCACGTCGCTTTGCGGCATGACAGGAACTTGCATATTCTCCAGTTTGAAAGACTCAACCATACAGAGTGTCTTGTCGAAAGGTTGCCACAGTTTTTTCGACATCATCCGTATGGTCAACATGATGCCAATAAACAGCAAGGCTGTTATCAGCAGATATTGCAGCATGATGCCCTTCATAATGTCTTCCTCCAAATCCATCATAGGGATGTCATTCCCTGACTGTACAGCCTCTATCAAGTCTGCCATATCCTCTGCATAATAATTCTTGGTAAGCAGATAAAATGCAGGGGCGGCAAGCACAAACAATGTGGCAATGCACGCAACAAAGCGTGTCATCGACTTACGCATAAGGCTTTTTGATTTCCCATGCCTTGCTGTTTCGTTGAATTTCGTCATATAGCATTCCATTTATACCCCATACCATATACATTCTTGACACAATCCCTAATGCCAGCCTTTGCGAGTTTGGCTTTCAGGTTCTTGATATGCGTGTAGATAAAGTCGAAATTGTCCATCATGTCGGCGAAGTCGCCGCTCAGATGTTCGGCAATTGCACTCTTTGATAGTACACGATTCTTATTGCCGATGAAGAACAACAGCAATTCGTACTCGGACTTTGTCAACGTGAGGGAATGTCCGTTGGCAGTAACACTCTTTTCAAGCAAGTTGATGCAAATGCCCCCACACTCCAGCATATTGTTCGCTCCAAATTCCTTGCGGCGTATGATGGCATAGATGCGTATACTCAGTTCGGCAAGATGGAAAGGCTTGGCGAGGTAGTCATCCGCCCCTATTTGCAGCCCTTCCAGTTTGTCGTCAAGCGAATCCTTGGCGGAAGCAATAATTACTCCAGCCGGATTGTTGCGGCGTTTGATGTCGCGCAGAATGTCGAGACCATTGCCACCAGGCAGCATCAGATCGAGCAACACACAGTCGTAATCATAGACGCGAACCTTCATCAAGGCATCATTGAAATCAAATGCCTGTTCGCACAGATATTTCTCGCCTTTGAGATAATCGACAATGCTGTCGGATAGTTTGCGCTCATCTTCTATTATCAGTATTTTCATTTCTATTTTATTATTTGTAAAGCATAACGATACTGCCAGCAGTTATCAGCAAGGCACCCACGATGACTTTGGCGTTTATCGGTTCTTTCAAGAACATGAACGACAGGCAGATGGTGATTACCACACTGAGCTTGTCGATGGGTGCAACACGGGATACGTCGCCCAGTTGTAAGGCTCTGAAATAAAAGAGCCATGACAGCCCCGTAGCTGCTCCTGAAAGAATGATGAACACCCATGTGCGCGATGGAATACACCGAAAGTCGCACGTGTGGTTGCCCAGTATGGCAATGCCCCATGTGATGATCAGAATGACCGTGGTGCGGATAGCCGTAGCGAGGTCAGAATCAACGTCTTTCACTCCAATTTTAGCGAAGACTGCCGTCAATGCGGCAAAGAAGGCTGACAACAAAGCGTAATATTTCCACATAGTTGTGATGATTTGCATTTATAAAACGTAGCAATAAAAGACATATTGCAGTATTCATGTTACAATACTGTTAAAAATCTGTTTTATTCCTAATGCTGTACAAATCTACAAAATATCAACAGACTCCTTCAGTATTTTTGCGGGCGAATTTGTGGAAACGCAACGTAATAATATAAAATGAATAAAATATGAATATCAAGACATTTATAAGCCGCCCCATTCTGTCGGTCATGCTTTCTGTTGTCATTGTCATAATAGGCTTCATCGGACTTCTCTGTCTTCCGTTGGAGCAATATCCCGACATTGCTCCGCCAACTGTCAAGGTGAGCGCAACATACGTCGGAGCTAATGCCGAGACCGTAATGAAGAGCGTGGTAACACCATTGGAGGCTTCGATAAACGGTGTGGAAAACATGCAATATATGACTTCCACAGCCGCCAACAACGGCACTTGCACCATAACCATATACTTCAAGCAAGGGTCTGACCCCAACATGGCTTTGGTGAATGTGCAGAACCGTGTAGCTTCGGCTCAAGGACTGTTGCCAGCCGAAGTGACAAAGAGCGGCGTAACTGTACGCAAGACGCAAAACTCCAACCTGAAGTTTATAACTCTGTACAGCCCTGACGGTCGTTATGATTCCAAGACATTGACCAACTACATGAAAATAAATATCGAGCCACGGTTGTCGCGCATAGCTGGTGTTGGTGAGGTGAATGTTTTTGGAGCCGACTATGCGTTGCGTATATGGCTCGACCCTGCAAAAATGCATGCCTATGGACTGGTGCCAGCAGACATAGACAATGCCTTGGCTGCACAAAACCTCGAATCGCCTATGGGAGCATTGGCTGCGGAGTCGGACAATACTTTTCAATATGTACTGAAATATCGTGGACGCTACAGCAACGAAAGCGAGTTCAGCAATATCGTGATTAAAGCCTCTGCCGATGGTGGTGTGTTGCACCTTAGCGATGTGGCAAGGGTAGAGTTGGGAACGGTTGACTACAACATGAAGAGTACAACCAATGGTAAGCCTGGCGCATCGGCAAGCATCACACAAGCGGCAGGTACCAACGCCAACGACATTATCAAGCAAATAGATAAGATAGAGGAAGATGTACGCCAATCACTTCCCGACGGAATGGTATTGGAAGACCAGACAAGCGTAATGGATTTCCTTAATGCCTCCATGCGCAATGTCACGGAAACGCTCGTCATTGCCCTCGTGCTTGTGGTGATTGTCGTATTTGTATTTCTGCGTGACTGGCGGTCGATGGTCATACCAACCATTGCCATTCTTGTGTCGCTCATCGGTACGTTTGCCTTTATGTATGTCGTTGGTTTTAGTCTGAATCTGCTTACGCTTTTTGCCCTTGTACTTGTCATTGGAACAGTGGTTGACGACTCCATTGTCGTAGTCGAGGCTGTTCAAGCAAAGCTCAGCCAAGGTAGCGATGGTGTATTTCGTGCTACAACAGAAGCCATGAAAGACTTGAAGTCGGCACTCATCACCACTACCATTGTCTTTATGGCGGTTTTCATTCCTGTGAGTTTCACAAGCGGAACTACAGGTGTGTTCTATAAAGAGTTTGGACTGACAATGGCTGCTGCCGTAGCCATATCCTTGTTCAATGCCTTGACGCTGTGTCCTGCTCTTAGTACCTTGGTCTTGAAGCGGAACAAAAAGCCAGTAGAAAACAAGCAGAACAAATGGCAGAATGCCTATATGCGTTCGATCTTGAAGACTGTGAAGCACCGCAAACTTGTTATGCTTTCATTGCCGCTTTCCATTGTCCTATTAGCCATTATGATTGCTACGACCAAGACAAGTCTTGTGCCACAAGAGGATATGGGAACTATTGATGTGAACGTGCAATGCCGACCAGGATATAGTCTTGCACAAACAGGCAAGGTGATGGATCAAGTGGAAGCTGTGGTTAAGAACATTCCACAAATCAAGATTCATACACGAATTGACGGACGCGATGCGCAGCAAAACCAAACTTCTTCTGCTGGATTTCTGTCTGTCCGTTTGAAAAATTGGTCGGAGCGTACAGGTCGTGCCGATGACATCGACAGCGTGGTAAACGAGATTTACCGCCGCACGGCTTTCATCAAAGAAGCCGATGTAAACTGTGCCACGCTGCCCACCATACGCGGTTACGGTTCGGCAAGCGGTTTTGAACTTTATGTACAGAACCGCTCTGGCGAGGACTTCAAGGCTCTTTCCGTGGCTACACAAAAATTCATGGATGCCTTGAACAAGCGTCCGGAAATAGGCAAGGCACACTACACGTTCAATATGGACTATCCGCAGTATTCGGTAGAAGTGGATGCCGCACGGTGTATGATGAAAGGTGTGTCGCCCAGGGAGGTACTCGCCACCATGTCAGCCTATATAGGCGGTGACTATGCCTCGAACATCAACAAGTACACCAAACTCTATCGGGTGATGGTGCAGTCGGAAGCGGCAGACAGGCTCAATGAGGAAGCTTTGAGGAATATGTTTGTGAGAAGTGCTGACGGAACGATGTCGCCATTGAGTGAATATGTGGTACTGAAGAAAGTGAACGGAGCCGAATATCTGACACACTTCAACCTTTTCCCTTCCATCCGCATAAATGGAACTGCCGCCGCAGGCTATAGTTCTGGACAAGCCATACAGGCGATAAGCGAAGTGGCTGCACAGACGTTGCCAAAAGGCTACGGCTACGAGTTAGGCGGATTGTCGCGTGAAGAATCGTCGCAAGGCAATGCCACCATTGCAATATTGGCCATAAGCATTGTGTTCATATACATCATACTTTGCTGCCTCTATGAAAGCCTGCTCATACCGTTTGCCATTATCTTTGTCGTTCCGTTCGGCTTGTGCGGAAGTTTTCTTTTGTCCTCGCTGTTTGGCATAGACAATAGTATCTATATGCAAATAGGTCTCGTCATGCTCATCGGCATGTTGGCTAAGACGGGCATACTATTGACAGAATACGCAACGGAGCGGCGCAAGGCTGGTGAATCAATCATTCATGCCACACTCTCTGCCGCTGCTGTGCGTTTGCGTCCTATCATGATGACGGCAAGCGTCATGATAATAGGAATGTTGCCACTGATGTTTGCCCATGGTGCAGGAGCAAGAGGCAATGTTGCCATCGGGACTTGTGTTGTCGGTGGAATGGTTGTCGGAACAATTGCCATATTGTTCTTCTTGCCAGTTATCTATTGTGTATTTGAGACATTGGAAGAGAATATGAGGCATCGAAAATAAAAGAAGTCTAGATATAGGTTGTCAATACTCTATCTTGATATACTTTTATTCTTTTTAAAGCCACTTAATCCAATTTTCTGTGTTCCGTCCCAATTTGTAAGTTGGTCAGCACACCCATTGGAGCCACCGAGTGAAACGTATGTGTCTGCACTGCATGACATTTGGTCAACAAAAGCAAGAAAGTAGTCAATGGCTTTGTCTGTGAATTGAACTTCATTCGTGGCGAAGAGTTTTGTCCAGCTGGTGACACATTCTTGCTTGAAGCTTGTAAAACCTTTCCATGACATATCAGACAAGAACTTTTTAGCTGCCGATTCAATGCCACCTTGTGAATCCAATCCGATGTCATATTTTGCAGCAGATGCCATAATACCATAGTATATGGAAGCCACTTCTTTCTCATCGAAGTTGATTCTATCAGTCTTGGCAAAGGACGATAATGCCTCATGCCCCTCACCGATGAACTTGTCAAGTACTCCCATGTATCGGCTTTGCCGTGCCTGTCTTTCACGTTCGGCTTCGGCTTTCAGCGTTGCTTTTTCTTTCGCTTCTTGCTCTTTACGTGCTTCCACTCGTTTCCATGCCTCTGTCATTTCAGGCTCTTGCCAAATGGCATTCCAACGAACCTTCAAATCATTGTACATTTCCATAAGTGTAGTATTATAATTTTTGGTACTGGCGAGTTCTTCCTTCGCATAGACAAGTTGAGAAGTCACTCGCTCAACAGCCTTCTCGTCAAGTTGGGATATGCGTTGTTTGACTTTGTTGTTTTCAGTCTTTAGCGCATCATTCTCGGCACGAA
>OLGI01002674.1_pt1 | contig 12466 bp, 20 predicted proteins | sample 1605221 | NCBI WGS metagenome assembly OLGI01 (sample SAMEA3888915, study PRJEB22519) | human gut metagenome | biome: human gut; feature: human-associated habitat; material: faeces | place: Denmark | collected 2010 | reverse complement strand
GCTCACGCTTTGAATCTTCCTATAGGCATCCAGACGCAGCTCCTTCTTGTCGCCGTCGTAGGTTGCCTCGTAGTACATACAGTCAGGGACGGTGGTGGACAGCCAAGCCTTTGTGTTTCTGAAGGGTGCTGCCGCACCAGAGTACGCACACGTCTTTCACGCCGATCTTCTGGAGATGTGCCAGCTCAGCGTTTGCATTATAGAGGCTGGCGACGGCAGCAATGGCGGATGCCACAAAATCATAGTAATCCATAGTGATGATTCCTTTCCTCGAGATAAAGCCCCTGCCAGCATGAGCGCTGGCAAGGACGATTTCATACGCTGCGGATGACCTGAGCCTTGGAGTATGTGTCGTGGCCCTTGGTCATCATGTTCAGGAACTCGTCTTTGGTAAAGCCGGACAGGCGGAAGATTTCTTCGGGCTTCATGCCCAGCTGCTTGCCGATTTCCTCCACGGTCTTGCCCTCGTCAATGAGTTTCTTGACAATGGCTTTCATCGGCTCCAACAGGTGGGTGCCACGGGCACGGTTGTGGGTTATGGTGCCGTACACGTCGGCGCTCTCGTCGCCGTGGTGGTCTACGACTACGACCGGCACTTTGCCGCCCAGCAGGGACAGCAGCGGCTCCCGGCCCGATACAGTCCAGCGATGGAAGCCGTCAATGATGGTGCCGTCAGGGCGTACCACGATGGGCAGTGTCCAGCCGTTGGTCAGGATAGACTGGATAAGCAGCTTCAGGTTTTCCTCGCTGACCTTGTTGGGGTTGTAGTCGTTGGCGTGAATAGTGTTGCGGTCTACCCACTGGAGGGATGCCAGCGGGGCGAATACATCAATGCTTTCCATGGTTCTGCTCCTCCTTGATGCGGGCGTTGTGGTCGTTGTAGATGGTGGTCCAGAGAATGCGCAGGATACGCATTTTGGGGTCTCCGTACAACAGGCCCTCGTACATGGTCTTGTAGTGCTTCTGCTCAGCGATGCCGTAGGTCTTGATGAACAGGCCACGCCAGTGCTCGATGTGGGACAGGGTGTCCTTGGCGATGGTGTAGCGCTCCGGGTGCAGGAACAGAAGGTCTTTGCAGAGGGCTTTATAGTCCTTTTTCTCGGATTCTTCTTCCAGCTCCCCACGCTTGCGGGTGGTGCGCCGGAACATTTCAGAATCCCAGTAGAGCAGAACGAGGTAGGCATTGGGTTCTCGCCGCTGGATGCGCTCCCACAGGTCGTTGTCCGTTTCAGCTATCCAACGGAGGCCCTGTGTGCCGCAGTCACCGAAGAATGCGCACAGCCGGAGGGCATTCTTTCGGACACCCGCCTCATAGAGCCTCATGTAGATCTCAGGAAATTCAAGGTTTCGCTCCTTGATGTACAGCCACACATCGGAGTCCTTCCAGTCGTAGATGGAATAGAACTTGCCGCCGCGGGTGATGCGCTCCATTTTGGTGTTGGCAATGCACTTGAAGCGGGTCAGGCTTTCCGCCGTGCGCAGACCGACAAGCTGGATGCCGTCAGAAAACGCTTTGGAGCAGAACGTCTGGTAGTTCATTTCCCCTGCATAGTGGAGGTAGGGACTGTACATGATGGCAAAATCGGGCGGTTTGCGCATCCAGACATCTTCCTTGCCCGGCTCCCACGTTATCCACGATTCGGAGCTGGACAGGTGGTCAATGACGGACACCTGCTTGAACGGCAGGCAAAACCACAAGAATTTTGCGCCGACCGACAGGAAGTTGCGCCGCCAGCGGTATGCTGCATCGACCATCGAGGGGTAAAGCCCCTCCTCGTCGATGAACGTCACCGTCAGCTGCTTGGGGTCCAGCTCACCGGAGAGAATCATTTCATAAACGAGGTTGGCCATGCACAGACTATCCTTGCCGGAAGAAAAGCTCAGGTAGATTTTGCAGCCGTTGGCGAACACATTTCGGATGCGGATCTTCGCAGCCTGCAACACGTTCAGGTTGCTTTCCACTACTTTCACAGGCATATCAGCTCACCACACTTCGGGCAGCGGATGTACCGGTGCTGCTCTGCGCCGCTGGCCGCCTCAGGAACAGCGGTTTCCGGCTCGGTAGGTGTAGACACCTCCAACACCGGGGAGGGCTGCTGCGGAGGCTCGGAGACGGTGGACACGGGCTGTGGGTCGGGCGGCGCTACCGGATAGGTAGGCGCTGCTGCATAGGGGACGTGTTCCTCATTCTGCTGGCGGTTGATGGACGAAATCTCGCTCTCCGGGAATTCTCCGTAGGAGCCAATCATTTCGTCCGCTTCATCCTCGGTGCTGTTCAGCATTTCCAGCAGATCGGCATCCCAGCCCGGGACATCCACATCACCGTCCAGCTCCTTGACAAGTTCCTCGATGGCATCCACATCAGTGAATCCCAGCTCATAGACCTTGTTGTCGGCCATCATGAGCTTTTTCTTCTGAACATCGGTCAGGCCGACCATGACATAGCAGTCACAGGTTTCCCGGCCCATGCGGAGCAGCGCTTCATACAGACCGTTACCGGCGATGATCTCACCGTCCTCGGCCACGACCAGCGGCTTGACCTGCCCGAACATTTCAATGCTGCGGATGTACTCGGTCAACTGCTTCTCGGAATGCCGGCGGATGTTGTGGGCGGGCTTGTGCAGCTCGGACAGCTTCTTTACCGTGATTTTCATCGTGCATCCTCCTTTCGGTCAGAAACGAGGTGCAGGACCACGGAGGCCAGTAGCACAAAGATGATGATGTACACCCGAAGCTCGCTCATCAGCGTCCAGATGCCCATGACACCCAGCGGGATCACGAGCTGCCACGAGGTAACAGTGAGCACGTCAATGAGAAAGCCGATGTTCTCACCGAACACCAGATACTCCGAATAGAGGTAGGTGGACAGCGAGGACAGCGCAATGATGGTGATCAGGATAGCCTTGAGCGTGTTCAGCAGTGGGCTGAAATTGACCCATGTGAGCAGCGCAGCCAGCACCATGTAGACACCGAACATCACGCCAGCCAGCACAAAGGACTTTTTCATGTTGCCGTGCTGGGTGCCATCTTCATTTTTGTCGTTGTAGGAGAACAGCGAGTAGTAGTACGGATAAGTGAACGGGCCGGGCAGCAGCAGGAAGCCTTTGTAGAGGCCCGTCTGGATACCGGCAGCAGTCAGGCCGGGGTCGATGTTGACGAATGCACCGTGGGTGTATACCAGCGCGGCAATGACAACGACTGCCAGCAGACCGTAAACAACCACCCATGAAAAGCCATCAGACAGGACGTTCCGAATCATGCCCTCTTTCAGAAGCATAAACAGGAACACAAGGCAGGTGCCGTAGACAATCAATGTGCCTCCGGTGGTGCCGATCGGCGTGTCGCCGAAGATCTCATAGATGCCGGACATCTGCGTCCATGTCTGGAACACGGTCAAAAAGCCGATGAAGTAGAACATCACCTTGCTCTGCATGATGCGCCGGACGGTCGGGATGTACTCCGCAAACAGACCGAAGAAGATACAGGCCAGCGAGTTGAAAACCGCCCAGATGATAGCCGCAGCAGCGCCGTTGTTGATGGCCAGCGTGCGGAAGTTCATCAGGGAGCCGACTCCTGCCCATGATGCAACGATGGAACCGGCGTAGAAAATGGTGGGGTTTGCCTTGAATTTTGCCTTGATTTTCTGATACATGGAAAATCTCCTTCTTTGTGACTGGGCACGGCGAAATGCCCAGCTGCAGCACCTCGGCTTTTCGGGGTGCTACGGTGATGCCGCACGCAAAGGAGCAACGTGCGGCCCGGAATCCTCCTTTCAGGCAATAAAATAGCGGCACCCACCGGGAATGGTGAGCACCGCTTGGCTTGATTTGAATTTTGCATCCTAATCATATCACTCGGAGCGTCCGTTGTCATCTGAATCCATCGGTAAGCTTCGGCATCCATCCGAAACCATCCGACAACGTCCGACAGCGAGTGAAACCATCCCCTTGATTCTCAACGATTTCCACTTTGAATTCAACTTTTCAGGGGGTAAAAGTTAAATTCATTTCAATTTTGAGCTGATTTTGTGTGGATTTCTGATTTGAATTTCAGTTTTGGGGCAAAAATAAAAAGCCCCGCAAATGCAGGGCTTATCGGTCAGTTTTTGTTGAGGTAGTTGTATGCCATCCGGCTGACCCCATCTTCGGTATATCCTTTTCCCAGAACTCCGGCAACTTCGGCCCATGAGTAGCAGCGGATAAACCGCAGTCTGAAAACCAGATACATCCGAGCATCCACAATGCTCTTGCAGTAGGCCTCGACTTTGGGCTTTTCCTGCGCTGCCAGCTCTTCCAGCCAGCGGATGCGCTCGTCCATGTCGGCCAACTCTACAGCCAGATCTCCGACTTTATCCCGGACACCCGGCGTGTGGGGCATCCCGGTCAGTTGTGGGGAGGCGGGAGTGATTCTTTGTCGCAGTCGCTCCAAGGCTTCACGGTCTTTTTCGAGGGTCATCTGAATGTCATAGTACTTGGACAATTCCTGTAATGTCACAACCTACCTCCGTCATAATTCAGCTACCGTCTTGCGGCGGCGCCTCTATTATTTTATCACATTTTGCTGTCGGAAGGTAGACCGGAAGTCCATAAATTATGTGGTCTGCACCAATTTTGCACAGGCCGGGCCAGTATAGGTCTGGCCCTGGGCATCGGTGCGCTGGATGGCCGGGTTAAGGGGTATGTAGTTCTCACAAGACAGACAGCTCATTCGTCCACCCTCTCGATTTTCGGGAACGGTTCGTGCCCCAGTGGAACGGGATCAAATGACCTGTTTGTTGTGCCCGGTGCCTCACGTTTATTTTCTGGGGCATCTAACCACTGCTGATGCTCGATAGCGTGTACAAGGTCGATGCACGTTCCCCATGAATCGTGTTGCCGCTCCCGGTGTCCAAACGGTGGGTAGGCCAGTTTATAGGCAGCCTCAAACATCGTTTCGATGCAATGCTTGCGTCCGTGGGTTTGAGTACGAAACGTATGGTACTTGCACACCTCTTTTCCCCAAAAATCTCCGCCGAATTCGCAACTTTCACGACCCGGCGAAACCTCATGCTTAACTGTGATGGTTTTCATTTTTTCACCTCCGGCGGCTCCAGCAGCGGTGCCCACAGCTTCACATGCCCGTAGTGGCCATCCTCTGCACGGTGGCCATCCTCAATGTGCCACGTCCCGTTTTCGACCCAGCCTTTCATGGTGTGGCCGCTCTCGCAGCACACCCATACGATGTCGCTTATCACGGCGCAGTGCTTTTCGCCGGCGCATTCCCAGCTTTCTTCATGGGCGATTGGCGGGTTCTTGGCATCATGCCATGACATCTGGCGCACAAAGTCAACGACCATCTGGCTGGCCTCGTGCAGGGCTTTGGCAGCAGCGTCTTTGCCTTTGAAGCCGCTGTAATATTCAATCTCGGCCAGAGCGTCCAAATCCGTTGCCGGGTCGATGAGGCGGCAGGCTTCCTCAAGGGTCATTCGATGTACCTCCGCTTGTCCTTGTCCCAGTGCAACGTGATGGGATTGCCGCACTTGCAGGGGATGGTGATTTCCAAATCCTCGATGTTGGTCTGGCCTTTGGCGTGCAGCCCGCAGCACCCACACTCAAACTCATAGTGGGCAAGCCCACGTTCAAGCGAGATCGTGGCCCCGCAGCGGCAGCCGATGGACATCTGCGAAACGTGGAGGTATGTACCGAACTCCTTACCGCAGCAGGGGCAGCGCAGCCGCAGCAGCCCCCGTGCGCCGACTTCCGGCGGGCGGTTATTCCTGTTCTTCCTCATGGGAGGCTCCTTTCTGTGTCTGGAAATGAATCACTTCACGGAAAAGCAATTCGTTTTTCTGCTCTGATTCGGCCATGAAGTTGATATACTCCCGGAACAGAGCACGGTCGTGCTGCTGGCGGCTGGTTTCGCCCAGCAGCGCCCCGATGGACACGCCAACGGCCAGCAGCGCAATGTTGATGAAAAACTGGTCAGGCATCGGTATCACCCAGCACTTTCTCGATGAGGTCAAAGACCATTTCCCGGTCTTCGGTGCTCAGAAAGTCGGCAGCCACAATTTCAAATTTGAGGCGGTCTGCATATTCTTTTAAGTCGTCCATGGGTTACTCCTTTCCCAGTGCGGCGAGGATCTCGTTGCCCTTGTCCATCAGTTCATCCCGCCGTTTTTTCTGCTCAGCCTCCAGCTTTTTCATTTCCGCCTGATACTTTTTCAGGGTTCCCGGCCGGAAATTCTTGCTCTGGCCCATTCGGATTTTTGCGGCAATTTTCTTGTGCTGCTGAACGGTCTGGCGCAGTTCGGTGTCCGTGGTCAGAATCTGGTAGCGATGGTGGCAGCCGGGGCAGGTGAAATACTGCACCATGTAATCGCCGCTCCATGTACTGCGGATGCCGGCTGTCTGGATGCTGAACGGTGTGCCGCAGCGGTCACACTTTACAAGGTCGGTCATTCGCCATACTCCTTTCTGCACAGCTGGAACGCATTGCAGTGGTCATCGCAAGTTTTGCAGCACTTGTCGCATTCAGGGTGAGCAGCTTTGCACTTATCGCAGGGCGTGTCAGCCTGGCTGCCGGAACCATACACCGCAAAAAGCTGGTGGGTGCCGTCTTGCAAAGCCTTTTCATCATCGGCCATTTCGTAACCGAGTGCAGCGAGCAGTTCATAGGTGCTGTCAAGGTCATCATTTTTGCGGTGAACGAACTTGCTCGCGCCTGTCGGCCCGTTCCATTCCGTGCTCCAATAGCCCTCATGAATGCCGTCCGTTGCATCAAAGGCAACTGCCAAGAGAATCTTCTCCGGTTCGGTATCGTAAGCGTTGAACATTTTCAGGGCATCTTCCAGTTCCGTGTCTTCCCGAATCTGCTCATCCAGACCGATGCCGAGCAGCCGCAACACGTTTTCGTCATCCTCCATGTGCCGATATTCGGTCAGAATCGGGGTGGAATAAGCCAAGATTTCCGGCAGGTGCTTTCTGCACTCTGCGGGAGTTAAGTCCTTCACGAAGTCCCAGCGCAGCTCGTACATGAGCTTCGTAACAGCGGCAAACTGTTCTCTCGCAAGCTGCTCGGTGGCTCTTGCGGCCTCCCTCGCCGAGTTGCTGGCATCCTCGGCTTCCGTATCGCGAGGTTTGTACAGGTCAATCTGATTTTCACTGACCTTATAGACATAAGCGATCTTGTCGGCATCTTCCGGAATGACGACTTCCTTTTTTGTGCCCCACTTTCCGTACGCATTTACATGCTCATGCGTCTGGTAGGAGGCCTGCGAATCTTCCGTAGCGAATTTTTTCAGCTGCTCAACCCATTCGGCCTTTTGGTGCTGCCATTTTTGCTGCTCCAGCGCATCCTGCATGGCCCGGTTGAAGTTCTGCGTACCAAGGGTTTCCAATACCCGGTTTCGGGCTTCCAAGTCCTCGATTTTGTCCAGCTGGGCGAAATCGGACAGGGTGGCACCGCGCTTTTCGGCTTTCTTGAAGCTGTCGCGGTTCAGTTCCAGCAGCTTGATGCGCCGCCGGATAGTGGACTGGGAGAACCCCGACTTGTCGGAGATCTGCTCCACTGTCTGCCCGAAGTCCATCATCATCTGGAAGCCCTGCGCCTGTTCGTAGACGGTGAGGTCTGACCGCTGCATATTCTCAATCATCATGGTCTGCATCTGCTCCCGCTCGTCCATCTCCACGATGGCGCAGGGCAGTTCGTACAGTCCTGCCTGCTGCGCTGCTGCTGCCCGGCGGTGGCCGATGATGATGGTGTAGTCCTCACTGGACCACACAGCCTTGGGTGTCCATGCTGCCGCTGCTGCGGCTGCATCCCCGCCCTCGTCAACGCACTTTGCGATGTACTCCCGGCTGTTGAGGTAGTGGCCGGGGATTACGGTCAAGTTCTGGTACACGCCGTTTTCCTTGATGCTGGCGGCAAGTTCGGACAGGTCGCCCAGTTCCTTGCGGGGGTTATCGGGGTGAGGGTACAGCTGCCGGATAGGGATGTAAGTAATGTCTGCCATAGGGATACTCCTTTCTTATTTCGGGTTAGAAAAACGTGAGCTGCCCGGTTTTGGTTTCGTTAAGAGGCTCGTTTTCCGGGGCTTTAGGCTCATTTTTGATAGATTTTTGCAAATTTGCGGGTTTAATATCGGTTTTTTCGATTTTTGCAGGTTCGCCTTTCGGTTCAAACAGCAGGTTCATCTGCGCTATCTGGCGGCGCATATACCACACATCGGTTGAGAAAAGTGGCATATACCAGATGCGGTTTTGTGGTCCTGCGGGCAGCAATCCGCGGCTGTCGTAGGCCGTTGCCGGGTTCACGAGTGTGTCACCGATGACTACATATCCAGCGCAGCCCATGAAGCTGCACTGGATGTAGCACATCAGCCCAACGATGAAGTCAATGTCTTGGGCTATGACAAGGACTTTGTTGTGGTAGCAGATATTCCGTCTTTTGCAGACGTTCAAAAAGGCAAGCAGCGTGGCCCCAGCACCACAGGCCGGGTCAGATACCGAGATGAATCCCTCCATGTCCGGGTGCAGCTTCGGGTCGAACGTAATCTCGGCCATGCAGCGGCACACATCGTAGGGAGTGAAGAACTGCCCGGCGTGGTCGTTGCCCAAATCGCACATCATGTACAGCGAACCGAGGAAGTCTTGGTCAGGATTCTGCTCCATGCCCATGATTACCTCAGCCAGCATTTCAACCATGCCGTCCCGCTCCTTGGCGGAGTATTTGGAAACGATGGTCTGATACATCTTAGTGCGCTCTGGGGCATTTACCTTGTCCGTGCTGTTCGAGATCTCGATGGCCGTCAGGGTGACAAAGTCCTCCCAAATCTCCCAGCGGCTGTGCTTTCCAGTCAGGCTATTGAAGATTTTGAGGAAGTTCTTCTGGTGGTCATCCCGGATTCTGCGGGTCACTGCTGCCTTTGCCATAGGTTACTCCTCCTCGCTGTCAGCAGCGGCGATGGTGTAGTGGCCGTTGGAGAACTCAATCACACCAGCGGATTCCATATCATCCAGCAGCGCGATGGCCTTTTCTGCGGTTACGCCCATCTGCTGCTCCAGCATGGCCTGCGTAACGCCGCCGTTCTGCCGGGCAATCTCGGTGGCCTTGGTCAGTTCATCGGCTGCGGGTTCCTCCGCATCGTCCAGTTCCTCGGCATCAACTTCTTCCAGCGGTTCGGCCTCCCCGGGGAGATTCGAAGAATCAGGCTCATTTTCCCGGGGCGCATCCTGCTGCCCACCGGATTCCGGAATATCCGGCATTTTGTAGCCGAGAGCTGCCAGCTTTCCACCCTCGACCAAATCCCGGAAGAAGAACTGGAGCCAGAGGTAGTGCATATTCTTGAAGATGTTCTTGATTTTGTTGAACAGGGTGTCGGAGATGGTGAACGTCTTGCTCATGCGGTAGGTCAGGTTCCCATCCTTGACGGTGAACAGGATGGATGCACCCGGCGAGATGTAGTTGTCCTCGGATGCCTCCTCCAGCATCGACATCTGTTCACCAACGCCGCCCAACGGACGGATAACCAGCTTGATGGGGTATGCGTTCTTGATGAACACATAACTCAGGTTGTTGGCCTCGCAGATGCCCTTGAGTTTTTCACGGTAGACTGCGAAACGTGCGGATTCAGACAGAGAATTATCCATGATGAAGCTCCTTTCAAGTAGCTTTTAAGTAGTCGAAAATTTGTAGTCGTTCTCCCGGTTCTCGATGGCGGTCAGGCCAAGTGCGTAGGCTGCCCACACATCGGCCTTAAAGCCATAGAAGAAATCCGGCTTTTTCTTTGTGCCCTTGCCGTTTTTCAGGTCATGGGCTGCAAATCGGTCAATCAACGCCCGCCGGATGGCGGTATCGTTGGCTCTGCTGTCGTGGCAAATGTGCTTTTTCTCCTCGATGCGGCACAGCATTCGCACCGGGCATTGGTCGGAAAGAACTTGGTAAAAGCGGCCGATCCAGACCGTAGTGTCGAAAACATCTCGGCCTACGGACATTCCGTAGGAGGCCACCATCTCGATGACCGCCCACCGCCAGCCCTGCACCCCGGCAGAGGAAAGCTTTTGCAGCAGCTCTGCATTGTCGATTTTTCCGAATTCCAGAGGGCGCAGGGTGCTGCGATCAATCACGCAGTAGCCAGACTGGGTGTTGCCGGGGTCGATAGCGATAATCGGACAGGTGCTCACAGGTACGACCTCCCAAACTCTTGGATGAACCGTGCCCCCGGCCAGCCGTAATACTCCATGGCCTTTTTCTGCGCCCACTTTTTTAAGCGGAGATCGGCCTCTCTATTTGTATGTACGGCAGTCACGCCGTTCTGGTGGCACCAAGGACAGAGGTTTGCCCACAGGCCAAGCCGCTTGCTCTTATCCCGGTACGGTCCGAAAAAGACTTCGTGCCGGGCGGTGCGATACCGCCCGCAAATCAGACAGGTGGGGCTCTTGCTGAGGATGCTGGGCGCATAGCCATTGCTGTCCAGCTTCTCTCCGTACTCATTTTTTGCCATGTCAATGCGTCCTCCTACGTTCAAAAGACTGCTGGGAAACCTGCTGCATCACCAGTTGAATCTTATCCTGCATACTCTGGTCAGCCAGCACATTGACAGGCTGCGCAGTTGCACCGATGCGCCCAAGGGTCTGTGCCCGGACACGCTTGATAAAGTTCAGCTGCTGCTTGCGGAACTCCTTGTCCACTTCTGCGGCATCCTTGCTGCCATCAATATCTGTAACTTCCAGATCCGGAGCTTGCATGGCATCGGCAGCGCAGCGACGCAGCTTTTCCATTGCTACGTCCAAACCGTCCTCGTGCGCCCACTGGTTCAACTGCTCATAGTTGGCGTGGCTTTCTTTGCGCAGCCGTTCCAGCCGTTCTGGACCATAGTGCAGTATGTCAATAACTGCCTTTGCGTAAATCTGCCATGCGATTCTTGCAGCTTTGTTTCCAGCAATCTGATATTGCTGCTCTTTGCGGCCACGAGGTGCCCGTAGCATCGGGATGCGGTAGTCGGAAGTGACATACCCCGCCAACCAGCTTTCCCGAATGGCCTCGGCCCTGGCTTTAGAGGGGCGGCCATTGGCATCTGGGGTCATAATGACTTCGGTGTTCTGATCTTCCAGGTCGTGAATCCTGTCTGTAATGCGGTCAAGGCGGGTCTTGCCAACGCCGAACTCCTGATGCAGCGCAATGGTGGTACACAGGCACACGATTTGGCTGACAGCCTGTTGAGTGTCATCCATCTCGGTCTGAAACGACTTTTTCACGGCTCTGCACCTCCTGAAACGATCCAGACCCGGCGGGAACCCCAGCCAGACCAGCTTAGAGCCTCTGCATGGGTGTTCACCGCCACGTCCAGCTTGTTACCTACCACAGCGCTCCCGGTGTCCTGAACGACCCGGAGACCTACACCCTCGATATAGACTACCGTGCCGTAGGGCAGGATGCTGGTGTCAGCTGCCACGGTCACGCCCGGCTGCACCTTTGCGCCGCTGGATGTAATTCCGTGTCCCTCGCCGCAGATGTGGACGTATTCTTCGGCACAATAGGCCGTGCAGCTGAACGACCCGGCGTATGTAAGGGTCAAATCGGTCTGGGCGCTCAGCTCTGCGGTCAGGTTATCTACCTCGGTCTGAAGCCGGCCGACATTTTCCTCCGCGTCAATCGCCCGCGTCTGCCAGTTCTGAAAACGGCTGGCGTAAATATCCCGCTCGATTTCCAACTCGTCCACCCGCCGGGAGTAGGCCGTGCTTGCGAGGATGCAGCCAACCATCGCACACGAAACGCACACGATCAGGCTGCGGAATGGTCTTTTCGACCTCATGTCGTGCCACCTCCAATCTGTGCCGGGGCTGCGTCGCCGGGCAGAGCCGGGGGCTGCAAACTCTCAACCGGGGCATCCTGCACAGCCCGGTCGAAGCCCGGCCGGACGAACTGGCGCAGATCCGCGCTGCTGCGGCTGCTGAAAATCTCCGACAGATCTGCCGGGGAGCCAGCCCACCGCTGTACCACCATCGGGAGGGCGGCGAAGATTTTCACGTTTTCCTTTTTGAAATCTTCGCCTTTCAGCTTGCGCCCATCGGGGGCAATGAATCCACCGTGGGTCTGGTAGTACAGATTTGCCTCGATTTTCCGGGCAGCTGCCGCAGCCTGCGCCCAGAGGTCGTTTGCAGAGGGCTCCACAGTAGCCTGCAACTTTTTTATCTCCTCGCACCAGTCAACAATGATCTGTTTCGGAAACCGGCACTTTGCAAATGCAGCATATAACGCCTTTTCTACAATTTCGTCAGGAACCATGCCAAATGCCTGAACGCAGGTTTTTATTTCGATTATGCACTCTTCTTTACTGCGGACACGGCCATAGCGATTGTCAATCACCGCCAGCAGTTCTTTCAGTTTTTTGTCTGTCACGTTGAGCCTCCTAAGAGTTCTCTGAAAATTTCATCGTAATCCTCGGCCGTAGAGCGTTTCGGTTGTTGCCCAGCCGAGGGCTTCCGCT
>OLGI01002660.1_pt1 | contig 12519 bp, 11 predicted proteins | sample 1605221 | NCBI WGS metagenome assembly OLGI01 (sample SAMEA3888915, study PRJEB22519) | human gut metagenome | biome: human gut; feature: human-associated habitat; material: faeces | place: Denmark | collected 2010 | reverse complement strand
CTAGGAGCTTTTGGGCCTTCAGCCCGTACTTGAACCACTTGCGAAACTTCAATAAACTATAAATTGTAAACTATAAACTATATAAAATAGTATGATTTCAGTAGAAGGACTGAAAGTAGAGTTTGGCGTAAAGCCACTCTTCCATGATGTAAGCTTCGTCATTAACGACCGCGACCGCATTGCCCTGGTGGGAAAGAACGGCGCCGGAAAATCTACGATGCTCAAGATACTCTGCGGATTGCAGAAACCTACGGATGGCGTGGTGGCTATCCCTAACGAAACCACCATCGGCTACCTGCCACAGGTGATGAAACTGCAGGATGATACCACCGTGAAGGAGGAAACCCGAAAGGCTTTCGCCCACAATACCGAGATGAAGGCACGCCTCGACAAGATGCAGCAGGAGATGGCCGTCCGCACTGATTACGAGAGCGAAAGCTATGCTCAGCTGGTGGAGAAGTTCACTCAGGAGCACGAGCGCTACATGATGATTGGCGGCGAAAACTACGAGGCTGAGATAGAGCGAACCCTGAGCGGACTCGGTTTCACCCGCGAGGATTTCGAGCGACCTACACGTGAGTTCTCCGGAGGATGGCGCATGCGTATCGAGCTGGCGAAAATCCTGCTTCAGAAGCCGGATGTGCTCTTGCTCGATGAGCCTACCAACCACCTCGACATCGAGAGTATCCAGTGGCTGGAGCAGTTTCTGGCGCAGAGTGCCAAGGCTGTGGTGCTGGTAAGTCACGACCGTGCCTTTATTAATAATGTAACCAACCGCACGCTGGAGATTACCTGCGGAAGGGTAGAGGATTACAGGGTGAAATACGATGAGTACATTGTGCTGCGTGCCGAGCGCCGTGAGCAGCAGTTGCGTGCCTACGAGAACCAGCAGAAGGAAATAACTGATATCAAGGACTTTATAGAGCGATTCCGCTATAAGCCAACCAAGGCCGTGCAGGTGCAGAGCCGCATCAAGCAGTTGGAGAAAATCGTTCCTATCGAGGTGGATGAGGTGGACAACAAGCAGATGCATCTCAAGTTCCCTCCTTGCCTCAGAAGCGGCGACTATCCGGTTATCTGCGATGAGGTGCGCAAGGATTACGGCTCGCATACCGTGTTCGACCACGTGAACCTCACCATCAAGCGTGGCGAGAAGGTGGCGTTTGTGGGCAAGAACGGCGAGGGTAAATCTACCCTGGTGAAATGTATCATGGGCGAGATTCCGTTTACGGGTAATCTAAAGATAGGCCATAATGTTCAGATAGGCTACTTTGCCCAGAACCAGGCGCAGCTGCTCGATGAGAACCTTACCATCTTCCAGACCATCGACAATGTGGCTACGGGCGAAATGCGACTCAAGGTAAACGACCTGCTGGGTGCCTTCATGTTTGGCGGCGAGACATCAGAAAAGTATGTCAAGGTGCTGAGTGGTGGTGAGCGCAGCCGTTTGGCGATGATCAAGCTGCTGCTGGAGCCGGTGAATCTGCTCATTCTCGATGAGCCTACCAACCACCTGGATATGCAGTCGAAGGATGTGCTGAAGGAAGCGATCAAGGCATTCGACGGCACCGCCATTATCGTGAGCCACGACCGTGAGTTCCTGGATGGTTTGGTAGATAAGGTATATGAGTTTGGTGGCGGCAAGGTTCGTGAACACCTGGGCGGCATCTACGATTATCTGCGTGCCCACAATGCCGAGAGCATCAACCAGGCACTCGCCAATCAGGGTGGAAAGGGCATGGCATCAGCCGGATCTCCATCGGGTTCATCCGCTTCGGCAGGTTCATCATCCTCTTCATCATCAGGTTCAGGTTCATCCTCTTCATCCTCTTCCTCTTCCGATGCATCTTCCGGCAAAATCAGTTATGCCGAGCACAAGGAGCAACAGAAGAAGATTCGCAAGGCTGAAAAAGCAGTGAAGGAATGCGAGGCGAAGATTGAGAAGCTGGAATCCAGAAAGGCCGAAATCGATGCCCTGCTGATGAAGCCGGAAAATGCCACCAATATGGAGCTGGTTACGGAATACACCAATCTGATGAAGAATCTGGATGAGGAAAACGACCGCTGGATGATTCTCTCAGAAGAACTGGAGGAAGTGAAGAATTCATAAATTTCATAAATAATAGGAGATTAAGATATGGAGAATATTGGAATATTGATCAGTATATTGGTAGGATTGGTAACTTTGTTATCAATGCTTGTATGGTTTGGACGCTTTATCCAGCGTGTGAATATACATGACAAGAAACTAGATGATTTATCTGAAGATGTTGATGACTTGAAGTTGGATATGAACTCTGTTAAGACTTTGCTTATGGCAAGGTTTAAGGACTTCGAGGTCGTTTTTTCAGGAAAGCATTCGCCTAGATCCTTGAATGAAACAGGGCAGAAGATATTTAATGATATGCACGGAAAAGAGTTTTTGGAAAAGAACAAGGCTTTGTTGTTTTCTTATATTGACAAGAACAAACCAAAGACCGCTTATGATGTTGAAGGCTTGTGCTATTTGGCTTGTCTTATGAATGTGAACAATGATTCTTTCATTGAGATAAAGAGCTTCCTCTACAATTATCCAACCATTACATTGCCTGATGGCAAAGAGCATGAGGTGACAATGAATGAGGCTTGTTCCGTACTTAGCCTTCCTTTGCGCGACATGTATCTTGCAGAGCATCCTGATATTATCAAATAAGGTTATAGTATTGTTCTAGTAAAGTGAATTAAATTATTATAAATAAAGCAATTATGAAAATGAAGTACATTCTTCCGATGATGATGCTCGCTGCCATGCCTTTGGCAGCTGATGCTCAGAACAAATCGGGACTTGTCATGAGCGACCTTGACAAGACAGCCAAACCGGCTGATGATTTCTATCAGTTTGCCACAGGCGGATGGCAGAAGAGCCACCCACTGCCTGCTGCCTACAGCCGATATGGCAGTTTCGAAAAGCTCGCTGAAGACAACAACAAGCGTATTAACTCAATCCTTGCAGAACTCGAGAAAAAGACCTACAAGAAGGGAACCATCGAGAGAAAACTCTCTGATTTCTACAAGATGGCACTCGATGCCGACCGCCGCAACAAGGAAGGCATCGCCCCAGTGAAGCCTCTGCTCGCAGAACTCGCTGCAGCACAGACCAAGGCTGATTTGCAGAAACTGCAAATCAAGTATGCTGCCCTGGGTCTCGGCGTGGATTACGGTTCTTACTTCGCAGCCGACGAGAAGAACGTAACCATGAACATCTTCAATGTGCTCCAGGGCGGCTTGACCCTCGGTGCCAAGGATTATTATCTCAACAACGATGCTGCCACAGCAGCCATCCGTGAGGCATACAAGAAGTACATCGCCCAGATGTTCCAGCTCTACGGATTCTCTGCTGCCGATGCTCAGAAGAAGGCAGAGAAGGTATTCCTCCACGAAACCAATCTCGCCCTCATCTCAAAGAGCCGCACCGAACTGCGCGACCCTCAGGCTAACTATAACAAGATGACCCTGAAGGAGTTCAAGGAGAATTATCCTAACATTCCTCTGGAGGCTCTTGCCAATGCCGAGGGCATCAAGAGCGAGTATATCCAGCAGATGGTGGTAGGTCAGCCTGCCTTCCTCGCCGGATACGATAAGATTTCTGCTGCCGAGAACGCTGAAACCTTGAAGGCGTTGATGGAGTGGGGTGTTATCTGCAATTCATGCTCATACCTGAGCGACGATATCCGCATGGCAAACTTTGATTTCTTCGGCAAGACCATGAGCGGCCGTCAGGAGGATCACCCATTGTGGAAGCGTGCCACAGCGCAGGTAGAGGATCAGATGGGCGAGGCACTTGGAAGAATCTACTGCAAGAAATTCTTCCCTGAATCTTCCAAGAAGATGATGGAGACGCTGGTGAAGAACCTGCAGATCAGTCTCGGTCAGCGCATCGACGCTCAGAAATGGATGAGCGCTGAAACCAAGGCTGCAGCCCACGACAAGCTCAGCAAGTTCTACGTGAAGATTGGCTATCCAAAGCAGTGGACTGACTACAGCAAGTTGACCATCGACCCATCCAAGAGTTTTTACGAGAACGTATTGGTGTGCCGTAAGTTCCGTGCTGACAAGATGATAGCCGAGAAGGCAGGTAAGCCAGTGGATAAGGAAGAGTGGTTCATGACTCCTCAGACCGTGAACGCATACTACAACCCAACCACCAACGAAATCTGCTTCCCAGCCGGAATTCTTCAGTATCCGTTCTTCGATGCCAAGGCCGACGAGGCATTCAACTATGGTGCCATCGGCGTGGTAATCGGTCATGAGATGACCCACGGCTTCGACGACCAGGGTCGCCAGTATGATGCCAGCGGTAACCTGAAGGATTGGTGGACTCCAGCTGATGCCGAGGGCTTCAACAAGCGTGCGGATATGTATGCTGATTTCTTCAGCAACATCAAGGTATTGCCTGATCTGAATGCCAACGGCCGCTTCACTTTGGGTGAGAACCTCGCCGACCACGGTGGTTTGATGGTATCCTTCAATGCCTTCAAGAATGCGACAGCCAAGAAGCCATTGAAGAACAAGGATGGTTTCACAGCCGACCAGCGTTTCTTCCTCGCCTATGCCGGTGTTTGGGGTCAGAACATCACCGAGAAGGAGATTCGCAACCGTGTGAAGAACGATCCTCATGCCCTTGGCAAGTGGCGTGTTAACGGTGCTCTCCCTCACATCGATGCCTGGTACGAGGCATTCGGCGTAAAGCAGGGCGACAAGATGTTTATTCCAAAGAACAATCGTTTGGAGCTTTGGTAAAAAATGATAGCCGAAGGGGGCGAATAAGAAGTTATTCTGTTTATCCCCTTCGGGTGTCTATAAACTAACTGAAGTTTCGCATGTGGTTCAAGTACGGGCTGAAGGCCCAAAAGCTCCTAGCCCAGGGCATCGCCCTGGGTATAATGGCAATCAGCAAGGCGCCCTGTAAGGGCAAAAGCTTTGTATATTGCTAGGTATTTGAAAGCTTTTGCCCTTACAGGGCGACAGTTTTGCGTCCATAAACACCCAGGGCGATGCCCTGGGCTAGGAGCTTCTGCCCTTTCAGGGCGTGTGGGGCTTACTTGCGAAACTTGAGTAAACTAATATAAATGGGCGGGTTTGATTTCTTTTTAGATTATCTTTGAAAAAAGTTTCCGAAAAATTTGGTAGTTTCAAAAAAAAGCAGTACCTTTGCACTCGCTTAACAAAATTAGCAAGGATGGTTCCGTAGCTCAGTTGGATTAGAGCAACAGCCTTCTAAGCTGTGGGTCTTGGGTTCGAACCCCAACGGAATCACGAAAAAAGGTGGACTAGTCATAACGACCAGTCCACCTTTTTTCTTTTCTATATATCCATCTATCCGTTTCCTATGCAGCTCGTTACACCCAGCGTGGCGCCGATAGCCGTAAGCAACGAAATCAAAACCTTAAGTACCAGTTTCCAGTTTTCTTTCGACATAGACATCCTTTCTGTTTAGCTGTTCTACAATACGATGTGCTCGTTGCCACCTTCAGATCCCGTGCCGCCAGTCTGCGAACCGCCACCAGTGCTTTCTCCGGTGTTGCCGCCAGGAGTGCCGCCAGTGGTATCACCAGTAGAACCGCCTGCAGTGCCGCCAGTAGTGCCGCCGTTCTCCTTGCCGTCGCCCTCAGTATCCTCCACATCATTCGAATCCTTGGAAGATACGTTCTTCACAATCTTGCCGTTGCGGTCGTAGCAGGTGATGCTGATGCTCGTGTTGGCAAGCTCCTGCTTAATCTCCACACTCGGGGTGAAAATCACGCGGCGCAGGGTGATGAGCTTGCTGCTCACCTCATCCACCGACTTCACCGCATCGGCACGCAGACCGAATCGCATGGTGCCCAGACCCGGGATAGCCACCGAGTGACCCTCTGTGGCCCATGCCTTCAGCACCTCGCTCAAGGCTGAGTAGGCCACCTTCATCACGGCGGTGGTGAGTCCGCCACGGATGGCAGCCTCCTGAATCACCTTCTCCGGGGTGAGCTTGTTGTAGAACATAGGCTGCATCACGTACATGTACACGTCCTTCTCCTTACTCAAATAAGCGATCTTGCGCTCCACTGCTTTTACATTAATTCCCATAACATTTTAAGTTTTTAGTTCAATAAAATTGCAGATTCCTTTGTCTCTCTGCAAGCCGTTGTGTTTCAACGACAATGCAAAGATACAAAATTTGGAGCCCAAAAACAAGGAATGTTCGCCAGTTCATCAGAAAAACATGAATATCAAGCGTAGATTAGTTCTTCTTCTTCAATATCTTATCCAGACATTTCACGATATAGCCCGGAGGATTCGTCAACCCATGCTTCGACTTCGCATCATAGGCTGCGGTGAAACACTGTCTCACGGGGTCCTTGTCTTCCAGGGTGAGGCGTTCGCTCAAGTCATATGCCACATTGAAATTTACATTCCAGGGAGCTTCGGTAAGCGTTTTTCTGAGCTTAAATTTCATGAATACCAACTCCTGCCTGTCTGCAGGCTTCAGCGCATTCTCATCCTCGTTTCGAAACTTGATTTCAAATATCACAAGACTCCCATAAGTTCCCACCACCTGGTTGCGGCAGGTGGCTATCGTATGAATGACAATGTAATCAAGAAGATTATAATTGTAAGCATTCTTGATTTCCTCCTCAGCCACGGACAACTGGAAATACTCCAGATTCCCCGTGCCTCGAAACACCGTCTTGCTGGTGAGCAGGGACAGAAGCTCGGCAGGACGGAACTTCACGTAACCCTGCTTCAGACGACTCTCGCTCAGAAGATAAAGACAGCGGGTCGGCTGGTGGCGAAATGACTCGTAAACCTGAGGCGACACCTTGAAATAACCCAAATCCAAGGCGAAATAATACTTCGCCACCTCTATCGGCATCTCCAGAATAACTCTCTTCTCCTGACCCACCTTGTGATCCCTCACGTAGCGCAGAAGATAGGCAAACTCCCTGTAACACAGGGTAGGAGAGGAACCCGAAGAGTCGGTATAAGGGATGCCCACCGGCTTCTTGCCGATGTCCTTCAACGCCTTCTCCAGGTTGCGGTAATGCGACTTGCAAGGCTCCAATGCCTTGTAAGGAACTTCCAGGCGCAGCATGTTGTCAATGCGCTCAAAAGCGCTGAAATCCATTTCGCCATGGTGAGCCTTTTGGCTGATAGCCAGTCTGATCTCCTTCTGGTCGAACACATCAAGTCTGAACAGATACTTCTGTTCTTGCGGGCTGTAGCTATGGTGCAGGGCGCAATGAGTACCAAGCTCTGTGGCTTCGGTAATAGTAAAATAGTTGTCTATTCTTTTCATTGTCCTCATAATTAGGATAGTTTATATAAAGTGGGGGTGGCAATGAAAAAAATCATGGGGATACGACGAGCGAAAGTATGCACCAGTGTTATTCGGCATTTTTTCTGGTACTTATCCAAAAATCGTCGAATCAGACCAGAAATCTTCGCTTGTCGCACCCCCATGTCATATCATGAGTTTGCGCACGAATGCTCTAGTCTGAATTTGATTTTTGGATACCCTAGGATAAGGAATTATTGCCGAACCTTTTCCTAGAGGCTTTTGCTTCAAATTCAGAGATAAACTCTGCAACGTTGGCAGCCTATTGCTAGCCTGCCCTATGTCTGCCAATGGTCTTTTACAACCAAAGAACGCTGCAAAGATAAATATTTATTTTGAAACAAACAAGTTTTTACCAGTTTTTTTTCATTTTTACCGAAAAAAACTTCGAAACCGTCATGACCATTTTTCTCTCTTTTTTCTCTATATATCATATAATCATAATTCTAGAAGCGCAATTTTCGCCGATAACTATCTGATTGATAGGTAGATATATTTTTCGCCTCATATCAGATGTAATAGCCCGTTCAGGAAATCTGATCAAAGGTAAGGGTTTCCACTGTCGGCAGGTAATACTTTTTCCGCTTTTCTTATCCGGGGTAACTATCCATAAATTTCTCTTATCAGATGTAACCAGCCAAGGAAACGCTTCAACTCTCTTATCAAAAGCAACCAGTTAAGGAAACGTAAAAAACAAGCCCCGCTTGCGGAAATCGTCGGGAACCGCCGCATAGCGTCAGTTCTTCAGAAACGGATTTTGTAACTTTGCAGTGTTCAAATCAATGAACATCGTAGATTATTAACTTTTAAAATGCAAGATTATGGCTAGATTGATTACAATGATTGTGGTTCACTGCAGCGCTACCCGCTGCAACCAACCTTACCCAGTGCAGCAACTCTTTCACGACCATGTGGAGGTGAACCACTGGCGCTACATCGGTTACCACTTCTACATCACCAGAAGTGGCAGAGTGGAGACCACCCGACCTCTGGAGAGAATGGGCGCACATGCCAAGGGGCACAATGCCCACAGCATCGGCATCTGCTACGAGGGAGGACTCGACGAGCAGGGACAGATAGCCGACACCCGCACCGAGGAGCAGAAGAAGGCGATGGCGAAACTCATCGTGCAACTGAAGCAGCAGTTTCCCACCATCCTCAAGGTGCTGGGTCATCGCGACCTGCCAGGTGTGCAGAAAGCATGCCCATGCTTCGATGCCACCACGCTTCAGCCACTGTTACATCTGAAATGAAAATCTTAAAGAATGTATCTTTTTGATACAGGTAACGGAATTTTTATGTAACTTTGCCATCAGAACAGAATCAATAACTAAAAACTTAAACTAAATGAGTGTTACAAAACAACATTTCGTAGAACGTAGAATGATGGGCAAGCAGGAGCTTGCTCATCTCTACTTCCCCCACAGCAAGCAGAATGGGCATGCGGCAAGGGATAAGTTCATGGATTGGGTAAAGGGATGTCATCCGCTTTATGCCAAACTGCTGGAACTGGGCTACACGCCATCGGTTCATGATTTCTCGCCCAAGATGGTGGATTACATCTTCTACTATCTGGGGGAGCCCGACGGGGTGTGATTCCCCCTTTCTTGAAGGCTAAGAATATTTATCCTTAAGGCAAAAAATATTTTCCCTTAAGGCTAAATATATTTACCCTTAAGGCTAAATATTTCATTCGTACTGAAAACAATTAAAAGTGTAGAATCATGGAGATTAAAATCATTCGTTTTGGTAGATATCATCATGCCGTAAGTGGCAGGTTGCTGATAGATGGTCAGCACGTTTGCGATACTTTGGAGCAGGATACCGGCAGTCTGCCGGAGGGGGAGTATGTCATGTGCCGCAACAAGGCGTCGGCATTACCTTATTATATATATAGTGGAAAGGAGGAGGATAGGAAGGTATTTCTGTCGATGGGGAATGGCATTCATGGCTGGCGTCACCGTTGCATCATCGTGGGTGAGTGCCTTCATCTGGGCTTCCTCATCCGCAGTCAGGAGCATTACGATCAGCTTCTGCCCCGTCTCCGCATGCAGCTGGTCCGCCATCGCCCCATCGTGGTGAAGATCTACCGTTTCCCCGATTTCGTGGATGCGGCGTAAACGGCAGCATCCGCCCTAGCAGGCTACCTTCCACTTATCCCCCAGCATTCTCATCGCATCCACTTTGTTATCATCCATGCCATGAAGATAATGCTGGGTGGTGGAGAGGCTCTCGTGACCCAGGATGCACGAGATGATGCAGATGTCAACATGCAGATTCATCAGATGCGAGGCACAGGTATGACGGGTGCAATGCACAATTTAAGCAAAAGCAACGGAAAGTGAATATGAGAGGAATGAACTGCAAGTGGTTGAGAATGAGCAATATTTCATAATTCTGCCAATTGGCTGCAAAGCAAAGCCGAGCAGGATATTGAGTTATTTCAGTTACCAAACCGTTAGCGGTCAGTTACCGAAACCAACACTGCTAACGAGGTGAAAAACAAATAGTTTGTCACCAGTGTTTGTTGCACTGTTCTGCACAACTTTCAATGACAGAGAATGCTTACTGATTGATTATTTTTGCAAACTAAAAAAGTAAGCAGATGAAAGTTGAAAAATTCAAGGTGCTGCTCTACCTCAAAAAGAGCGGATTGGACAAGAACGGTAAGGCTCCCATCATGGGACGCATCACCCTCAACCGAACAATGGCGCAGTTCGGTTGCAAGTTGTCATGTACGCCAAAGTTATGGAATCCACGTGAGAGCAGACTTGACGGCAAGAGCAAGGAGGCTGTGGAAGTGAACGCCAAGATTGACAAGCTGTTGCTGGCAATAAACTCAGCCTACGAGTCACTTGTGGAGCGCAAGACGGATTTTGACGCAAAGGCGATAAAGGATCTGTTTCAATGCAGTGCAGACACTCAGATGACCTTGTTGAAGCAGCTTGACGCCATCATTGCGGACATTGAGTCAAGAATCGGCATCGACTACAAGAAAGGCACGCTGCCAAACTACCAGTACACTCGCCTGACATTGGGATTGTTCGTCAAGAAGCGTTATGGAACTGACGATGTGGCATTCGGTGAGCTTTACGAGCAGTTTATCCGTGAGTACATGGACTTTTGCTTGGACGAGAGAGGTCTTGCACTTGATACAGTCCGCCACTATCTCGCCATCTTGAAGAAGACCTGCCGAATAGCTTTCAAGGCAGGACACTCCGAGCGTTATCATTTCATGCACTTCAAGCTACCTCAAAAGAAAGAGAATCCACCAAAGGCATTGACACATGAGGACTTCCTGAAAATTCGTGACCTCGAAATACCAGAGCGAAGAAAATCGTTGGCTTTGACCCGTGACCTTTTTCTTTTCGCCTGCTATACAGGCACGGCTTATGCCGATACTGTTTCTATCACGGAAGAAAACCTCTTTCGTGATGAGGAGGGCAGCCTTTGGCTGAAATACCACAGAAAGAAGAACAAGATGCTTGCACGTGTGAAGTTACTGCCAGAGGCGCTTGCCATGTTGGAGAAATACAAAGACCCGACAAGACCTACTCTTTTACCGCCACAGGAATTTCGAGTGCTGAGAGGTAACATGAAAAGTCTCCGAGTACTATCTGGCATAAGTATGGATTTGGTCTATCATGTTGGACGGCACAGTTTCGCATCGCTCGTTACGCTCGAAGAAGGTGTTCCGATAGAGACTATCAGCAGAATGCTTGGTCACAACAACATTCAGACCACGCAAATCTATGCACGTGTCACCCCGAAAAAGCTATTTGAGGATATGGACAAGTTCATCGAAGCCAACAAGGACTTCAAGTTTGTCCTGTAATATTATCACAAAATAAGAAAGGAACATAACAATGAGAAGTACATACAAGCAGTTTTATTATATCAACCGTGGCAGAGTAAAGGCAGACGGAACCACATCTATATTTTGCCGTATCACGATTGACGGCAAAGTGTCAGCCATAGCAACAGGTCTTTACTGTGCTCCCGAAGAATGGGACACGAAAAAAGGTGAAGCCAAGAATGCAAGAGTGAACGGACAACTGCAAGCGTTCAGACAAAGAATTGACGAAGCCTACGAGCAGGCAACAAAGGAAAAGGGCATCGTTACCGCCGAGATTCTGAAGAATGTTATTGTTGATGCAAATACTATCCCGATGACATTGCTTGCCACTGGCGAGGAGGAGCGTGAACGCCTTAGGCTGCGCTCTATCCGTATTAACTCAACATCTTCTTATCGCCAATCTAAGACATCGCAGCTAAACTTGCGAGAGTTCATCGGGTTACGAGGAATGAATGACATTGCATTTGAAGATTTGACTGAGGAATTTGGCAAATCTTATAAGTTGTTCTTGATTGGCAAAGGGTATAGTGCATCCAATACGAACCATAATCTTTGTTGGCTGCAACGCTTGGTTTATATCGCTGTTGACAGAGGTCTGCTGAAATTCAATCCATTGGAAGATGTCGGATATGAAAAGAAAGGCTCACCAAAGCGTAGACATATATCCAGAAATGACTTGCTGCTCATTATGGAGACTCCTATGGAGGATAAGGCTTTGGAGTTGGCACGCAGAATGTTTGTTTTCTCCAGCCTTACAGGTTTGGCTTATGTCGATTTACGTAACCTGTATCCACACCATATCGGGATGACGGCAGACGGTAGAAAATACATCCGTGAGAAAAGAGCAAAGACCAACAACGAAGCGTTCATTCCCTTGCATCCGATAGCTGAACAAATAATGTCGCTATACAATACAGCGGATGATAGCAAACCTGTTTTCCCTCTTTCTTCACGTGATTCCATGTGGTTTGAATTTCATTCACTCGGTGTGGCTTTGGGTATAAATGAGAACCTTACCGCACATGTTGCAAGACATACATTCGGAGTAAACATGGTTACTTCGGGCATATCAATGGAAAGCGTTGCCAAGATGATGGGACATTCCAACCTGCGAAGCACCCAGGTCTATGCCGTCATCACCGATGACAAGATATCCAAGGACATGGACAAGCTGATGCAGCGCAGAGAAACAAAAGAAACTGACCAGAATAAAAATAAGGAGGACGAAAAATGAACAGAGGAGTTATAACTATCAGCGAGAGCGGAACGGTATCCATGCCGACCGATACTGTATGGATGACCATGCAGGAGA
>OLGI01002658.1_pt1 | contig 12524 bp, 15 predicted proteins | sample 1605221 | NCBI WGS metagenome assembly OLGI01 (sample SAMEA3888915, study PRJEB22519) | human gut metagenome | biome: human gut; feature: human-associated habitat; material: faeces | place: Denmark | collected 2010 | reverse complement strand
GGGGCATGCTAGCGGTATAGCGTGCTATGTTGAATAGTCCGATGCTATCGATATTTCAACACTTTCATACAATACCGCTACGTAGCCCCCTCTCCCCATCGGGGAGCTCCCCCGATGGGGAGCCAAGAACGTTCTGCCACTTAACTTAATAGCATTACTCGGCTATGCTCGGGATGACGACGGCGCGAAGCGCTGTCAAAACTCCGCGGCGCTTTCAATGATTATGCGCCGCACCGTCCCCGCTCCCCCCTCTGAACCTGTAGAACCCGACCCCCTCTTTCCCAAGGGGTAGCACGCCCCGTGGACTAACCCTGAACCCGCCAATACACATTAATCATTTTTCCAAAGGAGACATTGATGAAAAAACATGCCATATTTGCTCTGGCAGCGGCCTCTTCCCTCCTGCTTTTTTCCGGATGCGGGGCGGCTCCTTTGAAGAGCGGCAGCCATCCACCCGTGACAAAGTCTGGCTGGGTGGTCTCTTGGGACAGAGAAAAAGGCTGGGAGGTGTATGACAAGACAAAAGAACGATGGGAAAGCATTTCTTACTTTGCGGTGACCTTCGATGAGAAGGGAGAGCTGAAGGTGCCATCTGATCTGCCAAAAACAGCAGGCATTCCTTTTCACCTGACCTTTGTGAATGACGTCATAAGATCAAACGGGCACAGCACCGAGAAGGATACAGAGATACTCCGGCATGTGCTCCGGGATGAGCATGCCTGCCGTATGCATGTGAAAGAAATTCTTGCCATAGCAGAGACCTGCGGCGCGGATGGGATCGATATAGACTATGAACGCATCGGTAAGGATCCGAAGCTTGTAGAAGCGTTCGCTCGTTTCACGAAGCTGCTTTACCTGGAGTCTATTCCCACGCATAAAAAGATCCGCATCATCCTGGAGCCTTCGATGCCGATGGATGTCTCCTACAGTGTCGGCCCCGAGTATGTGGTGATGCTGTATAATCTCTATGGCCTTCATAGCGGTCCGGGGCCCAAGGCGGATGGTCCCTTCATCGAAAAGACCATCCGGAGGATGCAGGCACTTCCTGGAAAGAAGGCTGTCGCTTTTTCGAATGGCGGTTGCCTGTGGAAAGATGCCGGACTTTTCGGTCTCCTCAAAGGGACGCCCCGCTTCATCACCACTGCGGAAGCCGTGAAGCTCCGTGATGCACATGGGGCGAAGGAAGAACGCGATGAAGCGAGTGCCGCACTGCATTTCTCTTATCAGGAAGACGGGCACTCCTATGAAGTCTGGTATGCGGACGAGGAGACCCTTGAGGCGTGGACGACGCTCGCTGCCAATCGCGGTATCCCGTCCGTTTCTCTTTGGCGTCTGGGCGGGTAACTTACGATCGATAAGGGATTAGTCATGAAAAATGGGGATGCAGCGCCTCGCATACGGAAGATGGAAATCCTCGTATGTGAGAAAGCGGAGCATCTGCCATACGAGGATGGAGTCGAAGAAGCTATTATTCCTTAGCGGAGATCTTTTCTCCATTCCAGACCACTGTCATAAAAAAGGAAGATCACATCTATGGTACAGAAGAAATGGAAATCACTCATCGTGCTGATGATCGCGGCCGCTCTCTGGGGATACGCGGGAGAGGCGGCGCGGGCGGAGGAGTCGGCAGGGGTGCTAGTGCCTGCCAAGCAGGAGGTAATGGCAGTCCCTCGCAGGGTGACGTACACGGCAGAAGACAAGGCACGCTATGAGGCGCTTCGAGAGAAAAATGAAGGGCGTCTTGCGCCCAAGGAGCGATTCCTTACGACGACGGCACAGAAGGTCGTGCTGACATTTGGCGGTCTCACGAGAAAAGAGTCAGTGGAGGACATACTGGATCATCTGGACAGGATGGGCGTGAAGGCGACCTTCTTTGTGACGGAGCTTGAGCTTAGAAAGTACACGGATACGGTGCGGGAGATCGCAGCGCGTGGTCATGAGCTGGGATTGGGTCTTCGTACGGGGACGGACGGTGATTTCTATGAGACTTGCGCGCAGATCGAGCGTCTGCAGAAAAACATGCAGCGTCTCTTGGGCGTGCGCCCGGTGCTCGCCCGCCAGGTCTTCGGTACGGAGATCCCAACGGTGAATGAAGCGGCGAGTGCGATGGGCATAGAGCTTCTGGGACAGACCGTGAACATGGTACAGACAAAAGACAAAGAAGCAAAGAAGGTCGAGGACATTTCAGACCATCTTTTCGGGAAATTCATCCTTGCAATGGGGCGGGGGCAGATCATCTACGGACGCCTGGATTTCTTGGACGATCCCACGCTTACGGGTGGCCTCTTGGACTGGATCAAAAAGAACAAGGTAGACAGCGCGACATATGCTACGCTCTTGGACAGTCCTGAGACGAATGCAGAGAATGACTCAGCCTATAGCATGGGGGCTGTCCGGGAGGTCCTTGGTGATGAGGCACATCGCTTTACGTATCCTGTGCCGGAGGAGAAGATGCTCAGTTCTCTTAGGGGAGAGAAACGAAGAAAAAACAGGACAGAATCGCTTTTCCGTCATGAATTCGCTAAGCGGTATATCGGCGCTCCGACGGTAACGGACACGGATCGCATCCGCGGTTTCTCAGAGGCAGAAATGGAGCAGATGGATCATACAGGCATCGTCAAGGACGTCAGGGACAATACTATTTTCCTCACGTTTGATGACTGGGGGACGGATGCTTCAATCAATCATCTGCTCTATGTCCTTCGCAAGCATCATGTGAAGGGGACCTTTTTCATCATCACCTGGAATGTGAAGAACAATCCGAATCTTCTGCGAGCCATCGCAGAAGATGGGCATGATATCGCTTCTCATACGAATCGCCACCGTCCGATGGTGTGGCAGACGGCAAATTATGGCGGCAACATGACGCCGATGACGGAGGAGGAGTATGCGGAGGATGTGAGACTGTCTTATGAAGAGCTCCAAAAAACGGTAGGAGATGTCATGGTCGATGGGAAACCGGCACTGACACATTATTTTCGTCCCCCGACGCTCGCCATCAGCAAAAGCGGTATCAGATCTATCATGGATGCGGGATTCAGCTATATCGTTTCGGGCTATGAGAGTACGGATGACTATGCCATCCCATCGCTGCAGGCGATGATCGGGGCAATCTCTCATGGGATTTATGATGAGAAAGGGAATGTGCGTAAGGGATCCATCCTCATCATGCACATGACAGATAAGGCTCAGTATACGGCTGAGGCGCTGGACTACATCCTTACCGTGAATGATGCAAGGGATGATAATGATCCGAAGAAATTCAAGACGAGCCGCCTCTCGGATCACCTGAAGGAAGGCTATGACCAATCAAGAGAGATGACAGGGGATCTTGAGAAGCATCTGTCGTATAAAGGAAGCTGCGGACACTGACTGGTGACTGGCGGCTAGTGACTAGTGGCTAGTGACTCGTGATTAAGAGACTAGGAGACGTCAGATATCAGATATCAGACGTTAGACATCAGAGGTCAGAAGTCAGAGGTTTGAAATCTTAAGTCTAATCCCTAATCCCTAGTCACCAGTCACTTTTTTTCAAAATCCCTCTTGACAACTCATGAATCAGGAAGTAAAATAATCACAATCTAAAATCCAATACCCCAAAAGAAAGCTATGAACGAGACAAAAAGTACTTGATCTCTTCTAAAGAGAGCCGATGGATGGTGAGAATCGGCGAAGAGCCTTGTATAATATCCCTCGAGAGCCCTTGTCGTGAATTGAGTAATGACAGGCGTTTCATTCACGTTACGAATAAGACTGCTAAGTACAATGTAGGGTGGTACCGCGAGACTTCGCCCCTATCTTCGAAAGAAGATAGGGGCTTTTTTTACCCGCATTGGCTTGGCATAGAGTGAAATATCGGAGTGGTACCGCGTTCGCGCCTCCGCTGGCAGAAAAGCCGGCGGAGTTTTTTATTTCTTCATACGATCTTTTGGGGCGGAGTAGCTGATTATTGAAAGAGGTAGAAAATTATGCAGAAAAAATGGCTCAAAGGAATGGCAGCAGTTATGGCAGCAGCAGCACTGGCAAGTGCATTCGCAGGCTGCGGCGGAGATAAGAAAGCAGCTTCCGGCAGCGCAGATGCCGGTAAAACCGTAAAACTCGGTTTCATCACCGCTTATACCGGCCCTGGTGCGGCTTACGGCGTCGCTATGAAGGAAGGCACGGAACTCGCAGTCGAGGAAATCAACAAGGATCCGAACACCAAGGTCAAGATCGATCTTAAGGTGTATGATACCAAGCTCGTCAAGAATGAAGCCATCAACGCTATGAAGAAGTGCATCGAACAGGATAAAGTCCTCGCTATTGAAGGCCCGATGACCACCGGTGAAGCGATGGCTGCTGACCCGATCGCCCAGCAGTCCAAAGTGGCTGTCTTCGGCACCGGCACCACCGGCCCGAAAGTTACTGAAATCGGCGACTATGTATTCCGTAATGCGATCCCGGGCAAAATGAACATCCCGCAGGTGGTAGAAAAAGCACAGAAAAAACTGGGCTTCAAGAAGATCGCTATCATGTACTCCAACAACAATGACCAGATGGTCGGTGAACACCAGTTCTATCTGGATGCCTGCAAGAAGCTCGGTCTCGAAGTCGTTGCAGATGAAACCTTCGCAGATAAAGATACCGACTTCTCCGCTCAGCTGACCAAGATTCAGGCAGCAAACCCAGATGTCATCGCTGTCGCAGGTCTTTATCAGGAAGGCGCTCTCATCGTGAAGAAAGCGCGTGAAATGGGCATGAACCAGTATGTTCTCGCAGGCAACGGCTTCAACAGCCCGGAATACATCAAACAGGCTGGTGAAGCAGCTGACCGCACCGTCGTAGCTACTCCGTGGAACCCGGAAAGAAAGACCGACAAGGCACAGAACTTCCGCAAAGCGTATGTGGCTAAATACGGACATGAACCGGATCAGTTCGCCGCTCAGGCCTATGATGCGATGTATGTCCTCCATCAGGCAGTCGAACAGTCCGGTACCACCACCGATCGCAAGAAATTCCGCGATACCCTGGCTAAGATCAGCGACTTCGAAGGCGCTACCGGCAAATTTGCATTCGATGAAAACCGTGATCCGAAGATGGACCTCGCAGTCCTCGAAGTCAAGGGCGGTAAGTGGGTACCGCTCGGAGAATAATGGGAGACTCTTCCGTTATCCTGTGATGCGCATTTATCTTGGATGAATGGACAAACAGGTTCAGCGCCTTCAAGGGGGGGCTGACGGTTCAACGGATCCACAGAACCTGTGTACATTGATGGTCAGCCATAAGGCATTCCATATCCGTGCTTTTTAGGACATAGAGACTTAGGCTGGCCATTTTCATTAGCGGGAAGCAGAAGGGAATAAAAGCGGCGGACACGGATCATAGGGGGCTAAATGACTTGCGTGATGTCATCAGCATGGCCCGCCATCCCGCTCGTGCTTTAGAAGTCGCAGAACCTGTTGGATCTGATCCCTGATCACCATTCACAAAAAATCTCAATACTCTACAGGAGGGCAATCATATGACAAATCAAAATGGGAGTAGCCGCAGTACCTTTTCCGGCAAAATGGGGTATGTGCTGGCTGTCGCAGGCAGCGCTGTCGGTCTCGGGAATATTTGGAGATTCCCGTATCTTGCTGCAGAGTATGGCGGAGGCATCTTCCTCCTGACCTACCTTCTGCTGGCCGTCACCTTTGGCTATACGATGATCGTTTCTGAGACCGCGCTCGGACGTGGCACGAGAAAGAGTCCGGTCGGAGCTTTTCATCATTTCGGGAAGAACGGCTTTTTTACCGCAGGGGGCTGGATCAATGCCGTCATTCCGATGCTGATCCTGCCGTACTACAGCGTCATCGGCGGCTGGGTCACCCGTTACCTCTTTGAATACCTCGCCGGTGATACGAAACTGCTTGCGACGAATACCTTTTTCGGCGCCTTCGTTTCTGACGGCATGGCGGCTGAATTCTGGTTCATCGTTTTCACCGCCGGCGTCCTTGCCATCATTCTCGCCGGCGTCAAGAATGGTATTGAACGCGTATCCAAAATCATGATGCCGGTACTCATTGTGCTCGCGATCATGGTGGCCGGCTACTCCGTCACGCTGCCCGGTGCGTGGGCAGGCGTCACCTACTTCATGGTGCCCAACCTGGAACATTTTTCCTGGATGACGGTCGTTTCTGCGATGGGGCAGATGTTCTACTCTCTTTCTGTCGCGATGGGGATTCTCTATACATATGGCTCTTACATGAAGAAGGAATTTGATCTGGAGCATGCGACCTTTCAGGTCATCGCTTTCGACTCAGGGATCTCGGTCCTCGCCAGTCTTATGATCATCCCGGCAGTCTTTGCCTTCTCCGGCGGCGATCCGTCAATGCTGAATGCGGGCCCGTCTCTCATGTTCATCACCATCCCGAAAGTCTTTGCCAGCATGGGGCTTGGTACCCTCGTGGGTATCGTATTCTTTACACTCGTCCTCTTTGCTGCTCTTACCTCAGCGATTTCTCTGGCAGAAACCAGCGTCTCCACCTTCCAGGATGAATGCGGTTGGAGCCGTAATTTCTCGACCTTTGCGGTCTTCATTCTGATGATCGTGCTGGGCTCTCTCTCTTCGCTCGGATTCGGCCCTCTTGCATCCTTCACCATCTTTGGCATGGATATTCTTACCTTCTTTGATTTCCTGACGAATTCCATCATGATGCCGGTCTCGGCCTTTGCGACCTGCGTCCTCATCGTGGTGACTGTCGGCATCAAGTGGATCGAGAACGAAGTGAAGCAGTCTTCGAAATTCCGCTATGAATGTGTCTATGGTCTTTTCGTCCGCTTCCTTGCGCCGATCTGTCTGGCTGTTATTTTCATCTCCTCCCTTGCCAATGTACTGGGATTCATTCATATGTAGCAGATGAAACGTGATCCAAAGATCTTCCTCGCTTCTGTGTAAAACGACTATTAACAAATCTCTCATGTGGTGCTATAATACATAGTATCACATGGGGCTATAGCTCAGTTGGTCAGAGCGCTTCGCTCACATCGAAGAGGTCTCCGGTTCGAACCCAGATAGTCCCACCAAACTACAATGATACGAATACCCCGCCTTACAGGATCCTGCAAGGCGGGGTATTCGTTTGTATAATGAGTTCTGATTTTTGGCACATCCCCACGTACAGCCAACTTGCGGACGAGTGCAGAGAAGGAGCCTACTGCGTTTGTTCGCTTTTGGGAGTCATCCTGATAGATGGATTTGAAGAAGATCCGTATCTTGTTCACCGTAAGCTCGCCCTTGCGGGAACGATGCTCCTGTCATCTTACGGCATGGCGAGCTTCTTATCCTATAAATGAAGCCGATAGGATCGGCGTCGTCGTTGGGCGAAACTGGGATCCATACAAACAAGATGGCGGGTTGCAGCGTGGAGATACGCATAATTCCCCATATGCAAGAAATTGCAAAAAGCATCTTGCATATTTCTCTCATGTCGTGTATAATACATTCATCTGACATGGGGTTATAGCTCAGCTGGTTAGAGCGCTTCGTTGACATCGAAGAGGTCTTTGGTTCGAATCCAAATAGTCCCACCAAAATTACCATTTTGCGAACCGGAAAGGTCGCCTTCATAGTTGTACTGGACTTCGATGATATCATTATCGGCCAGTACTTTTTTGATGAAGCATTTAAATAAGATAGTTTTAAATCGTGCAGACGTAGTAGCTTTCATATTGATTGAGTCAAAGAAGAACCTGATTTTTTCTTCTGTAATTTTTCCGCTTTCTGTACGAATCTTTGCCTTTGCAAACTGGACTTCTAAATCTTTTAATAAAGTTTCGCTACTTGACAGTGTATTTGCAAGTGTTTCTGAAACAATCCCGTTCTCAATCGCTTTAATGCAATTTTGCACTTTTTTCTTTGCATCTGCTATGCGATTTTTGATAGACGATAACTCAATATCTTCGGCTGTATCTTGCTGTAGTAACATCGCTTGTTTGGTGATGTTTGCTACAGTTTTTTGTTGGACAAAAACTTATGGGTAAACGAAGATATGCTGAATGCTGAGGCCGACAGGTTTTTCCATCATTCCGATTACAGATTAGTCCCGTATGACTGGTTAGGCCCGCAATTCTTTGGGGATGCGGAAAAACTAAAGGCAAGAAATGAAAGGGCGTATCGCCATGAATATCTGGGCGAAGTGACCGGGACAGGCGGCACAGTCTTTGAAAATGTGGTATAGCAGGCGTTCACGAAGGATGATTTACAACAATTCGATCGCAGACGGTACGGTCTAGATTTTGGCTTTGCGCTGGATTCGCTGGCCTTTGAGTGTATGCATTACGACGCAAAGCACGAACGGTTATACATCTTTGATGAGATATACCAGACGCACCTGACGAACCCTGCAGCGGTTAGGTTGATACAAAGCAAAATGGTTAGCAAAGCTGTCATCCGCACCGATTCTGCAGAGCCTAAGAGCATCAGAGAAATGCAAGATGCGGGTCTGTGCGTATACGGTGCTAAGAAATACCCCGATAGCGTGGACTATGGAATCAAATGGCTGCGGAGCCTGGAGGTCATCGTTATAATAAAGCACGCTGTTCGAACACCTATAAAGAATTCGTGAATTATGAATACGCCCGCACAAAGGATGGAGAATTCATTTCTGCCTATCCAGACAAGAACAACCACGCTATTGATGCCGTGCGGTACGGATACGAGAATCTGATGCTTGCATTCACCGCGGCACAATGCTACATGGACATCGATGGCAAGAGAATTGTATGATGGCTATAATAGCGGGAAGGCTGTCACTATGCAGCAGGCACTGCCAAAGTACCTGCAGACCGTGAGAAACGCCTACGGCACCCCTAGGATCGTTGCTGAGAGCCGCAAGGCTTTGAGGAATATAGAAAGACTATCCCAGAACGGAGCGCCTACAAAGGCGCTTAAGGCGGCGTATAAGCAGCTTATAGAAACAGCGCAAACAGGGACAGAAGAGGCTCTGAATAAAGCGTGCTGGGTGGCCATGCAAGAGAAAAGCCGTTATATCGCGGACCGCATTGCCCGGACAGAGATGGCAAGGGCATGGGCCGATGGTTTTTTAGCGGATATCATGCAGGATGATGACGTGGTGGCCGTGAAATGGAAATTATCCAGCCGCCACCCTGTTTTTGATGTTTGTGATATGTACAGCAAGGCCAATATGTACAACCTCGGCTCCGGTATCTATCCGAAATCTAAAATACCGCCGCTTCCTGCGCATCCTCACTGCCTGTGCAGCTGCATAACTGTCTATGCTGGGGAAGTCGACCTGAAGAAGCAAAAGGACTGTATCAAGGCGGAAGGCGAAAAATGGCTTTCTAATCTATCGGATGACCATAGACGGAAAGTGCTGGGCATTCAGGGAAACAAGGCATTCAAGCGTGGTGCAGACTGGCGCGAGTATATGAGGAATTGGGCAGCGCCCCAGAGCATGGAAAGCAGGATTTCTGGGCTCCTGGAGAAAAACCTATTTCCTCCCACAGATACATTCATCGCATCGCTTGCTCAGAAGTATGGGATGCCTTATACTAAGGGCAAGAAGGGGGAAGACCGGTTTTATTCTGATGAAGGTGAACCAATTTACCCACCAAACGATGGCGCTGTAGGGACTCCGGAAATCGTCACGTTGAAAGCAGGCTCTGTTATTGTTGATAGGTACGGAAAATATACGGGGCGCTATGTTAGCCCGAAGGAAACTCTTTGCGAAAATCGTGCGTTATCACGAAGGACAAAGAAAGAAGAGTACCATGTATATCAAATCGTGAAAGATATTGAAAATGTTCAAAAGGCTGAAATTGCCGCCTGGTTCGGACAGCCTGGTGGAGGTATTCAATACAAATTGCCTAAAAAAATCTTTGAATTAGAAGGGTATCTGAAAGAGGTGCGGTCATGAATATTAGTAGGTTAAAGGCAATTTTAGAAAAAGAAAAAATTGATCCTATTGATTATGATATTTTAGGTAAGGGCTACGTTGGTGGCTACGACGGTTTTATTATTAACAAAGCAGATAATGGCGATTTTCGGCTGTATTATATGGAACGAGGGCAACGTGATTTACTGCTTCAAACAGATTCAGAAGAACAGGTCTGCATTGAATTTTTGCGCGTAATGGGCAGAGATGACAAGAACCTTTTGAAATATATCCCATAACCGAGATCTAACATAGTTAATTAAGCACGTGTAACGGAGAAGGAAGCTCCGACCCATTCCTTGCCGGATTTAATTCTTAATCGGATGACCATAGACGAAAAGTGCTAGGCATTCAGGAAAATAAGGCATTCAAGCGTGGTGCAGACTGGCGAGTATATGAGGAATTGGGCAGCGCCCCAGAGCATGGAAAGCAGGATTTCTGGGCTTCTGGAGAAAAACCTATTCCTTCCTACCGATACATTCATCGCATCGCTTGCCCAGAAGCATGGGATGCCCTATACTAAGGGCAAGAAGGGGAAAGGGCGGTTTTATTCTGATGATGGACGGCCAATTTACCCGCCTAATAATGGTGCTGTAGGAACTTCCAGGACTATTACATTAAAAACTGGTACTATTATTGGCCGCTATGGGCGACCTAATGGTGGTTATGTAAGCCCCAAGGGGACTCCTTATAGAGAACGTGCATTATTGAGAGATACAAGCCCTGAACGATACCATTTGTTTGAAGTTATCAAGGATATTGAGAACGTCAAAGAGGCGGAAGTAGCTGCTTGGTTTGGACAACCTGGCGGTGGGATCCAATATAAATTACCAAAGAAAATATCTGAGCTAAAAGAATATTTGGTGGAGGTGTAGTCATGAATATCAGTGAATTAAGAGCAATTTTGGAAAAAGAAAAAATCAACCCGCACGAATATGATATTTTAGATAAGAATTTTATAACTAGCTGGGATGGTTTTATTATCAACAAGGCAGATAATGGAGATTTTAGACTGTATTATGTGGAACGGGGGCAGCGCGATTTACTGCTTCAACTGGATTCAGAAGAACAGGTCTGCATTGAATTTTTGCGCGTAATGGGTAGAGATGACAAGAACCTTTTGAAATATATTCCATAACCGAGATCTAACATAGTTAATTAAGCACGTGTAACAGCGTGCTTTTTTATTGCCGAGGAGAGGGCACAATATAGGGCGGAGGCCCATGATATGGAGGTATCAGAACAATGGAAATGAAACAGGTTTACGAAGCAAGAGCAGAGTATTTGAACTTATGTTGCAGTTTCACGCTGATGAGAAATTGCAAGCTAATAAAGATAATAGTATAATAAAAGAAAAGTTAAGGCTCGGCGAAATTTCTGAAACCATTAATGCTAACAAGCAAAACAGGCATATTAAGGGTAGTAGAGGCTATATTGACGGAAGAAGCTATTTGGACGGTGATTTAGCAGAGGCTCAACGGTTAGTTGATGCGTTGAGTACTACTGGTGAGGCTGTTTTTGATAGAAATGGTAATTGGAAAAATAAAGAAAGGGTTGTTAGTGATAATTTTATAGGTACTCATGTAGATAATGAAAATGGTAAAGAAACGAGGACTAAAGCAGCGGTTATAGTTTATTCTAAAACTGGTAGTCGTATTTATCCTAGAAAGGTTGAATGATATGAAATTAAAAGAAACTTTTGGGAAAAAAATTAAAATTTTGTGCTTAGATGGTGGTGCGATTGAAGGTCGCGTTATTGACTATATTCCAACCATTGAAGAGGATGAAGAGGAAAGCATTATTATTAGAAATGAAAGTAATGTACTTATTGAAATTGCTAAGCATGAAATTGCCGAAATTGAAATGCTTTAAAAGCTCATAGCTATGCTGTAGGCTTTTTATGCAGTAAATAATTTAATAATTAGCGTATTTTGTGAATTTCACAAGATGCGCTTTTTTATTGCCTAGGAAAGGGCACAATACAGGGCGGAGGCCCATTATACGGAGGTATAAAAACATGGATATGAAAGATGTTTACGCTGCACTCGAGAAGCTGGATAACGGCGCAGATCTGATTACAGCCATTAAGGGCGAAATCAACACACTGAACAACAAGGCAAAGAAGAACCGCGTTGCAGGAGAGCATACCGCGGAAAAACTCAAGGATGTACTCGCAGGACTGGCGCTCGAAGCTGTACACCGGTGGTCTTTTATCTGTCCTGTACAGTATATGAGATGCTGGAATACGCAGAGCTGCTGAAAGAAATGCAAAAAAATAACCCCTCCCGAAGGAGGGGCAAGGTCAGCTCAACGCTGTGCCGACTGCTAAGAAGAAAAAAAGGCGGAACCGATACGGATAGTCCACGACTCAGACTTCAGTGCGGCATAAGTGGCCAAGGCAAATATAATCAGGAACATATAAGGCCCAAACGGATGGTAAATGGCTGAAATCACCGATAGTACAGCAATCAATATTATAACAGGCATATATATCATCCCTTTCTTATCTTTATTATATCATAGGAGGTTTTCTGGGTAAAGCTGCGTCAGCGTGGAGGTAAGTGTCAAGTTTTCCTCGGTAATTCATTTGACTGTCGATAATTACTATCT
>OLGI01002655.1_pt1 | contig 12531 bp, 9 predicted proteins | sample 1605221 | NCBI WGS metagenome assembly OLGI01 (sample SAMEA3888915, study PRJEB22519) | human gut metagenome | biome: human gut; feature: human-associated habitat; material: faeces | place: Denmark | collected 2010 | reverse complement strand
CGGCGGCATCGTCGAAGACAAGCGTGATGACCGAGAGTCCGCTTCTTGAAATGCTACGGCGTTCCTGGATGCGGGGTATATTTGCAAGCGCCATCTCTACAGGAGTGGTTACGTATTGTTCCACCTCCTGAGCTCCCAGCGAAGGAGCCTGAGTGATAACCTGCACCTGATTATCTGTAATGTCCGGGGTGGAATCGAATGGCAGATGCACAAGCGACCAGACACCCCATATCGCCAGGGCTATAGAGAGTACTCCAATCACTAGTTTGTGGCGAATGGAATAAGTAATAAGTTTCTGAAACATAAGCTTTAATCTAAAAATGATTCATTGAAAACTATAATTATAAATCTGTCAACAGTTTACTTGAAATCTATCAGCTAAAGCTTAATGTGCATGCTCACCATGTTCGCCTGTAAGCGAAGCCAGATAATAAGCGTTCTCGGTTACAATCTTCTTGTCGGCAGCTCCATTCTTACCCTTCAGCAGATGGTTGCAAAGCTTCACCTCCGTATATTTACCATCCGAAGCGCCTGTGGTCACCTCATGACGGGAGAAGCTGTAGCTACCCTTGCTGGGAGCTCCATTGAGCGCGAAGACATACTGCTTTCCATCTGCGCTCACAATTGCATGGGATGGCAAGGCGAGACACTGCTGGCTACCTGTAGCTATCTTTCCGCTTACATACATACCTGCGAAAAGCTTTCCGCCATGAGTATTGCCTGAAGAAGAATGCAGATAACTCTTCACGCTAGCTGCATCCAACTTTACGTGAACAGCAACGGATTTCGAGTTATCGTTAAAGTATTGATTCATACCATAAACGGTTCCTGAAAGTTTTACGCCAGGCTGATTAGTCAGGTTTATGGTCACCCGATTGCCCACCTTGATCTTCGCCAAATCCTTCTCGAAGACATTGAGGTCACATTCCACTGCCTGGGTGTTTCTAATCTTCATCAGAGGAGTCTGCATATCAGCATAACTTCCCAGACTGGCAGTCATCTCGCTCACGATGCCGGAGATAGGCGCATGCAAAGGAAAGGCAGTAGTAAACTTGCCTTTGGATACAGCGGAAGTAGAAATACCCATCTGGCTGAGCTGCCTGCCAATACCCAAAAGATTGGCATGAGCCACTTGGTAATCTTTCTTGGTCTGCTGTAAGGTACGCTTCACACCTGCTCCCTGCTTACTGAGCAGAAGTTGGCGCTCCAAATCAGCCTTGGCAAGTTCACACTCCTTGGCAGCAGAGTAATACTCACGCTGAAGACTTACCACATCTGTATTTTCAACGGTAGCAACAACCTGTCCTTTATGAACAAGCTGCCCTTCTTTAACAAAAATAGATTTCACGATACCGCCCATCAAAGAGGCAACATCACCCATCGCCTGTGCACGCAGTACGAGCGATCCTTTCGCTTCTATGGTAGCATCCATCTCACGCTCCACAGCTTCACCCATCTTCAAATCTACGGTGCTGACCTGCTTGGCAGTCAACGGAATATGATCAAAATCTACTTCTTCTTCATGCTCATGCTCCTCATGTGCATGAGCCTCTGAACCGGTCTGCTTCCCAAAGAAAGCGAATCCTGCCCAGGCAATCGCCGTAACGGCGACGATCAAAATTATTCTTTTCATGTTTTTTCTATTTTATAATTCTACACTACAATTTGACACAACGAATCTTATCAAAAATCCGTTGGCAAAAGTACACAAAAGATCTTGCAACTCAGTTGCATTCAAATCTTCAAACCGATTTTTGCAACCAAGTGGAAAACTTGTAAAATCATAAAATAGAAGGAGGTCCCCGTCTGCTATAGCCTGCCGCCACTTCTTCTGCAAGAGGAGAAGCTGCCACATGCTGCCATCTCACTGAAATGAGTGAGAGACGAGGGAGGGTTAAAAGGGAAGAACAAGACAGGATCATGAACTGATGGTTCTCATCTATCAGCAACTTGCGGATACCCTTCACCATCTTGGAATTGACGACAAACTGATGCATTTGACGAACGCTACAGTTCTCACGATCGCTATCATTTTCCTGATCATGATGGTCGGTATGCTCATCATTGATGTTGCCATCCTGCTCACATTGCTCCTGAATCATACAGATACGCCCCATGTGGTGATGATGGGTCATCACCGTAGATAGCAATATGCTCAATGTAGCTATCCAGAGACTGAATATGTATAATGTTCTTTTCCTCATTCGCAATTTGGCTACAAAATTACAGTTTTTTTGCAATATTACCAAGACGACGGGATGATTTTATAGCATTTTTTCTAAAAAAAACTAAAAGACTAGTAACCGTACTTGGTTCATAGCCGTATTTAAAATAAAATTTAGTATCTTTGCAATCAAAATTAGTACATAAATAAAAATGAAAAAGTTTATTGCAGTTTTACAGTTACTCTTAGTAGTAATGTTGGCTCATGCGCAGATGATGAACCCTGTGAAGTTCTCCACCTCGCTCAAGACCAATGGAACCGCTGTAGCGGAAATCGTGTTTAATGGAAAGATTCAACCGGGATGGCATGTTTATTCTACAGGTTTGGGCGCAGACGGACCTATTTCAGCCACTTTTAACGTAAACAAGCTTGACGGTGTTGAACTCGTAGGCAAGTTGCAGGCTCGTGGCCATGAAATTTCAAAGTTCGACCCTCTCTTTGAGATGAAGTTACGCTTCTTCGAGGGTAGCGCTACTTTCGTACAGAAAGTGAAGTTCACCAAGCCTAACTATCGTATCGATGCTTATTTAGAGTATGGCGCTTGCAGCGACCAGAATTGTCTTCCACCTAGCGAGGCAAGCTTCAAGCATAGTGGTAAATCTCCTGCTGTAGATGGCAAGGATGCTGTCAGCCCTGAAGATGCGAAAGCTGGCGAAAATACAGAAGATCCAGCAGCTATCGCTAAGGCGAAAGCAGACTCTTTGGCTCAACTTGCCGTAGCAGAGAAAGTAGATAGCACAGCTAATATTGATTCTTCATTCTCTGTAGATGGTGATGATGCTAAGGCTTGGTGGAAACCGGTTGTAAAGGAGCTTCAGGCGTTTGGTGGCAACAATGACATTGCCAACCATTCACTCTTCTATATCTTCATTATCGGTTTTGTGGGCGGTTTGCTCGCTCTTGTGATGCCATGTATCTGGCCTATTATTCCGATGACAGTAAGCTTCTTCCTGAAGCGTGCCAAAAATGACAAGAAGAAGGGTATACGCGATGCTATCACTTATGGTTTGAGTATTGTCATCATCTATCTGGCACTCGGTCTCACCGTAACTGCCATAGCTGGTCCTAGCACACTCAATGCGCTTAGTACAAGTGCGGTATTCAACATTATCCTCTTCTTGCTTCTGGCAGTCTTCGCATTCTCATTCTTCGGATGGTTCGAAATCAAGTTGCCAGACAGTTGGGGTAATGCTGTAGATAACAAGGCTTCCAGCACAACAGGACTCATCAGCATCTTCCTGATGGCGTTCACACTCGTGCTCGTAAGTTTCTCTTGTACCGCTCCTATCATCGGCTTACTTCTTGTACAGACTGTTACATCGGGTGACTGGTTGGCACCAACCATTGGTATGTTTGGTTTTGCCCTTGCTCTCGCCTTGCCATTCACCCTCTTTGCACTCTTCCCATCTTGGTTGAAGTCAGCTCCTAAGTCTGGTTCTTGGATGGAGACCATCAAGATTGTGCTTGGTTTCATTGAGCTTGCTTTCTCTTTGAAGTTCTTGTCTGTAGCAGATTTGGCTTATGGCTGGCACATTATGGATCGCGAGGTATTCCTCTCACTCTGGATTGTCATCTTCGGCCTGCTCGGTCTCTACCTGATTGGCAAGTTGAAGTTCCAGGTAGATGCCATCGGCGGTGACCTCAACAAGCCAATGCCAGTAGCTTGCATTATGCTTGGTCTTTGTTCCTTGGCTTTCTCCGTGTATATGATTCCTGGTCTTTGGGGTGCTCCTTGCAAGGCAGTAAGTGCTTTTGCCCCACCTGTAAATACCCAGGATTTCAACCTGAATACCAAGGTGGTAGAACCGGCTTATAAGGACTACGAGGAAGGTATGGCAGCAGCAAAGGCAGCAGGCAAGCCTGTACTGATTGACTTTACCGGCTACGGTTGTGTCAACTGCCGTAAGATGGAAGCTTCTGTCTGGACAGACCCTAATGTTACTGACATTTTGACAAAGGACTACGTACTCATCTCTCTCTATGTAGATGACAAGACTCCATTGTCACAGCCTATGGAGGTGACTTTCAATGGCGAAAAGCGTACATTGAGAACCGTCGGCGACAAGTGGAGCTACTTGCAGGCAAGCAAGTTTGGTGCTAATGCCCAGCCATTCTACATTCCTGTGGATAATGAGGGAAATCCTCTGAACGCTGCATTCAGCTTCAAGGAGGATGTCAGTGCTTATCTTGACTTTCTGCATAAGGGTCTTGATAACTATCGTAAGTAATAATTAACTTTTCATAAGGCGGGAGTGGCATGTTATTTGCTGTTCCCGCTTTTGTAATTAAAGTATAACACTATAAAAAGAGGAATTTATGAACAATAAAGAAGTTCCAGTCCTGCTTTTGACAGGCTATCTGGGCAGTGGTAAGACTACCCTGCTCAACAAGATTTTGGCTAACAAGAAGGGTATCAAATTTGCCGTTATCGTCAACGATATCGGTGAGGTGAATATTGATGCAGCTCTCATAGAGAAAGGTGGTGTGGTAGGTCAGAAGGATGATTCCCTGGTTTCACTCCAGAATGGATGTATTTGCTGTACCTTGAAGATGGACCTTGTAGAACAGCTCAAGGAAATCGTAGATATGAAGCGTTTCGACTATATTGTAATAGAGGCAAGCGGTATCTGCGAGCCTGCACCTATAGCACAGACCATCTGCTCTATCCCATCCCTGGGTCCTCAGTATATCAAGAACGGTATCTTGCGCCTAGACAGCATCGTTACTGTAGTTGATGCACTTCGTATGAAGGACGAGTTTGCCAATGGTTCTGATTTGATGAAGCCAAACCTCGATGAGGAGGATCTCGCTTCTCTCGTCATCCAGCAGATGGAATTCTGTAACATCATCCTTCTCAATAAGGCCGCAGACGTAGAGCCTAAGGAGTTGGAGCACCTGAAGCAGATTATCCGCGCTATCCAGCCTAAGGCAGAGATTTTCGAATGTAACTATGGTGATGTAGATCTCGATTTGATTGTCAATACTCACAAGTTTGACTGGCAGACTGTTGCATCATCAGCAGGCTGGATTCAGGAAATCGAATCTGAACGAAGCGGAGAAGAGGACCATGATGAAGAAGAGCATGAGTATCATCACCACCATGATGAAGACGATGACGAGCACGAGCATCACCATCATGATGAAGAAGAGGACGAACATGAGCATCACCATCACGATCACGAGGATCATGAACATGGTCACCACCACCACCATCATCACGATCATGACCATGACCACGAAGGTGGCGAGGTTGAGGAATATGGTATCGGAACCTTCGTATATTATCGCCGCAAGGCATTCGACCTGGGTCTCTTCGATGAGTTTGTTGCAAGAAAATGGCCTCGTGACATCGTTCGTGCCAAGGGTATCTGCTATTTTGCTGATGAACCAGATATGTGCTATGTTTTCGAGCAGGCTGGTCAGCAGAAGACAGTCAAGCAGGCTGGTCAGTGGCTCGCAACAATGCCAGCCGACCAGCTCGCAGAACTGCGCAAGAACAATCCACAGCTCGAGAAGGAATGGGATGAGAAACTTGGTGACCGTATGATCAAGATTGTATTCATAGGTCAGCACATCAAGGACCAGAAGGATGCTATTATCGCCGAACTTGATAAGACTTTAGCACTCTAAAGGAAGTCGCCCTGTCAGGCAAAAGCATGAAGAGATTTATGTTTTTTGTCCTCACAGGGCGTTATATTTTACTTGTAAAACTTAAGAGATAATAGCGCATTTTAACTACCGAAAAGATGAAAAAACCAGAAATTAAAGGAAAAATGCGGGTAAAAATGCAGTTTTTTCTTCGTTTGTACTTTTAATTCGTTTTTTTTTGTTAAATTTGCACCCGATTAATAAATAATTAAGTGAATATACAAAGAAATGAAGACCGATTTTCGACCTGCATATATTAAGGACTTTGAGGCGTGTTGGAACATCATTGACCAGGCTCGTCGCTCTATGATTGCATCAGGACGTCATCAGTGGACTAATGACTATCCTGCCGAGCACGATATAAAAGACGACATCAACAATGGTAACGCATACGTACTTACCGTAGATGGCGAGGTGGCTGTCTATGGTGCAGTAGCACTCAATGGTGAACCACAGTACGATTTTATCGATGGCGACTGGCTTACCACAGGCGATTATTATGTAATACACCGCTTTGCGACGTTGCCTAAATATCAGCGTGAGGGTTTCGCACGTATATTTATTAATAAGGTGAATAGTCTCTGCGAGGTAGAAAAGGTTCCTAGCATCAAGGTAGATACCAATTTCGATAATCTTCCGATGATTAACTTGCTCTCTTCTATGGGCTTCTGCATCTGCGGAAGAATCAACTATGGGAACAGAGGTATGCGCTTTGCTTTCGAAAAGCAAACGATACAGCCACAAATACAATAACGATTTACAGACATTATGGAGGATAAATTAAATAGAATGAGAAGCTTGGTCAATCAACTGAACCAAGCTTCTGATGTTTATTATAACGGCAAAGGGGAAATCCTTACCGATTACGAATGGGATGCCCTGTTTGACCAACTCAAGAAGCTGGAAGAGGAAACCGGCGAAATTCTCCCCGATTCCCCTACCAACAAAGTTTCTGAAGATACTATCGTAGGCCAGAAGGAAGAACACGAGTTCGCTGCTCTCTCTCTGGCAAAGACCAAGAAGGTCAGCGACCTCGTCAAGTGGGCAGAAGACCGCCCTATCTGGATTTCCTGGAAGCTGGATGGCCTCACCTTGGTTGTGACATACGACAATGGCAAACTAACCAAGGTGGTAACTCGCGGTAATGGTCATATTGGCACCAACATTACGCATCTGGCACCAGCTATCAGTGGTATTCCGCTGTCCATCAGCGAAAAGGGACATCTCGTGATTCGTGGCGAGGCTGTCATCTCCTATGCCGACTTCGAGCAGTTTATCATCGAAAGCGAAGGTGATTACGCCAATCCTCGCAATCTTGCATCCGGATCTCTTTCTTTGAAAGATGTAGAAGAAGTAAAGCAGCGCCATATTCAATGGATTCCTTTCACCCTGGTTTATTGCGAACAGGAAATCACATCATGGGGCAAAAGAATGCTGTGGTTGGAAGAACAGGGTTTTCATCCGGTAGAGCGTCAGAGCATAGAGCAGCCAACTACCGAAAACATTCAACAGGAAATTGATGCTTTTACTGCTAAGGTGACCAATAAAAAGAATCCTTTCCCGGTAGATGGTCTCGTCATCTGCTACGATGATACCTCCTATGCTGCTACAGGTTCCGTAACAGGTCATCATGCAACAAGAGCCGGTTACGCCTTCAAATGGCAAGATGAGCACGCCGATACCGAACTCGACCACATCGAATGGTCGTGTGCAGCCAATACCATCACTCCAGTGGCTGTCTTCAAGCCTGTAGAACTGGAAGGCACAACTGTTCAGCGAGCATCTCTCTGCAATGTAAGCGAATGCGAGCGTTTGGGCATCGGAGGCAAGGGAACCCGATTGCAGGTAATCAAGGCCAACAAGATTATCCCAAAGGTGATCAATGTGACAGAATCACTTGGTGTTTTTGAAATTCCTGAAGTGTGTCCTGTCTGCCATGCAGAAGCTATCGTCAGAGAAAGCGAAAGCGGTACGAAAACACTGCATTGTACCAACCCTCAATGTGCGGCGAAGCAGTTGAAGAAGTTCACGAGATTCGTAAGCAAGGAAGGTTTGAACATAGAAGGTATTTCAGAACAGACCATCTGGAAGCTGGTAAACGAAGGCCTGATCAGTGAATATGCAGACTTTTATCATCTTTCCGATCATGCCTATGTCATCTCTTCCTGGGAAGGATTCGGAAAGAAGAGTGTAGGCAATATGCTGGAAAGTATCCGCAAAAGCCGAAATACAGATGGACGTCACCTGCTCTATGCACTGAACATCCCGCTGTGTGGAGGTGATGTCGCCAAAAAGCTGATTGAACGCTATCCTGTCAAGGAACTGATAGAAACCGCACGACTCTGCATGTTTGATGATGAGTTTGCCAGCATCGACGGCATTGGTCCTGAAAAAAGTGCCAAATTCATCGCCTGGTTCAAAGATGACAACAACTTCGCTCATGTAGAGCATCTGATGAAGGAGCTGACCATTACAGAACAGGCACCTGTAGAAAAAGGCACGCAGTGTGATGGACTAACCTTCGTTGTAACGGGTGATGTTCATCATTATAAAAACCGCAACGAGTTGAAGGCCTACATCGAGAGTCAAGGTGGCAAGGTGACGGGAAGCGTAAGCAAGAGCACCAACTATCTGATTAATAACGATGCTGCCTCGCAGAGTTCAAAGAACAAGAAGGCACATGAACTCAACATCCCTATCATCACGGAAGATGAGTTCGTTGAGAAATTCGGATAAAAAGAAATCCCTTAGACTTCAACAAGCCTAAGGGATTTTTATTTGGTTATTCTTGAATTAGTGCGTTCCGCAATATTGTCCCATAAAAAGGATACCGCCACTCTGACTGTCCTGAATCATATACACGAATGGACGGTCAGCGATGAACTCCACATTTCTAGTCTCCTCAGGTGCCATGGCTGTCAGCATCACGGCAGCTGTTACAGCAGCAGCCTTTGTTCCCTGCTCATTCACCTCTATCTTTGCCTTCTGAAGCATCTTGCTTACAAAGAAATTGCCGTCAGCAAAATGACTGAAGTTCGCTTTGCCTGCCACAAACATAGAAGGAGCACCCAAATCACTGATGATAGCATTCAGAGGCAGTTCCTGTTCGATAGTAAATTTAGGCAACTTGAGATTCACCATACAGTTTTCCATATTCTGCGAAATCTGATTCAGCTTCTCTTCATCCAATCCTTTCATCATTTCCTGGATATTCTTGCCCTCATTTGGCAGAAGTACCAGCATGCGATAGCTGCCATTGCCATAAGGAAGATCTACAGCCTTGAAATCCTTGTTCTCAGCATAGAGAAGCTTCTTTACCTGATGCATCATTTCTACTTTCTGGATATCACGTGTATAGCCACGGAAGTTCTCCAGCTTAGTGTCCTTGGCATTGAACTTGTTCTGCCATGTTCCCTTGAAATAGATGGCATTCATCAAATACGATACTGCATCGGCTGAAACCTGATCAATAATACGTGGAATCATGCCGTTGGTCTTTTCCTTGCACCAGCCATTGATGCGGTCAGTTGACTTGGAAGAGGTGAAATCCAGACTTTCAATACCTGCCTGATAGCCATCACTTACCTGCTGGGAGAAATCCTTGTTCAGTTTGAAGTTCTTGTTTACTGCGATATAATTGGCAATATTAACAGTTGTCTGCTTGTCTTGATGATTGGCATTAAGAAGCATAGCCTTATAAAGCTCATTCAGATCGTTGACAGAAACTCCTTCGCAACCGATAGCTTTCAAGATCTCCTGCTGCGTGATTCCATCCGCACCATTTGCCAACATTCCCATCAGATAAGATACGCTCATAGGTGAAATTACCTTAGACTCCATATCTGTAACCTTATTGAAGAGGCGAAGCGCAAATGCATTGTTCTTCTTCACTATATCCTGCTGGGCGTCAGAAAGAACAAGATAGCTATTATCCAAATCCTCTTCATTCTTACCCATTTCGCTGCTCTTGCCTGCATTAGAATTGCCGTTTATCTTCTTGCTGCTGGCACAAGAAGTCATAGCCATTGCAGCCAACATCATCAGGGCAGCCACAGTCATCTTACTTTCATTTCTCTTTTTCATAATCTTTTAATTTTGTTGATAATCTGTCTATGAAATGCAAGTTGCTGCGATTCCTTGCATCGGAAGGCTAAAATTTAAGACTCGTTAACTGCCTCCTTACCTGGCAACACACGCAAATGATATCTGTTACCATCAAAGTCAACTCGCATCAGACTCTGAGGTTTGGTTATCTTGGCTAACTCAAGAGCCACATGCCCCATCGTTCTCCGAAGATTCAGTTCGACACAAGATACAAGCTCTAACTGGCCATCCTTTGCAGCAATCATCATATCTACTCCAAATGGTCCGTTATAGTTTTCCTTTAACGCGGGTTCAACTATATCTATAATTTTCTGTCTTGCAGAGAGAAGCGCATCTTCACTGATGTATTTCTTCATAATTTCAATCTTCTCTTCTTCGGAGCAGAGCAAGTTACCGGTATAGGCATTTTTGACGGTGTCGAAGAGCGAAAGTCCCAGATAGTGTACCTTGCCGTCAAGCATCTCGAATTCCATACCGAAATCTTTCACCTTATTATAATATGGCTCAACGGTAACACCACCCTGTCTGAAGATGATGTTGCTTACCCAGCGTTGGAAAGCCGGATATTCACCATTTGTCCGGAACTCATCGGCAGAAACATATTTCACGCCTCTTCCACTGCTGCTCCAAGGAGCCTTGACAACAGCCTTGCCCCACTTCATTACGCATTCCTTAACCAGAGCAAAGTTATCTGCATATACTACATCCTGCTGCAGATGTTCAGCGGCCCATTGGCGGCTGCTTATTGCGCGTACCTTATCTAATACCTCATCAGTAGGCAGCATGATTTCCGGCAAACCGATACGTTCCAGCTCGCCTTTCAGACTCAAGTCCCATCCCCAAGGATGCACGCAGTCTATAAACTCCGTCTTAAGCAGATGTTCAAGCTGCAGTTTGGTTATAAACTCAACTTTTTCCAACAGGTGCTCACCCAAATGGCGCACCTTGTCGCGTGCATTGTCGATGTCGTCAACAAGCACCAAGTCACCCTGATCTGCCCACAAGGCAGGAATAAATGCAAGGTCGCTTCGCAACTGTCTTCCTGCATGAGGAGCGGTAAACTGTCGCAAATGAGCGGCCAATGCCAAATCGTGTTCTGGATTGAAGATATGTAGTTTCATACTGCAAAGATACAAATTATTGAGATAAAAACGGCAAAAGAAGGTAAGTTTTACTTAGAAAAGTGCTAAATAATGAAAAAAATGTTAGATTTTGCTATCTAGAGTTTGCAAATTTAAAATATATTATTACCTTTGCATCGTAAAAAACAAATATGAATCAATATTAAACGCATGGAAGAAGCATTCTTCAGAACACATACATATCTAGTTGAGCATACAGAAGCTCCAGTCAGACGAACCTTGATGGATGAGATTGACTGGAACGACCGTATGATTGGCATCAAAGGCACTAGAGGCGTAGGCAAATCTACCTTTCTCCTCCAGTATGCCAAGGAACACTTTGGACCATACGATCGCAAGTGCTTGTATGTGAACATGAACAACTTCTATTTCCAGAGCAGAGGTATTGCCGATTTTGCAGGTGACTTTGTGAATCAAGGTGGACGAACACTCCTGATAGACCAGGTGTTCAAACAGCAGGACTGGAGCAAGGAACTCCGCAAATGCTACGATTTGTATCCTGAATTGAAGATTGTGTTTACAGGTTCCAGCGTAATGCGCTTGAAGGAAGAAAACCCTGAGCTCAATGGCATCGTGAAGAGTTACAATCTCCGTGGCTTCTCATTCAGAGAATATATCAATCTGAAGACGGGCAACGATTTCCAGCCATACGAACTCGATGACATTCTGCGCAATCATGAGCACATCATCAAGCAGATCCTTCCCAAGGTGAGTCCGATGAAATACTTCAATGATTATCTGCATCATGGCTTCTACCCATTCTTCTTGGAACAGCGTAACTTCACAGAGAATCTACTAAAGACAATGAACATGATGACCGAGGTTGACATCCTCCTCATCAAGCAGATAGAACTGAAGTATCTGCCAAAAATAAAACGCCTGTTCTACGAGTTGGCTGTCGAAGGCGCCAAGGCTCCCAATGTGAGCCAGCTGGCCGAAAACATCAACACCAGTAGGGCAACCGTGATGAACTACATAAAGTATCTGGCTGATTCCAGACTCATCAACATGATCTATCCGGATGGGCAGGATTTTCCGAAGAAACCATCTAAGGTGATGATGCATAATACTAACTTGATGTACGCTATCTATCCTATACAGATTGACAAGCAGGAAGTGATGGAAACATTCTTCGTCAATTCTCTTTGGAAAGACCACAAAGTTCACCAGGGCGGTAAAGACCACTATTATACAGTGGATGGCAACAGGAAATTCAGAATCTGTGATGCACAAACTCCCAACAAGATGCGTAGTAATCCAGATACCATCTATGCCCGTTACAATACGGAGGTAGGCAAGGACAACAAGATTCCGTTATGGCTCTTGGGATTCCTGTATTAACGAAATTTCGAAAAGAAGAATTAAATACAAAACATTTTTAATATTTTATCTAAAAGTAAAATGGCTAAAGAG
>OLGI01002653.1_pt1 | contig 12555 bp, 7 predicted proteins | sample 1605221 | NCBI WGS metagenome assembly OLGI01 (sample SAMEA3888915, study PRJEB22519) | human gut metagenome | biome: human gut; feature: human-associated habitat; material: faeces | place: Denmark | collected 2010 | reverse complement strand
GGGGTGTTGTCGCTCGGATAGCTTAAAGCACCGTAAACCCAACGGTAAACGAACGTTTTTTTATGAAAGAATACGATTTAGACCACGAGAAAACTTTTATTTCTGCATTTCAAGCCGGAGAGGAGAAGGTTTTCCGGTATGTTTTTGAAAAATTTTATTCTTCGCTGTGTGTGTATTGTCTGCGTTTGATTCGGGAGGAATGGGTTGCAGCCGACCTGGTGCAGGAAGCTTTTGTAAAATTGTGGGAAAACAGACAGAATTTTAGTTCGCTTTTGACGATACGTTCCTATCTATATACAATCGTTCGTAATTCCGGCATCAATTATTTGCGGTATATGAAAATGAAGGCGGAAAAATTGTATATTGCTGATCTGATCGTGAAAGCGATTGCCGGTTCTTTGAGCGGGGAGGAAGTTGTGGAACTTCGTCTTTGGAGGGAAAGTAGTGAGGAGAATGAACGTTTGTATCAGGAACTGCTTACAATGGGGGGAATGGAATTGCAACAAAAGGAGGTTGCTCTATTTGTGCCGGAGACTGCCTGGAAAATGTTGTCGGAAAAAGTATCGGGAAAACGGAAACACCGGGCCGGATCGAATATATTGAAGTATGCAGCGGTGGCTTGTGCTGTATTGGGAATTGCTGTTTCGGTTTTCTATATATCCGGAAATAAAACACCGGAAACGGTAGAAGCCGTTGCTGTTGCACAGGTTCCGGCTATAGCACATGGTTCTTCTAAGGCAGTATTCAGCCGGTATAAGGATATTACAAAGGTACTGAAGCTATTGAGCGCTACAAGACTCGTCAGTTTCCGGTATGTGAATCATAAAATAATGGTGGTACCTTATCAAAGATTCTGAAAAAAGGCAGGAAATCTGGACCATTTCCTGCCTGTTCAAGATAATAAATCCAATGTCCGTGCGGGACATGAATTGTTTAATTACTTAAAACTCTCAAATGTATGAAAAAATGCGAACTAAACCGCTTTTCGGGCGGGGTAAATTGCAGAAAATGTTGCTGGTAACGCGTATCGGTTTGCTATGTATACTGGCGTTTAACATTACCGCGGCTGCAAATGTATTTTCACAGGCTTTTAATTTGAAAATGAAGAATGTTACTTTGGAAGAAGTGCTACTGGAAATTCAGAAAAAAAGTTCTTTCGATATCATCTGCAACAGCGAACAAATCAGTAATATTAAGAATCTTTCTGTGAAGGTAGAGAATGCGAATGTGGAAGAGATTTTGAAACAATGCCTGAAAGGGACCGTCCTGTCTTATGAAATTGTAGATAATACGGTGGTGATCTACGAACAAAAGCGGCTTGAAGCAGCTCCTCAGCAGACAAAGATTGTGATCAAAGGTTTGATACTGGAAGCGGACGGACGTCCGTTACCCGGGGCTGCCGTTTATTTAAAAGGCAATAAGGTTATCGGGACCGTTTCGGATGTAGACGGGAATTTCCAGTTGAGCGTATCTCCGGATTTGATCGGAAAAGAAACTCTGGTCGTATCGTTTGTGGGATTGAAAACGAAGGAAATGCCTTTGAAAAAAGAACCTTATCGCATCACCATGGAGGCGGAGGCCACCCAATTGAACGATGTGGTGGTAACAGGTTATCAGACTCTTTCCAAGGAGCGTGCTACCGGTTCGTTTGCCGTTTTAACGAATAAAGACTTCGAACATAAATTGCAGCCTGGTATTATTTCACGTATAGAAGGTATGGCTGCCGGTCTGACGAATTACAAAGGAGATCTGAGAATTCGTGGTAAGGCTACGATTTCCGGAGTTTCCACTCCTTTATATGTGGTCGACGGAGTGCCCTATGAAGGTTCCCTGGATGCGATCAATCCGTCTGAAATTGCCAATATTACTATTCTGAAAGATGCGACGGCCGCTTCCATCTACGGATCACGTTCGGCAAACGGGGTGATTGTGATTATGACCAAGAAAGGTGCCGGAAAGAGTACGATCGAATACAACGGTTCTGTTGTTATCACTCCTTTACGGGATGACAGGGATTATCTGAATCTCATGAATAGTGAGGAACTGGTAGATTGGCAGGTTGAAATGTTCAATACTTATCATTCTCCTTACAGTAGCTCTGACAAAAGATATTATCAGAATGAAGTGCTCAATTTGTTGTACGAGAATGAAGCCGGGAATATCAGCGATGATGAAATGAACCGGCAGTTGAATATTTACCGGAACCGGAACAATTACAATGAACTGAAAGATAATTTTCTCCGGACTGCGATCACTCATCAACATAATCTGGCTTTACGCGGAAGTTCGGATAGATATCAATATTCCGCCAGCGTCAATTATATGCAGAATATTTTGCAAACGAAGGGGCAGGATAATGACCGGGTAGGTTTTAACCTGAGAAGCTCCTATAACTTTTTTGAATGGCTGAGGGCTGACCTGGGAGTTGTCGGTAGTTATACAAAGGCGGATTATGACAATGGTTTTACCCCTTCGACTTATCTGACCGGCGGACGTGCTTCCTATCAGACTTTATTCGATGAAGACGGCAATCCATTGAACTGGTATCAGACAAAATCCCGGTCGGAGATAGACCGCCTGGTCGGCTTGGGGCTCAACGACGAGTCTTTTTATCCATTGGAAGAAATGCACCGGAAAAGTTATTTCAGCAAGAGCAACTATTCCAATGTGAATGTGGCCCTGAATGTAAAGATTATCGAAGGGCTGGATGTGGATTTGCGGTATCAGCTGGAAAAAACAATTCGCTGGTACAGAATTATTATGACCCCCAATCCTATACGCTCCGTAATCAGATCAACAATTCATCCATCGTGAATGCCGATGGAAGTATTAAACATCTGATACCGGAAGGGGGTTATATCGACGAGACCAGAAGCGATAAAAATTCCTATACTTTGCGTGCTCAGATCAATTTCAACCGCACGTTCGATGAAAAACACGAGGTCAGTGCGATCGCCGGTGGTGAACGCCGTGCTGTACACAGTACCAGTACCTATGTAGAGAAATACGGTTATGACAAGGTCAGCCTGGCACATAAATACCTGGATGAAGCAACACTGAACCAGACCCAACAGGGTACGGAGGCAATCAATAATTCTTATACCCACGTTCCGAACGGTTATCCCGATACTTTCGGCGATAAAGAGGACCGTTACGTTTCGTTTTATGGAAATGCTTCCTATACTTATGACCGCCGGTATGCCATTACGGGGAGTATCCGTATGGACCAGTCCAATTTGTTCGGTACGAATCCCAAGTATCAGTACAAACCTTTGTGGTCGGTCGGTGTCAGCTGGCATATGGCACAGGAGAAATTTATGGGAAACATGGACTGGCTGGATCAGCTTTCCATCCGTTTTACCAAAGGAATCAACGGTAACATTGCAAAACAAAGCGGACCTTATATGATCGTATATTCTGCCGGAATCAATTCCTGGACCGGTGAATATTCCAGTTCCGTATCCAGTCCTCCAAACTCCGGCTTACGCTGGGAAAGAACCAACCAGACCAATCTGGGTATCGACTTCAGCTTCTTTAACAACCGTTTGGGAGGATCGTTCGACTATTATGCGAAAAATACTTCGGATTTGCTGGGGTCGATCGCTACAGACCCGACTTCCGGTTGGGGTTCTCTGACGATGAACTATGCCGAGATGTACAACCACGGTTATGAGATTGTATTGAACAGTGTGAATATACAGACAAGAGACTTCCGCTGGGCAACGAATATTAATTTCAGTTACAATAAAAACCGGATCACAAAACTGGAAAACAGTTCTAACTCCGTTTCCAGTTATATCAGCGGTACGAATACGAGAGAAGGGATGGCAATGGGAACTTTATTCAGTGTACGTTGGGCCGGATTGGACGAGAGTGGAAATCCTCAGGCTTATAAAAAGGACGGAACGATCGTGAAATCGCTCGCAGACCTGACGGTCGAGGATCTGGTACGCTCCGGAACAAGTATACCTCCCTATTCTGCATCTATGTCGAATATGCTGACTTATAAAGGTTTCGATCTTTCTTTTATGTTTCTGTATTACGGCGGACATGTGATGAGGGATGTCATGCCTAAATACTTCATGTCGACAACCGGAACTACGAATGTGGACAGGAGTATCCGGAATTACTGGAAATCTCCGGAAGATTCCGACGATCCCGATAAAGCTCCGGCCTTTATGAGAAATGCCAGTACCAACTATACCTATTTGTGGTATGCTGCCGATAAACACATCAAAAAAGCGAATTACATAAAGCTGAAGGAGGTAACCCTGTCCTATAATTTGCCGGAACGTTGGCTAAAAAAAGCTTTTATTTCAGGAATGAGTATCAATGCACAGATTCAGAATATCTGGTGGTGGGGTTCTCAGAAAAGACGTTTGAATCCGGAATCCTGGAACGGGACTTCTCTGACATCTATTTCGAGAAGCGCGCTCGACCCGACCATATATACGCTAGGTTTATCTTTAAAATTCTAAAAGGAGATGATTATGAAAAAAATATTTTTATGGATTGTTTGGGGCATGTTCCTTTGTCAGGGGTGTGACCGTTTTCTGGACATACAGCCGAAAGGATATACCATTCCTTCGAAATACGACGACTACCGTCAGTTGATGAATTACGCACAGATGGCTAAAGCGCTGGATCATTATCCGGTGTATATTACCGATGATGCTCAGCTGGGAAGCGGAGATGAAGAGAATAATTTTACCTCTATGGATGATGAAATTAAAAATCTCTATGCTTTCGAACACGGGGCTGTTTTCAATGACGGAGTTTCTGATCCGATCTGGAACTATGCTTACAACCGTATCTATGTGTGTAATACGGTAATCAATAATATCATGAGTGTGACGGATGCTTCGGAATCCGATAAGCTGAACTTAAAATCGGAAGCGATGGTTGCCCGGGCTTTCGAGTATCTTTGTATGATCGGGGTTTATGCTCCGGCCTATGACGCTGCAACGGCTTCGACCGATTACGGCTTGCCTCTGATCTCCAGCGAAGATGTGGCCGACCTGAATTATTCCCGTAGCACTGTAGAACAAGTGTATACGGCGATCAAGCAAGACCTGGACGATGCCCTGCCTGCTTTGTTGGATAAAACTCCGAACACATTCCGTCCGGCGAAGAATGTAGCCTATGGTTTTCTGGCCCGTATGTATCTGATGCACGGAGAATATGATAAAGCTTTGGAAAATGCGAAGAAAGCATTGGAAGTCAGTGAAGAATTGGTAGACCTGACAGAATATACCGCCAAACCGAATGCTTATATCGGAAGGATTGTACGGAAAGACGATCCCAGCAGTCCTTATCCTGAAGGAATGGATAATCCGGAAAATATTTACGTACGTTATCCGCCCTCCGTCTTCGGGTTACAAATGGCTGTATATGCCAGTCAGGAGTTACTGGATATTTATGACAAGGACCTGGCTCCGGGAGCTGTGGATAAACGCCGGGAACTGTGGTTTGTAGACGATGAATACAGCGGTGTGGAATTCCGTGGGTATACAATTTTTATGCCTTATATCCGGGCGAATCTGGCTTTGAACAATATGGAGGTGATTCTGACGGCTGCCGAGTGTTATGCACGCGAAGGAGGTACGGAAAACCTGGCGGAAGCTGCGCGTCTGTATAATCTGTTACGGGATCATCGCATAGAAAACAATGTACATGTGACTTTTGCCAATGCGGACGAGGCTCTGGTGAAAGTACTGGAAGAACGCCGCCGGGAATTCGCTTTCCTCGGAATCTACCGCTTTGTAGATCTGAAACGTTTGAACAAAGAAAGTCGTTTCCAAAAAACGATCACCCATTCGGCGGATGGACAAACCTGGACTTTACCACCCAACGACAACCGCTATATTATTCCGATACCGCCGGTAGTCAAAGGTTTCCGGCCTGATCTTCCGGATTATGATAGATAAATACGAATATTTAATATGGTTGATATGAAATTTTTATTTCCGATTTTATTTATCATGGCGGTCGTGTCGGTTCAGGCACAAAATTCTGTCCGTCTGAAGGGGAAATTGGTCGGTATGGGAACCGATCTGGTGAAACTGTCTTACGATGGGGCTACCAGTGTGATAGGGGATGAGGGGAGCTTTATGATCCGTACGGATCGGGAAGGCCATTTCGATACGATTTTACCGCTTTCCAAACCGGCTTTTTACCGGATCAGCCGCAACACCCTTTATCTGAGTCCGGGAGACGATATGGAGGTATATATCACGACTGACAACCGGGAGGCTGTCTTTAAGGGAAAGGGAGCGGAGATGAATACCTATATGAAGGGACGTCTGTTTCCTAAGGGAGGTTCTTTTTTGGGAGAATTAAGAAACCGGAAAGGAAGTTTTGAGGAAATCAAAGTTGCCGTCGATTCTTTGGCTCAATTGAGGATGGCAGAACTGGAGCGGGTAAAAGAGGCTACTCCTGCGTTCAAAGAGTTGGAGAAAGCCCGTATTGTCGCCGACATGGCAAATAGTTATACTGCTTATCCCTCTTACTGTGCTTTACAGCCGGTGAGAAGCCGGGAAGAGCGTGAGAAATTTATGCAGCAGATTGTTCCCGACTTGCTGAAAGTCGTTCTCCGGGTAAATAAAGAGGAATATCTGGATGTGGCTGTTGTCAGAGATGTGATCGGCACTGCCATGGAAACTCCCGGTCTAAAGGAAAAATTGCAATTTCCCGAACGTACTCAAGAACTTTTTACCGCTGCACAGTACGCTTATAAACTGGATAGTGAAATAAATACGGAACTTGTCGGGGAAGTACGGGAATATGCCGGAAAGTTGAAAAATACGGATATCCGGGAAGTATTGGAAGTAAAACTTCATTCTGCCGGGGCATTATTGAAAGGAAGTCCGGCTGTGGATCTGGAATTGCTTGCTCCGGATGGGAAAACGGCTCGTCTGAGTGATTATAAAGGCAAGGTAATTTATGTGGATTTATGGGCAACCTGGTGCGGACCTTGTATTCAGGAATCCCCGAAATTCCATGAGCTGGCGAAAAAATACCGGAACGATAATATCGTTTTCCTGGCTGTCTCTACCGATACAGAGAAAAAGTCCTGGCTTTCATTTATCGAAGGCAAAGAAGCCGGGATACCGGAATACAATTGTACAGACACAAAAAATCTGAATGAAGGGTGGCAGATCAAATATATTCCCCGTTTTTTATTGATAGACGAAAATTTCAAGATCATAGATGCTTATGCTCCGCGTCCTTCTCAGCCGGAAGCGGTGGAATTACTCGATAAAATATTGAAAAAATAAGTCGATCAGGATTGTAAAAACAGCCATTGTTGAAAAGCCCGACAATGGCTGTTTTATTTTGATTTGTTTTTACTTCGGGAAAATAGTAACTTTGCAAAATTAATTAAAATTCTGGAATGATAGTTTGTTGGAAGTAAAACAATTAAAAATATAAAAGATGAGCTTTACGGAATTAAGTGAACAAGAGATTATCCGAAGAAATTCATTGAATGAATTGGCTAAACTGGGGATAGAAGCCTATCCGGCACCGGAGTTTCAAGTGAATGCCCATGCGGCAGAAATAAAAGAGCGGTTCGACGAAACAGCAGAGCCCCGGAATGTGGTGATTGCCGGACGGATGATGAGCCGGAGAATTATGGGTAAAGCTTCATTTTTCGAATTACAGGATGCTACCGGCCGGATCCAGGTGTATGTCAGCCGGGACGATATTTCTACAGATGAAGCATCGACCGCTTACAATACGGTTTTCAAGAAATTGATGGATATCGGTGACATTGTCGGAGTGAAGGGATTTGTGTTCCGCACACAGACAGGTGAGATTTCCGTACATGCCAAAGAATTGACCATGTTGTCGAAATCGTTGCGGCCGCTGCCGATTGTGAAAGAGAAGGAAGGCAAGGTGTTCGATGCCTTTACCGATCCCGAACAGCGTTACCGCCAGCGTTATCTCGACCTGATCGTGAATCCTCAGGTCAAGGAAGTCTTTGTGAAACGTACCAGGATGATCAACGCTATCCGGAATTTCTTCAATTCCAAAGGGTATCTGGAGGTGGAAACCCCTGTGTTGCAAGCCATTCCCGGAGGAGCGTCTGCACGTCCGTTTATCACTCATCATAATGCATTGGATATCCCTTTGTATTTGCGTATTGCCAACGAATTATACCTGAAACGGCTGATTGTCGGCGGTTTTGAAGGGGTGTACGAGTTTTCCCGGAATTTCCGGAATGAGGGAATGGACCGGACACATAATCCGGAATTTACCTGTATGGAAATTTATGTGGCTTATAAAGATTATCTGTGGATGATGAACTTTACGGAAGAGATGATCGAAACGGCTGCGCTGGCGATCAACGGGACTACGAAAGCGGTGATAGGCGAAAATGAAATCGACTTTAAACGTCCTTTCCGGCGGGTACGTATGGCCGATGCCATTAAAGAATATACCGGGTACGACATCGGGAAAATGTCGGAAGAAGAGTTGTACGAGGCTTGTGTAAAAATGGAGATTCCCGTGGATAAGACCATGGGTAAGGGTAAACTGATCGATGAGATCTTCGGTGAAAAGTGCGAAGGACATTATATTCAGCCCACTTTTATTTACGATTATCCCAAAGAGATGTCGCCGTTGACGAAGAAGCATCGCAAAAATCCGGAGCTGACCGAACGTTTCGAGCTGTTTGTAAACGGTAAGGAAGTGGCTAATGCCTATTCCGAGCTGAACGACCCGATCGATCAGCTGGAACGTTTTCAGGATCAGCTGAAATTGCAGGAAAGAGGAGATGACGAAGCCATGTATATCGACTATGATTTTGTACGCGCACTGGAATACGGCATGCCGCCGACTTCCGGTATGGGTATCGGTATCGACCGGCTTTGTATGTTCCTGACCAATAGCGCGTCGATTCAGGATGTGTTGTTCTTTCCCCAGATGAAACCCGAAAAGAAAGCTACCGTAGACGGAGATGAGAAATACGAGGCGCTGGGGATTCCGAAAGAATGGATCGCAGTGGTGAAGAAAGCCGGATATCAGACGGTGGAAGCTTTGAAGGCAGTCGGGAATACGAATAAATTGCATCAGGAGCTTTGCGGAATCAACAAAAAAGAAAAGTTGGGATTGTCAGGGTTGACTCCCGAAGAAGTGAAAAAATGGTTGGCTTAAACTAAATTTTATCGGCATGGAAATTCCTGAAAATCCACGGATTGCGATCGTCGGCGGCGGAAGCTGGGCTACAGCTATTGCTAAGATTCTGCTGGAAACGAATGAGCATATCAATTGGTTTATGCGTAATATCGAGACCATCAACGCTTTTAAAGAGTTGAACCATAACCCTCGCTATCTTTGTTCGGTCGATTTCGATCTGTCGCGGATTTCTTTTACGGATAATCTGGACAAACTGATTGCCCGTTCGGATATCATCATTTTTGCTATACCGAGTGCTTTTCTTAAAAATGTGGTGGCAAAAGCCACCCGTCCGTTGAAAGACAAGATTGTGGTGTCGGCGATTAAAGGCATGATCCCGGATGATAATCTGATTATCGGTGAGTTCTTCCACCAGCAGTATGAAGTGCCTTTGGAGCAGATCGTGGTGATTTCAGGGCCTTGTCATGCAGAAGAGATTGCTTTGGAACGCCTGTCTTACCTGACCTTTGCCTGTGACGATACCCGGGTGGCCCGGTTGGTGTCACAATTATTCAACTGCCATTATGTGAAGACGACGATTTCGGACGATATCTATGGTACGGAGTATGCTGCTGTTATGAAGAATATTATCGCTATTGCAGCGGGAATATGTCATGGATTGCGATATGGAGATAATTTTCAGGCCGTTTTGGTATCCAATGCCATTCAGGAGATGGAGCGTTTTGTGGCTGCCGTTCATCCGATAGAAAGGGATATCAAGAGCTCGGCCTATCTGGGGGATTTGCTGGTAACCGCTTATTCACAGTTTAGCCGGAACCGGACTTTCGGGACGATGATCGGTAAAGGATATTCGGTGAAATCGGCACAAATGGAAATGCTGATGATTGCCGAAGGGTATTTCGGCGTGAAAGGAATTAAAGAAATCAACGACCAGTATAATGTGCATATGCCGATAACGAATGCCGTTTATAATATTCTGTACGAACGGATTAGCCCGGCATTGGAGATCCGGTTGCTGACGGAGCAGTTGAGGTAAAAAGTAAAATGCTAAAAGCTAAAAGCTAAATGCTAAAAGCTAAATGCTAAAAGCTATAGGCTGAGAGAGAGAAGGGGGAAGAGGAAAAAAGAGAAAATAGGATATGGTGAAAGAAAGGATAATCGGTTGTATCAGGAAAGTCTGGCCGGTGGCATTGAAAACCTCTTGCTGGTTTTTGAAGATTATGCTTCCGGTTTCTTTCGTGGTGATGTTGCTTACCTACTTTCAGGTGTTGCCGGCTGTTTCTGCTGTGGTAGCTCCTTTGTTCACCAGAATCGGTTTGCCCGGTGATGCGGCTTTGGTCTTTGTGACCGGTATTTTTACCAATATCTATACGGTGATCGCTTTGCTGTCGAATATGGATTTCACGGTGAGAGAAGGGATTTTGTTGGCTATGATGTGCCTGATTTCCCATAATTATCCGGTGGAAACTTTGGTACAGAAGAAGACCGGTTCTGTGGGTTGGAAGATGGTCTTACTCCGTTTTACCTGTAGTTTTATCGCTGCTGCCGTTTTGAATCTGATCTTGCCGGAGTTTGCAGGGCGGATGATTGCGCAGCCTTCTGTCGACTTGGGATTTCGCGATACTTTGTTCAATTGGCTGCAAACCAGTCTGTGGTTGTCCCTGAAAGTCGTGGCCCTGATTACCGGATTGATGATCCTGCAACGTCTGTTGGAAGAATTCGGGGTATTGAAATGGATCTCTTCGCTTTTAGGTCCGGGTATGCAATTGTTGGGTTTACCCCGCCAGGTGGCTTTTTTATGGGTGGTGGGCAATACGCTGGGGTTGGCTTACGGTTCCGCTGTATTGATGGATTATGCCCGGCAAGGTAAACTAACCGGGACCGAAGCGGATTTGTTGAATTATCATCTGGCGATATCGCATTCGCAGTTGGAAGATCCTTTGTTGTTTGCCGTATTGGGGTTACCTGTCGTATGGCTGATCGTCCCGCGAATATTATTGGCTTTTATCGTCGTTTGGCTCAAGCGATTGGCCGATTTTATCTTTCCGGCTCAAGCAATGGCCTTAAGTCAAAAAATTTAATTTTTTTGTTATGTATACTTTAATTGAAGTAACTACCCGACAACATGAAACGGACTTTCTGGAATTACCGGTAAGACTATATAAAGGAAATCCCTGGTGGATACGTCCTTTGGATAATGATATCCGGAATGTATTCGATCCTGCGAAAAATCCTTGTTTCCAAAATGGCGAATGTATCCGCTGGATTTTGAAGGACGAGACAGGGCAATGTGTAGGGAGAGTAGCTGCTTTTATCAATCGGAAAACCTGTCATCTGGACAAATATAGTGTCGGGCAAATGGGATTTTTTGAATGTATCGACGACCGGCAGGCCGCTTTTTGTTTGTTCGATAAATGCAGGGAGTGGCTCGAAGGAAAAGGTATGGAGGCCATGGAAGGGCCGGTAAATTTCGGGGAACGGATTGAGTGGTGGGGGTTGTTGGTCGATGGATTCGATCAGTCGCCCGTTTATGCGATGCCTTATACCCAGCCTTATTATGTTTCTTTTTTTGAAAACTACGGTTTCCGGGATTTTTTCAAACAGTTTACATTCCGCACCCGTCTTGTTATGGACAGCCTTTCTAAAATTGTCGTTTGGAAAGCCGACCGGATATTGAAAAATCCCGATTATACGGTCCAGACCTATGGGGATATCGGGAAGCAGAAAGCCATAGAAGCCTTATTGGAGGTCTATAATAAAGCCTGGAATCTGGAAGTACACGGAGTAGACGGGATTACCCGGGAGCAGGTAGAAGCGATTTATAAAAGTTTACAACCGATTATCGATAAGGATTTGATTTATTTTGCTTTTTATAAAGAGCAACCGATCGGTTTTTTCCTGATGTTCCCGGAAATCAATCAGGTAGTGAGACATTTAAATGGAAAAATGAATTTGTGGGGTGGTTTGAAACTGATGTATTACCGTCATTTCCGGAAAATCGATGTGGCTTTGGGACAGTTGTTCGGAGTGGTACCCGAGTTTCAGGGGAAAGGAGTGGAAGCGGCCATGATCAAACGCTTTACTGAGCGCATTATTGAAGCGAACAGGGAATATAAATATCTGGAATTGAATTGGGTGGGCGATTTTAATCCTCCAATGATACATCTGATGGACTACATCGGAGCGAAAGCCTGGCGCACCCATATCACTTACCGGAAATTGTTCCGGGAGGATATCGAATTTGTCCGTTCTGTCGACAAGATGAATTGAAAAATAAAGGAAGATGAGTATGAGGTAAATAAGCCGAATTATTTCGTTTGCTTCATAAAAGCCTGATACTCATCTTCACTGACTTCTACTTCTAAAAAGGGATATTCAGTAAATGTCCCTAAAAAGTAAGATGGCATATAAAGTTGA
>OLGI01002643.1_pt1 | contig 12595 bp, 9 predicted proteins | sample 1605221 | NCBI WGS metagenome assembly OLGI01 (sample SAMEA3888915, study PRJEB22519) | human gut metagenome | biome: human gut; feature: human-associated habitat; material: faeces | place: Denmark | collected 2010 | reverse complement strand
CAAAAGCACAAAAGGGGGAAGCTTTTAATGAGACCAGTCCGCTTCGCGCCGGTCCGGAGAATTGGTCTTTCGGTGTCGCAAAAGAAGATGTTTGTTCTTTGATAATGATGACGGATGGTATCTTCGATGTTGCTTACCCTTGGCTGTTGGCAAAAACGGCTCAGCCTATCTATGTAAACTATGTGCGACCTTTCATGGATATCAGTATTTTGAAAGTCTCGACTCCTGCTGATTTTGAGAACGTCCAAGCTGAAATAACCGATTTCTTCAAGGGCTCATATAGCAAACAGATTACTGATGACAAGACCATAGTAGGAATTATCAACACGGACGTTACACCCGAAAAAAAGCCGGATGAATTCTACATGGAGCCAGACTGGAAAACGCTGGCGAAAGAGCATCACGACAGATTGTATGAACACAAATCTTCCACTAAAGATGCGGATGGATTAAACCAGGATATGGAAGTGCAATCTGATGAAGAACAAGTAGAGGGATACAACCAAAAATCTGTAGGAGCTGTTTCTTCAGAAGAGAAAGAAAAAGGTGAGCCTACAGGAAAATCCAGTCCTTCGATAGTTTCTTTGGACAAGAAAGGTACTGCTGCCGACAGAGATGCGCATAAAAAGAAGGGATTCTGGGGTAAGCTGTTTGGAAAATCGTAATATAGAATAGGGCATGCTGATATGCAGATAAACGATGTAAAGAGAAATGTAGAGAATCTATGGTCTGAAGCATCAGCTTCGTGGCAAGATGATATGTCTAAAAAGTATAAGATTGCAGTGATAGATCAAATGGAAAAACTTTTAAGTTCCATGGAGCGTTCTTGTAGTCGGCTGATACTTGCAAACGAGGAGGCGCTAAGACAGCTAAAAGAGATACAAGAATAATTATGAAGGAGTAATCAATGGCTGAATATAAAGGACTTTCCGGCAAGTTATATCAAACTCAGAATGCACCATTTGCAGGCGGCGGGGAAGGTGATGTATATGATGTTATTGGCGCATATAGCTATGTTGCGAAAGTATATAAGCCAGACAAGCGTACTACAGAGCGTGAACGTAAATTGTCTATAATGGTATCTAACAAGCCAAGTGTTATGGAACAATACGCTTGGCCAATAGATGTCCTTTATGAAAATGGACAATTCATTGGGTATGTTATGCCTAAAATCAACGGCAAAGAAAAGCTGCGAAATATTTATGTCTATGACAAGCGAAAAGGAAAACCCTGGTCTTTATTTATTGCTATTGCAAAGAACCTTTCTGCTGCTGTACATAATGTCCATGAGATTCATCAGGTGGTTGGTGACTTGAACCCCGAAAACATCTTGGTAAATCCCAAGGATGGTATGGTAACTCTTGTCGACACGGATTCGTATCACATTTCCGATTCAAACAGGACATATCGTTGCGGAGTAGGTATGCCCGAGTTCGTTGCACCAGAGCTTCAGGGTATTCACTTTCCTTCTGCTCCTTTGCCGACGTTCACGCCGGAATCTGACCGCTTTGCGCTGGCGGTGCTTATTTTCGCATTGTTGATGAATGGTGCGCATCCATTTTCATGCAAAGTAATTAGCGGGTCTTCATCGAAATTTCAGCCAATTGATAATATGCAGAATGGCAAATGTGCTTTTTTCTCGGACAGCCGTTCAAGCAACATGGATATTCCGCGTTATGCACCAGAGTTAAGTTCGTTGCCGAATAATATTCAGAGGTTGTTTAGGCGTGCTTTTGTGGCTGGTCGTAGCACTCCTTCCCTACGTCCTTCAGCTGAAGAGTGGTATAACGCTCTTGAACAGTTGGAAGATAACCTCAAAACATGTCTTAAAGACACTCAACACATCTACTACTATGGTGCAAAAGAATGCCCATGGTGTAAGGTAAATGAGAAGATGCGTTTCATCTCTCAATCGGTATTTAATAGCTTCAGTCAATCTGGCTCCAACTCTGGTTCTGGTTTTCAACCAGCGACTGCGGGGGGACAAGCACAGCAGTTTATGCCAAGTAGCTATAAGTACACACCATCTTCAAGTGTTTCAGGAAGCCAACCTTCAAAGAAAAAATATGGGGGGATTCCTATTGTTATTGTCGTCATTGTTTTTATGTTGATTATTAAATCATGTATCAACACTTCTTCTGGTAATAAGAACAATGATGATAATTTGTCTGGAGTGAGTGGATATTCTTATAGAATCACAAATAATGATACTTCAGATAAAGACAATTCAGAACAAAATACCAATAATTATGCTCTTCAAGAGACTTACGTCGAAGATGCGTGGTTGACAGATCTTGATTATGTTAAAAAAGGATCCGTTACAATTAAGCCTGATAGCACAGGACAGTCAAATACTGGAATAGAGTATTCTCATTATATGTTTTCAACCTCACCTTATAGTGAAATAGTTTACCAGTTGAACGGTGATTATGATACTTTAACTGCCTTATGGTCCATTTGTTATACTAACAGAAATACTATTGATAATAACAGCTTTGAGATTTATGCGGACGAGGTGCTCGTATATTCATCACTATCAATTACAGGAGGGGACATCCCTGTTGATGTCTCGGTTGATATTAGCGGGTGTAACTTGCTGACCATTCTATTTAAGGAAGGTATTGGTTGTGCAGAACTAGCTAATATTCGTTTATCTACAAATACAAATCGAACTCCTAATGGAACGGTGTATGAAGTTACTAATCTTCCTTGCTGGTTGACGGATTTGGATTATTTAACCAATTCAGAGGTTAGTGTGAGCGGTAGTAATATTGGAGCAACAAACACAGGAGATACATATTCGCATTATATGTCTGGAAGCTCTGGCAGTGAGATTGTTTATTATCTTAACGGTGGTTATTCAAGGCTTACGGGATTGTGGACTATTTGTCAGACATATAAAGATACAAATAAAAATAATAGCTTTGAGATTTATGCTGATAACAACTTGGTTTATAGCTCACCAAGTCTTACAGGAGGAGATTTACCAGTTGAATTCGAAGCTGATATAAATAATTGTGAAAAATTAAGAATCGTGTTTACAAACGGTAATGGAGCAGGTGAACTCGGAAATATTAGAATATATCCGGGAGAAGATTCTTCTCCTATAAATAGGTCTGTTGCGCAAATAGGAGTAGGTGGAACATGGCTTACAGACTTGGATTATCTCATGAATAATGGTGTATCGTTGAAGGGAAATAGTACGGGTACAACCAATACAGGAGAAAACTATTCACACTATATGTTTGGAAGTTCTGGTTCCGAAATCGTGTACTATTTAAATGGCAGGTATTCGTCAATCTCAGGTTTGTGGACTATTTGTCAGACAAATAGAGATACAAATAAAAATAACAGTTTTGAACTATATGCAGATGAAGTTCTTGTCTATTCATCACCAGCTCTTACGGGGGGAGATTTACCCATAACTTTTGACGTTGGTATCAATGGGTGTCAAAAGCTTAAAATTGTTTTTACTGCTGGCAACGGAGCGGGTGAACTTGGTAATATTTCTCTAAAGTAGTTTTGATTGCCGATAAAATGGTATAACGGAGTGTGTTTTCATGAACGAGTCATTATTTATTCGGGCGGTTAAGATTTCAAAATATTTTGATTCAATATTACAAGAAGATAAAGATGTAGATTCTATCTATAATAGTAACAAAGCTGAAATAGAAAAAAAATATAAAGCTAAACTTACCGAATTGGATTCAAGGAAAACCCAAAGAATCTCTTTTGCTTTAGCAAAAGATCAATCCGCTCAAAGAAATGTCCAAGATGCATTGAAAGCTTTGGCTGAAGCGGAGGCAAAAATCTCGAAAAAGTATAAGAAGAAATATCGTCCAACAAGCCTCACACCTAAATTGCCTGATTTCCAGGAGATAGATGAGCTTGCAGTCAAGATTAATGATGGTTCATTTAGTAGTGTGATTAAGCGGCTGACCGGCATTGACGGCTATTTATCAATGATGGATATGGTAAATGACTATTTTGATTATATTGAAGCAGGAAGAATGTACCTTTGTGGAGAGCTGCAGAAAAGTTCCAGATATCTTGCTCAAGAAAAAACAGCAGCGAACACAGAGTATGCCCGCGAAAAAGCAGTAGCAGATCAGAAAAAGAGCATCTTGATATCTCAAAATGATCAGGCGTATAACCAAGCTGGAAATGCTTTGCAAAATAAACTATTGACAGCTATTAGTGATCCTACCTTGGTGCATTATGATACCGATCTTGCCGATACATTAGAACAATTAGGTGCATTCGATGAAACCTGGGACTGTTATGAACCGAGCTTATTGTACCCTGGCCAGATTATGATAGGAGCCATTTCTGTTCCTTTTAGCATTCCTTCTCCGGTAGATCAGATGATTCAGGAAAAAATGCCTGTTGCATTCAGCTCTGGCAGAGGATTTTGTGTGCCCATGACTGTGGATATGGCAAAACCATTGCAGCTGCTTATTAACTATGATGATCGTTGTAAGACTGAAGTTATGGAGGGAATTCAGAGTATCATTTTGAAATGGATTAGGTTTATGCCCCCCTACTCATTTACCCTTACATACATTGATCCTGATGATCGAGGTTCAAATTTGGGGCAACTACAAAAACTTGAAGAAATAATTACATGGGATATTTGCAAAAAGGTATATGCATCTAGAGAAGATATTACCAGACGACTCAAAGAACTTGAAAAGTTTGTTGATGTGACCTGCTCTCGTCTTGCAGGCGTAGGTTCAGCTTACGATTACAATTTAAGCAACGAACCTGTGATTGTTCAGCATCTTGTCGTTATAAACGATTTCCCTGAAAAGATGGATCGTGCCGCTGAAGAGGCTTTGGATGTTCTAATCAACAACGCTACGAAATGTGGCATTAGTATGATCTTTACGAAAAAAGGAAATTTGTCCGAACTGCCAAATGCCGTTCAAAATACATTCATCAGAATCAATGCGTCAGTAAATGGTCATACTATTCCTCTTGAGGGTAAAATATATGATTTCCATTTTGATGGCGTATGTTCGTTTTGCGAAAAATTTATTGATGAAGTGAAAGCAACGTATAATGAGGGATTTAAAGTAGATAACAGTTTTGCTAATTTCTTCTCAACTACCTCGTTCAATGGCTACAGAGAATCCACACAGGCGTTAGCCATTCCATTTGCGGTCGACTCAAGAAAGAGGATTGTTGAACTTGAATTGGGTGGCGCATTAACGGCCCATGCCCTGATATCAGGATCAACTGGATCAGGAAAATCTACTACTTTGCATATGCTCATTACATCCATTATTCTGAATTATCATCCGGATGACGTTGAACTGTGGCTCGTGGATTACAATAAGGTTGAATTTGCAGAATACCTCTCCAATATGCCACCTCATGTTAAGCTTATAGGATTGGAACGCGGTACAGAATTTACATTTAGTTTGTTGTCAAAGGTCAACGAAGAATGCCAGCGTAGGATGGAATTATTTAAGCAGGTCGGTGTGAGCAATATTACCGAATACAAGCGCAAATTTGGTGTTCGGTCACTTCCACGAATCATTCTGATTATAGATGAGTTCCATCAAATGACACAGGCGATTCAAAATGAACAGGAGTACGTTCTTATACTGGAAAATATGCTTTCTGAATACCGTAAGTTTGGTCTTTCCTGTGTATTTAGCGATCAGGCAATAGGCGATGGTCTTAGGGGATTGACAGAAAAAGGAAAGAAACAGATTCGGACTAGAATTGCAATGGCCAATGATATGTCTGAGATTCGGGAAACCCTTTCGATTGACAACAGCTTCTATGATGATGCATTGAAGAATAAAATCAATCGCATGGATAAGGGGGATGTAATTTTTAAACGAGGAATCAAAGATGCTGTGGGTGAGATTGTCATTGATAGATACCGTACTGTTTATGTTACAAGGAATGAGAGAGTCAAAAGCATAGAATTAGCCAAGAGGATTCTTGGTAGTGCATATTTAAAACCAGATGTATTGGTTATTGACGGAAAGGGACGCAAGTACTGTGATGAATTGGTTATTGAAAAGTATGAGAAAGTTAATGGAGGGCCAACACCATCAAATATTCCGATATATATTGGTACTCCAACAAATCTGAACCCCTGTTTTTGCTTTTCATTACAGGAGCGTCTAGACTCAAATGTTATGGTTATCGGAGCCGATACCGAAATGAGGGCAAGCGTTATTATTTATACAATCAGCTGCTTTTCTCGGATTTTGGAATCTGAAATTGTTATTATTGCTGATAAAAAAGATGAGCTTTACACACAATTTAAAACCGAGTTGGAATTACTCTCTGATGAACACGTTCACATTATAACGGACTTAGAAGAAGTATGTGCGTATACTAATGGACTTCTTGAAAGCGGCAGAAATGGCAATCATCCTAAAACGCTCATGGTGTGGTTGGGCATTGAATCTATCGGTGCCGATTTGAGCATGTTCCCTAATAAGCTGAATATTCGGACTGAAAATACAACCATAAATCACAATGCGGTCAATGATTTGATGAACGAGATTGACTCTCTGCTTGCCGATTTTGATGAGCCGGGAATCAGCAAAACTGATTCAGAAATTGACAGAGAAGAATCTTCTGATAGTATTGTTTATGATGCTAGAGACGATATCTGTGAGTTGATTTCAAAGGGGCCGAGATTTGGTATCCACAGCCTTGTCACCTACTCTTCGGTAAAGATGCTTAGGCAGTCTCGCTTTGTAAAGCTTGAATGCTTTGAACATAAGATTGCTTTTGCAATGAGTCGTGACGATTGGAGTAATTACATGGAGCGGATTCATTACATCGCCGATTTGGATAATATTTCGGCCGTGTATTATGATGGCGGCTCTACAACTCACATTTTTAGACCATATTTGTTTGGATGAAGGAGAAATTAACATGAGTGAGGGTATGATAATCAGAGATCCCGATGAGATAGAGAAGTTTGCCTTGGAAGTTGAGGCCTACTGTGCTGAGATGAAGACTGCTTGCAACAACCTGAAGAGTAGGCTTTCAAGTGCAGAATCTGGAATGAAAGACAGAGTATCCCGAAAAGCTTTGCAGCGTATAGAACAGCTGGCAGAAGATTTACTGGTCGGTCTGCCTGCTGTTGAGGGAACAGCAGAGATGCTCAAGAAAGCAGCTAAACCATTGAAACAGGCTCGTACTTTGATGTGAGGTGATTAGAATGAGTGAACAGATTGAAGCTTCGTCAAGATCAATAATAGAATTAACGAAAGGCATCAATGAGTGTATTAAAAAGATTTCTTTTCTGAACAAAGAGTTATCCGATCAGCTTAAGACGTTGGGAAACACTTTCCAAGATGAGGGTTATGCAGTAATTCAAGGCTATGTTTCAAGTTCTCAAGCCAAAGTAAATGAAGCGGTTCCAGATTTGAAAGTTGTTATGGAAAAGCTGATTGAGTATGCACATTTGCTGCAAGAATCCGAGAAGAGCATTACTTGATGGTGTGAAAGAATATGATTGGACAAATAATTGCAAATGCATCTAAGTTATTTGCACTGGATGATGATCTAAAAAATACTACATCACAGATTGATTCCGTTATCGCTGATAACGAAGATTTAATTCGGAATACGAATCAATATATATTAGATGTTCTTGATATTTGGAAGGAACGTCAGACCCAAGCATATGAAAAGTTGATGTTTGCTCAAGAGAGATTAGCCAGGGCTGAAGAAGGCGATAGAGATAGCGAAGATGGGGATGTTCCTTATTATTACTATCAAGCTGTAGCTACCTGTCAGGCTGAGTATGATGGAATATCGGATGTTTGTGTAGCAATTGAAAGGATAAATGATGACTTTCTAGCTGCTTCTTCATCATATAAGAGGGAAATGGAGGCATCACGGCATGAATACATCAGTGCTCTTCAAAAAAGTTCACATGTGCTTACTCAATATGCTGAATTGGTTAGAAAATCCTCCTCGATAACATCTGGTGGCACTTCAGTTGTAGGAACTGGTTTCATTGCTGGTCAATCTGGAAGTGACAATACAACGTCGACAGGACAATCATCTTCTGAACATGGTGAGGGAAGTTTTAATCACACATTTGGACTAAGTTCTACAAAACAGACTTGGGCAATTGAATCTGATGGAAGCATGGTATTTAATACTCCTGTTGAAACAGGTGGGAAGCTCGACTCAAAACAAGGGAAAGTAAATGGTTTTTGGGGAACATGTGGGTTGGTTTCATGTGTCAATGTTCTTCGCCTTGCAGGATATCCAGCTACAGAAAGCGAAGTGGTTGAATATGCATCGATGACTTCTGCTGGGTCTGGCAGAGGTACGTTGTGCACTACAAATTCTTTCCCCGAAGATAATGGGGGAACATCCGCCAAAACGCGGCAGCAAATTCTTCAACACTTTGGGATAAATAGTGAACTTAGTGAAGCTTCAGTAGATAACATTGCTGATGCTATATCCAATGGACGAGGTGTAATAATCTCAGTATATGCAGGAATGCTCTATAATGGATGGTCAAATCACAGAGATCTCCATGCCATAACAGTCACGAGCGTAAAAAAAGATCGCTATGGAAATGTGTTGGGATTTTATGTGTGTGATTCCGGTACGGGGGGCGTGGATAATTCAAAATTCTACACTACTTTCCAGGTCGGAAACGCACTGTCGGGCAGGCCAATGAATGTTACATCAATTATCCGATAGGAGGATTTATGGGCGAAGAAATGTCATACGATCAAATATATAAGGTTCTGCTGTCAGAAGGAATTGAGGAGTATGTTCCTGATGGCATCTCCATTTCTCATCCTGTGGTGGATTTTAGAGATGGCACAATAGTTGATTGTTTTCTGCTTTTTTCAATTTCCTGTGATGGATTGAAATATACTGTTCCAACTGCTAGGATTCTCATTGATTCTGCAAAGAAAGAAGTAGTGGAATACAAAACGGCTGAAGAAATGCCTTTTTCTGTTTATGATGGGACTGATTATTTTACAATCGATATCACGAATAGTGATGCAGAGAAAACGCAGAATATAGAACGAGAATATCAGACTTTGTATATGAAGATTAGAGAGCTTGCCTTTAAAGAGAAACTATCAACAAATGATAGAAAAACCGTTGTCCAATATATTAAAATGTTAAAAAAAGTTGAACTAAAGAATATACAACCGTTTCTATTCGAATTAGGGCAGTCATTTTTCAAATGGGCAAAAAATGTAATCAAAAAGTGATATGTTTTTGATGATAGTGTAGTTGCTCTTTTCTGAAGGCGTTTCATTACAACATTTTAAGAGATTTATGAATATCTGATAATGCTCTGGAATTATGGCTAATTTTGTTCGCAAGTTGAGTCATTGGGTATAGAGGGCATATTCCGCAGAATCTGGGTTTGCAAATTACGCTCAAATGGAATGCCAGTTCCGCTACTGCGGAACGGCTATTCCATTTTTAACGGTACGAAGTACCGCTAGATGATATCATTCTGTTTCACGCATATTTATACCGTTCATCTCCAGACGATATGTATGATGTTTATCTGTGATTCGTGTAAGGCACGCATCAGCGTAGGTATTATCAGCAAACATATCAAACCATGTACTGACTGGAAACTGTGAGATGACTACAGTTGATTTTCTTCCATCCCTGGTGTCAAGGACTTCAAAAAGATCCCGGCATTTATCAAGATCGAGATCCATAAGGCCAAAATCATCGATTACAAGAAGATCCAGCTTGGTCAGCTTATTCAAGTAATCCAGATTTGTGGATTTGATACGTGCCTGTTCCATTTCGCTCATAAGAGTGTTCGCTTTTATATACTTTACACTCTTAGACTGCTTCATTGCAGTTACACAAAAAGCATTGATTAGATAAGTTTTTCCACTGGCGGAAGATCCTGTTACAATGAGATTCTTTCCTTCCTCTATCCAATGGCAGGTACTCAGTCGCTCTATTGTCTGGGTATCAAGCTGACGTTCTGGACGGTAAATAGTTTCGTCAAGATCCGCCGCTGGGTATCGCAGATGCGCTTCTTTCATCAGACGATTAAAACGTTTATCTGCTCGCGCCTGCCACTCTGCATCAACCATTGCTGTCATGCGTTCCATAAAAGTGTTCAGATCTGCATTGGGATCTTTCAACTGTTCTTCCAGGATATGTGCCATTTCTGGAACACGGAAACTCTTCAGACGCATGATCAGAGCCTGTTCCTGAGGTGTTAATGTAATGTCATGGGATGAACTCATTTGTATGCCTCCTTTCCACGGATGTTTGTATGGGAAGGAAGTTTTCCGGTTCCGTTTATAGCGCTGCTGGAATGATCATTCTGAACCATGCTAAGTACTTTCTTGAAATAAGAATACTTGCAGGCATTGGCTTCTACGCATTTCTCAGCAGCCTCCTGAACCAGCCTGTGAGGAACATCTTTACAGGAATGGAGTACACCGGCACAGCTGTTGTATGCCTGTTCCTCATGCTTGGAACTGCGGAGTATCCTGTCAATAAGAGTTACCATAGATTCTCCATAAACAGATGCCCATCGTCTGTAATAAGCTCCGTCATGTGCATTCACTTCTTTGTAATATAGGTGTTCTGGAGGCATATGATTGTCATCTGTAATGTAAAGAGGAAAATCACGGTAAGATCTTGGATGGCGGCAGATCAGCCGGTTATACTCATCACAGATCCGTATCTCCGTCATTGTAGCCTTAAGAATTGCAGGCTTCCCTTTATAGGTATACAATACAGAATAGTAGTGGGCATCATACTCAAGGTGGTAATTATCTGGAACTTTAAGAAAGTATTTATAATCACAAAGTGTATAACTTTCGCCTGGAAGCTGGTTCATACGCGGTTTGTCGTACTTTTCGAATCCATTCATGCGGGATTTCCGAATGTCAGATTTTTTCTGGAAAGGACGCTGGTTGATGTCCGCTACGATCTTTTTGACCGCAGCATTCAGAGCTTCCAGAGAGGTATAAGTATCTTTCTTTAATTCTTCTACCAGATGCGTCTCCAAGAAACGCACATGATTTTCAACTGTTGGTTTGCCTTTCGGTTTCCTTGGCGGTGGAGGCAGAATAATCGTATCATAGAAAGTTTCCAGATCTGAAAAAGCTGCCTGCAGCACAAGTTCATCTTTGCTATGCCTGGTAACAGCTGTTCTCAGATTGTCCGGGACAAGATATTTAGGAACTGCCCCATAATAAGACAGTGCATGTACTGTGCCGGTAATAAAATGTGGAAGTTTTTCATCCGGAAAGATCTCTGCATAAACAAGACTGCTAAAACCAAGTGTAGTCGTAAAAATATGAACTTTTCGAAGTTCGCCAGTAGTTGTGTCCAGTAGCAGTTCCGGCTGGTCGCCTACCCAGTCAATATACATCTTTTCACCAGGGATCCGTTCCACAGGCATAGATGTTTTTGAAGTACCATAAGTATCTACCATAAAATCACGATACAGCTTATAAAACTGAGCAAGCTGGTAACCGTTGGGATGCTCTTTTTTATAATCAATCCATAGAAAGCTCAAGTCGGCATGTTTTCCCATTTGGATCATCTGCTCATGTATTTTTTCAAAATCAGGTAATGGAATATCCTTATGTCGAAGGTTTTCTTTTGGATAGATGAGATCAACCACCTTTGAGGCTGGCATTTGTCGAAGATCATCCAATGATAAGCCTGAATCCTTGTAGCGGTTCATGATCAATGCAATCCCGCTCCGTCCGATCCGGTAACGTTTTTGTACAGAGTCATAACTGACTTTACTGAGCCGAAGTTCTATGACTCCAAGAATAGTATTGTAGTCGTGCATAATAGTTCCTCCTTTGCACTGTGATGAATAATAGTTACATCACAATAATAAAGGAAAAACGTACCGTTTTGAGCAGAAAGCGCGTACCGCTAAATCAGAATGAATGTACCGCCGATTTCAGAATAGGCGTACCGTTCGAGCAGAATTTGCATCGGTCTGACTTTCCATGCTGAACCATTCTTTAGGAATGTAAAACCGAGATATTTACTTCTTGTTGGTCTTACCACTTTCGTTTTCGTGGCATTTACTTTCAAGAATAGCTTTCTTTCTAACCAACTACAAATAGATTTCATTACTCGATTGGCTGCCATCTCACTTTTAGTGAATATCAGCACGTCATCGGCATACCTTGTGAAACGAAGTCCTCTTTGCTCCAGTTCTTTGTCTAACTTATCAAGATAGACATTAGAACATACAACCGAAAGTGGGCCTCCCTGAGGTACACCCGTGGTAGTTGCTTTTTCCAGTCCTTTTTCCATTACTCCTGCTTTCAGATATTTCCGTATCAGATTTAATGTGGTACTATCGTTTACTTGCTCTCTTAGTATCTGAATTAACTTATCGTGATTTACCCTGTCGAAAAACTGTTCAATATCTATATCTACTACCCATTCATAGCCACTGTTCAGATAGCAGAGTGCCTGTCTGATTGCATCATGACAGCTTTTCCCCGGTCTGAATCCATAACTGTATTCACTAAATATTTCTTCATAAATATCAGATATTGGCTGTGCAATTGCCTGTTGGATAGTTCTATCCAATGCTGTAGGGATTCCCAACGGACGTTGC
>OLGI01002616.1_pt1 | contig 12704 bp, 10 predicted proteins | sample 1605221 | NCBI WGS metagenome assembly OLGI01 (sample SAMEA3888915, study PRJEB22519) | human gut metagenome | biome: human gut; feature: human-associated habitat; material: faeces | place: Denmark | collected 2010 | reverse complement strand
CCCATAAGCAGCGCGCTTAAATACTTTCTTTTCATACGATAAAATTTAATTAAAAATATTAATTGTTAACTTTAAGTTCTAAACTTTCTCTGTACTATCTCCTGCGGGGAGATATTACACTTTTCTGGCTGTATCACATTATTATATAATAGAGAAAGAAATGTTTCAGCCAGAGAGATTTTAGGAAATAAGCTGACAATTCCGTCCTTTCCGTAGGCTGGTATCGTCATGATAAGTAACGAAGATGCAAAGCTCTATGCTAAATTAAGAGAAGAGCAGCCAAAGACATTCAAGATATCACAGACTGCAAGAAACTTGTAGGGTATCGTAATATATATAGAATTCGTTCAGGAGACTATAGAGCACTATTTACTCTAGAAATTGAGTTTTAAAAGTCACGCAGATTTCGCAGATGACGCAGATTTCTTTTACTTTTTTACCCTTTTACTCTTTTAAAGTCCCACAGATTTCACAGATTCACACAGATTTTTACCTTTTTACCCTTTTACCTTTAAAAGTTCCCCAGGCGGTCCCATCCCGCAAAACATGGCAAGGGCTTTGATGCCCCGCCAACCTTAGAGCGAATTAGCAAACTTATATTCTTCTCAAGTATTTTTCACCTAAACATTTGGAGATTATAGAGAAAAGTCGTATCTTTGCAGAAGAAAAGCTGCACTCGGCAAATTGAAAGCAAGCTTTCTTTGCGCTCGTTTGCATTTTCTTTGCGGCAAATTAGAAATAACATTAAAAATAAAGCAATATGGATGTAGCTATAAATAATATAACAACAACTATTACTGTTCCGCAAGTTGACTTCAAGTTATTAAAGGAACTGGCAAAGAAGTTTGGATGGGTTATTCAAGCCGAAAAGAAAACTGGCATTGAAGAAGCCCTAGAAGATGTTAAAGCTGGCAGAGTATTTCATGCAAAAGATGCTCACGACTTAATTAAACAGTGCTTAGAATGAAATACTCTATTGACTTTACAAACAGATTTAAAAAGTCTCTGCGAAAAGGAGTAAAACGTGGTCTAGATCCTACTCTCATTGAAAAAGCTGTAGAGAAATTAGCTAATGAGGGGAAGCTACCACCATCATATAAGTCGCATAAACTTCATGGAAACCTAGAAGGTATATGGGAATGCCACATAACCCCAGATTGGTTGATGTTGTGGGAACAAAATGACGAAAAACTAACTTTGCTGTTTCTCAACAATGGAACCCATAGCGATTTGTTTTGACTATAATAATCGGAACATTCTTGCTCCTCGGAGGATTACGCACGGAATTTAATCGGAAACGTGCAATGAAGCCAGAAGTCCCACACGGATCTCACGGATTTAGACTTGTGCCAGATGGAGAGTTTTGTCACGCAGATTTGGCTTTACTTCCCGCTGGTCAGTGGGTCCGGAGGACAAATCTCCCTTCGGCCGCCGATTTTCAATTCGCAGATGCCGCAGATTTTTTTACCTTTTTACCCTTTTACCTTTAAAAGTCCCACAGATTTCACAGATTCACACAGATTTTTACCTTTTTACTTTTTTACCTTTTTACCCTTAAAAGTTCCCCAGGCGGTCCCAGCCCGCAAAACATGGCGAGGGCTTTGATGCCCCGCCAACCTTAGAGCGAAGCGGTTCTGAGCACCGGAGGGCGGTTACATCCTTTCCCTTAATGGTTAAGGGAAAGGCTTGGTTAGGGATTAAGGACCCTCCCGCAGGGGAGGGACAGGTGGGGCAAAAACACCTCTTTGGCAAAGGAGGGACGGAGTGGATCGAAAAACCTGACGGGGTGGATCGAAGATTACATGACGACGCAGGAATCTCTGCGTCGGGACGTAGGAAAGATTACGTCGCCATGTAGTAAAGGCTACGTCGGGACATAATTTTGAGGTATCTATAAGGAATTATATCAGATACTTTATAAATTTACCACCTTTCTTATACGCACACGAAAAAGTTTTTTCGTGAAAAAAGTCTCAAAGTATCATCTTTTCGACTAATTTACGATATAAATAACTGATACACAACAAGATAAAAGAATGATACTTTTCGAATTACTTTACAAAAAGTATCATAGAAGTATCATGAATTTGATAGAAGTATCATAAAAACCGTCATTGAAGCATCACAAAGTCGCCATAAAGCATCATGCATAATAGCGAAGCTGCCGACCCGCAAGAATTGCCCAAAAATCGTCCGACGCTTTGGGTACTCAGTGCCCGCCGTACGGGCAACGACCGCCCGTTACTTGTTCTCTCAATGCCCGACACTTGGTCCCTGAGTGCCCACTTGACGGGCAGGGACAGACCGCTTAATGGTCTCTAACAGACCACCTTATGTGCTGTTATTCCTAATCCTGCTTGTCAATCTTTTCTCTTATTCCTATTTTGTGTTTACATTCTTTATATCTTGGAAAAATAGACACTTTCAATTTTATAAAACTGGAATAGTAGACACTTCTTTTTTAGCCTTTTAAATCGAATCAAAGCCGAATTTCATGATACTTCTTCCGGATTTATGATACTTTAATGATACTTCTTGTAAAATAATCAGAAAAGTCTCATTCGTGTATATTACAGAATGTCAGTTGTTTATAAGAATATTTCACAAAATAATGATACTTTGAGACTTTTTCACGCAAAAAACTTTTTTGTGCAGGAAATAAATATGGAGGAAACTTTATACCACACCCTTATGCGTTTTTATGTGGAGTCACGCAGATTGCGCAGATGACGCAGAATTTTTACTTTTTTACCTTTAAAAGTCCCCGAAAAGCTTGCAGGTTTGAAAATAAAGTCGTAACTTTGCGCTATAGATTTAAAAACAGATGGTTATGAAGTACTTAGATCCTAAGGCAGACCTCACGTTCAAGAAGATATTCGGCAATCATCCCGCAAGACTGATCAGCCTTCTGAACGCCCTCCTGCCACTCAGCGAAGAGGAGCAGATACACGAAATCAAGTATCTGCCTACAGAACTTGTGCCCCAGCTCGAAGGGGGCAAGAATACCATTGTGGATGTTCTCTGCACCGACATCAGAGGCAGGAAGTTCTGTGTGGAAATGCAGATGGAATGGTCTGACGCATTCCAGCAGCGAGTATTGTTCAATGCATCCAAACTCTATGTGAGCCAGGCTAAAAAGGGAGGAAAATACAGTGAACTCCAACCTGTATATTCCCTGAATCTTGTGAATGATATCTTTGCGCATGATACTCCGGATTTTATCCACAACTATCGCATCGTACATGATAAGGACAGCAATAAGGTCATTGAAGGCTTGCATTTCACCTTCATTGAGCTTCCTAAGTTCACTCCTCATTCCATTGCGGACAAGCGCATGATGGTCTTGTGGCTCCGTTTCCTCACGGAAATCAATTCCAATACAAAGGAGATACCTGTCGATTTGCTTAATGATCCGGAGATCGGAAAAGCCGTAGAAGATCTTGAAGTTTCCGGCTTCACAGATGCCGAACTCAGAGCCTATGACAAGTTCTGGGATTCCGTAAGCGTTGAAAGAACCCTCCTGGATGACAGATACCAGAAAGGCATAGAGAAAGGTAAGGAAGAAGGAAGAGCTGAAGGCATGTCCCAGCGAAGTCTGGAAATCGCCAGAAACCTTCTGTCCCTTGGGCTTCCTGTCGATCAAATAACCCAAGCCACTGGCTTGACGAAAGAAGAGATTGAACTGCTGAAGGAGAGCTGATGGCACAACTTTTTCCACTTATGCTTGGCTAATTCAGATTTTCTTCGTAATTTAGCAGCGCAAAACGTAAAGCATGTAGGAATATGGCAAAAATAGTAAATTTCTATCCTGTAGGAATACAGACATTCTCGACTATCAGAGAGGGCAATTATCTCTATGTGGACAAGACCCAATACATCGTGGATTTTCGGGAGAAGAAGATGAAGTATCTCTTTCTGAGTCGTCCGAGACGATTCGGCAAGTCGCTCTTTGCCTCTACCCTCCAGGCTTATTTCGAGGGAAGAAAGGAACTCTTCGAGGGATTGGCCATTGCTGATTACGAGAAGGAATGGGTGAAGCACCCTGTGCTCCATTTCGATATGAGCGGTGCCAAGCATTTTGATGCTGATGCCCTGAACAGTTATCTGAATCTACGACTTTTGCCCTACGAAGAACTTTATGGTAAGGGAGAAGGTGAAAACTATCCTAATGAAAGACTGGCTGGTATTGTAAAGCGTGCTTACGAGAAGACGGGCAAAAAGGTGGCTGTCATCATCGACGAATATGATGCCCCTCTGCTGGACGTGGTGCACGAGAAGGAGAACCTGCACCCCCTCCGTCGCATCATGCAGAACTTCTACAGTCCTCTGAAGATGCTAGACCCGTACCTGGAGTTCACCTTCATCACCGGCATTACCAAGTTCTCGCAGCTCAGCATCTTCAGCGAGCTCAACAACCTCGATAATATCAGCATGTTCGACCAGTATTCCGCCATCTGCGGCATCAGCAAGACAGAGCTTACCACCCAGATGAAACCAGATGTGGCAGCGCTGGGTGAAGCCCTTGGCATGACATACGAGGAATGCCTGGCAGAACTGACGAGATTCTACGACGGCTATCATTTCAGCAAGAAATCAGAGGACATCTTCAATCCGTTCAGTCTGGTAAAGGCTTTGAATGCTCGTGACATAGCTCCTTACTGGTTTGGTTCCGGCACACCGTCTTTCCTCCTGAAACTGCTGGATAAGTATCACGTCAATCTGGCTACACTGGAGAGTCAGGAGGCGGTACTGAACTCCTTCGACCAATCAACAGAGGAGATGACCGATGCCCTGCCATTGCTTTATCAGAGCGGATATCTGACCATCAAGAAGTATAATCCGATGTTTCAGGAATATACTTTAGGCATCCCGAACAGGGAGGTTCGTAACGGCTTGCTCAATTCCCTGATTCCCCATTATGTGAATCCTCGCCGTTCCGACAATGATGCATTCCTGCTGGGGTTCAGCAAGGCGGTTTACCGCAATGATATCGAGGCAGCACTGGAGCACATGCGTACCTATCTGGCAACGATTCCATACGATCTGGAGAATCATAGTGAGAAGCATTACCAGACCATCTTCTATCTGATGTTCAGTTTCCTGAATATTTATATTCAAACGGAGGTGAAGAGTGCGATAGGCAGGGCTGATGCCGTGATGCACATGCCCAACACCATCTACGTCTTCGAGTTGAAGGTAGACAAGAGTGCCGAGGAGGCGTTGGCGCAGATAGATGAAAAGGGCTACATGCTCCCATATCATTCAGAGGGCAAGCGCCTGGTAAAAATCGGCATCCGCTTTGACAGCACCCAGCGCACCATCAGCGATTGGAAGATCAAGGAAGAATAATTCATCTGATGATTTATTCGTCGGATGAATTATTCTTCGGATGACGCACAGATTTACTCTTCTTAGTCCCACAGATCTCACAGATTCACACAGATTTTTTCTTTTACCTTTTTACCTTTAAAAGTCACGCAGATTTGGCTTTCCCTTCGGCCGCCGATTTTCAATTCGCAGATGACGCAGATTTTTTACTTTTTTACTCTTTTACCTTTAAAAGTCCTTGTCCCCAGGCGGTCCCATCCCGCAAAATATGGCGAGGGCTTTGATGCCCCGCCAACCTTAGAGCGAAGCGGTTCTGAGCACCGGAGGGCGGTTACATCCTTTCCCTTAATGGTTAAGGGAAAGGCTTGGTTAGGGATTAAGGACCCTCCCGCAGGGGAGGGACAGGTGGGGCAAAAACACCTCTTTGGCTAAGGAGGGACGGGGTGGATCGAAAAAAACACAGAGGGATTTTCGTTTATCTATAGAGCTCTTGACATCATGATTATTGATATTTCAAAAAATCCACAAGACTTACAACTTCAACTTTTGGAAAAGGAATTGTTTTCAACACATCATAATGATGATCATTCGTGACAATACATTTGGCATGAGCAGCGATTGCGCAATCAACAAATTTATTATCATCTTTATCAACCTCAATTAAATTGAAATTGTAATAAGGGACTACCAGTTCTGTAAACCTGCTATTCAAAATAGTTTTGACAACATACTCTGCAGCAGCATTCCCCATCAGAAGTTGCATAATCTCAACATACTCTTCTATGATTTCATTAGAAATACAGAGAGTATTCTCGCCACGAACAAAACTATCCCATAAGAAATGGTATTTGCTTCGTGGAGAAACAATCTGTATTAGACAATTTGTGTCTAGAACTAAACGACTCATGACATTTTTAATTTATGCAAATCCATATCATTGATTTCATCAAGTCGTTTTTGATCAAGAACACCCGAATCCCAAAGTTCATTCAAGGATTCATCCATTTTTTTTGAATAGTAAGAATATAGCAATTCTTTCAATTCCTCCAATCCCTTCCGGGAATCATCAACTTGAAACATTTGCAAGAGATGTACCTGCGTATAATTTAATGCTGTTGTTGCCATAATCTTTAAATTAAATATTCAACTTTTGTCGCCAAAGTTACGCTTTTTTCTCGAAACCACCAAGAAAAAAGCAAGAAATCTTCAAGTTATCAGCTAATTATCCGATAAGCAGCCCTTCTAAAGTCCCGCAGTTCTCACAGATTCCCGCAGATTTTTTACCTTTTAAAGTCCCCACAGATTTCACAGATTCCCACAGATTTTTACCTTTTTACTTTTTTACCTTTAAAAGTCACGCAGATTGCGCAGATGACGCAGATTTTTTTTACCTTTTTACTTTTTTACTCTTTTACCTTTAAAAGTTCCCCAGGCGGTCCCATCCCGCAAAATATGGCGAGGGCTTTGATGCCCCGCCAACCTTAGAGCGAAGCGGTTCTGAGCACCGGAGGGCGGTTACATCCTTTCCCTTAATGGTTAAGGGAAAGGCTTGGTTAGGGATTAAGGACCCTCCCGCAGGGGAGGGACAGGTGGGGCAAAAACAGCACTGCAGGGCGGTTACATCCCTTGCCCTTTTGGAAAGGGCGAGGGCTTGGGAGTGGGTTAAGGACCCTCCCGCAGGGGAGGGACAGGTGGGGCAAAAAAACACCTCTTTGGCAAAGGAAGAACAGACTGTATCCAAAAATGCACGAATGAATTTCCAACTAACTTTTCGAAAAGAAAGAAACGAAAAAGCGAGGCTTCTTGAAAAAGAAACCTCGCTAAAAGCATGGATTCAGGTAAGCTTTACAGGCTTGCCCCGAATCCAGAATTAGTGATAAATAATATTTGGCTCACACCATATATTATTTAGCAATCATGATGGATACTCTGTTCTTGTTATTCTCAGCGAATGGCTGAACACGAGCACCCTTTGATTCCTCTGTGATGCGCTCAGCAGGAATGCCATAGCGCTTCTCCAACATCCATACAACGGCTGCAGCACGCTTGGCAGCGATGCGGTCGTTCACTCTGTCATTACCAGTACCCTTATCAGCATAACCGGTAACAACAACCTTAGCCTCAGGATACTTCACCAGGAAGTCGATAACCTCGAGGATCTTCTTGTTTTCCTTCTCAGAAATCTTGTTAGAGTTGATGGTGAAGAAGATATCACGACGGATTTCCTCAACCTTCTTCTCTACTGGTGCTGGAGCAGGAGCTGGCTCCTCAACCTTCTGAACTGGTGCTGGAGCTGGTTCTGGTTCTACTGGCTTCTCCTTCTTGGTAGCACTCTTACCCAGGTTGATGCGAAGACCAGCCAAAGCATTGAAATACCAGTCAGGGTTACCAGCCTTCTTTGAGTTGTACTTGTCAGAAGTAATGTTGGCATTACCCTCCAACATCAGGCTGACAGACTTGCTTACCTTGAAAGCCAACTCAAGACCGGCACGACCATAAGGGCGAACCTTGGTACCATCCCAGAGATACTCCAGGTTGTAGGCATTCTGGTTCTTCATGGTAGCAGCCAACTCATTCACCTCGTCGTTATCCCAGGCGATGTTGGCACCAGCACCAGCGAAGGCAGTAACGTTCAACACACGGTTAGGGTTCCAACCGCAGAAGAGGTTGCTGAGGTTGAACATGAAGTCCAGACCAGGAGCTACATACTTGAACTTATAAGTAGCGTTGTAAGGAGTCTCGCCCTTCTGAGCGCGGAATCCGGCCCAACCGCCCTTGCTCTGCCAACCGTTAGCCTGCAGACGCATGCCGAAGACAGGAGAGAACTGGTAGCCCAAGCCCAACTGTACGTTAGGAGAGAGCAAGTCACCAAACTTAGCTTCACCGAGTGTGTACTGAGCACCGCCCTGGAGGTCCAGGAAGAAATGCTTGTTGAATGTATACTCATCACCGTTCTGGTCGGTGTAAGTAGCCTGTGCCATGGCTGATGTTGTGCCAAGGGCAAGCAGGGATGCTGCGAAAATAGATTTCATTATTGCCATAATAGTTTTGTTTTAAAGTGAATTATAGAACTCAAAATCAAAATAGAAGAAAAATGAATTAGTGTCCACGCTTTGCAGCTTTAACGAATTCTTCATTCTCCTTTACTTCCTCCTTGGTCATGGGCTTTGTTTCCAGTTTCTTATTTGGGTTATAAATAGCTTCCACCACATTTCCCTTATGTGGAATCAGTTTAATAACCAATGCTGTAGCCTTCTTTTCCGACAAATCGCCTACGTAGTGAATCAGAACCGAGTCGTTTGGCATAACAGCTCCATTTGACACCTCAGCTTTTTTGATGTCGAAAGTAATGTCATAATCACCCATGTTTGCAACAATTGTTGTATCAGTCATGTTCTTAATCTTACCAGCACAAGTTTTGATGTTATCTCTACAACCTGCAAAAGTGAAAAGTAAGATGGTAATTAAAAATGCAAATAATGTTTTTTTCATTTTTATTCTATATTAAGAAAAAGGGCGCACGCAAAATGCGCGCGCCCTTGGATATTGATGATCAAATCAACAGATTATTGTCTGTCAATCTTGATGTTACCAAGTGTGATAACCTTAACCTGTCCGAAGCAATCCTCTACACCAACTGTCAAAGTACCAGATGTATCAGGTACTGTTGTCTTAGTTGTCTGGTTGAATACGAAAGTAATGTTACCTGCACTACCCAATGAAGTGCTGTGCTCTACATCTACTGTTACATCAAATGCAGGGTTAGAGAATGATACATAAGGCTTACCATTCTTTTCTGCAATCTGAGTATAGCCAGCAGCGAACAATGCGTCCAAGCTCTTATCATTGAATCGACCCAACAAAGAGTTTGCACCGATGATATTGGCAGCAGAAACCTTCTGATTTCTAACTGGTACACCAGCATTCCAAGTAAGAGTTGGAGTATAATCCTTCTTCCATGCCCAAGTTTCCTTGTTAAGCCATGTGTTGAACAACATCTTCAAGTTGCTTTCTGCGTTGATAACATACTCACTAGGAGTAAGCCACTCACCAGTTACATAGCTATGAGTAAAACTGATAGGACCGAAGTCATAAGCGTATTTAATAGCATGCTCCTTACCATCGATGTTCTTGCGGTCAACACTATAGCTATAGTCAAAAGCAATCTTAGACTGCTCAACATTCAATGACTCAAACCACAATGTGTAGTGACTGTCAACGAGACCACTTACATAGTCTGTCATTTCGCGAGAAACTACCTTCTCGTAAATAGAGCCATCATTAGCTGGGTTCTGAGAGAACTTGTAGATATTGCTGCTTGTCCAATCTACATTAGAGAACAAGTTGTTAGCAACCAACTTCTCGTCAACGTATGTGAGAGCCTTAATATCCTTAGCTGTTGGCATAACCTTAGTAAACTTCAAAGTTACATCACGAAGCTCATGAACATTATCGCTCAAAGTAGCCTTGATGGTATATGTACCACCATCAACGAAACGCTGTGGACGCAACAAGAATACCTTTGCAGAAGCAACTTCACCAGAAGTGATTGATACCTCTTGACCCTTCTTGTTATAGTACTTAACATTGAAGTCATCACCATAACTTAAGTTCTTGATAGGGTCATTACCCAAATCACCAGGATTATTAGTATAATCTACTGTCCAATCTGTAATCTCTGTAGCACCTACATTGAAGGCATCAGTAGTGATGTTAGCGAAGAAGTTAGACTCATTGCCATTTCTCTTGAAGTACTGTGAACCAGAAGCTGTTGCAGTGATTGTTGCATTAGCCTCAGCAACAGTCTGCTGATCCTTAGCATCACCAACCTTTACATAGAATGCACGACCATCTGGGTCAACCAATGTACCATCGAAGTTTACAGCATATACACGGAAACCGATGATGTCGCCCTTAACTTCTGTATCCTCCAAAGAGTTGATAGTGATGTAACCCTCATTGCCATAGAACATGTGAGCAGCCTTGGTGATAGTACCCTTGCTGTTTGTTACACCAACATTCTCGTAGCTGTACTTAGCCCATGCGTTCAACTCAGATGGAGCTGACTCGATAGCGAAGTCCTTATCAAGAGTTACATAGAAGCCCTTAACTGCATAACCACGACCTGTCTTTGTATTGTAATAATAAGGAGTATTATTATTTCCAAGCATTGCGCCCAAAGCGATGTTAATCTTCTTACCAACAGTTACAGGAAGAAGATGTTTGTTGCGCCAACTATCAGCACGCTGGTCGTTCTTAGCCCACTGAGTATGATTAGCAGCTTCCTCTGCTGTATAAGGTGTTTTGCCAGCCCATTCCAACTCATTTACACCATATACGTACTCTTCAGTCTCTGCGCTATATGCAACACCCTTGTCCTCACCATTGACGTTCCAGATAGAGAAACGGTTACGGATGTCGCGGATATCCTTCCAAACATCATCGTTGCCCTGAACGAGGATATTGTTGTTTGCAGGCTCATAAGAAGAACCCTTAACATCAACAGAGTAAGCAGAAACAACACGACGAGGGCTTTCCTTAGCCTCGCTAGTTGTGTTCTTTACAGCAACAGCGAACTGAACATAACTGTTCTGGCTGATTGTAGCCTCCTCAAACTTCTGGATATCAACGCCATCCTTCAACTTGAATGTAACAGTCCAAAGACCATTACCCTCTGTTGCATTAGCTGCACGTGTAGCACCAGTGATGAGCTTCTTGTATGGCTTAACACTCTGAACGTCAACAAACTCATTAAGCTCCTTGCCCTGAGAGTTGATCAAAGAGATGTTAGCTGGAGTCAACTCAGCATTTGTAGGAGATACACGAACTACGAGAGAGTCTGTAATTGTGATATTCTTGTGATCTGCAGAGAACTCAATCTGTGCATCGGTAAGGTTCTTGTCAGCAGGGAACTTAGTTGTGTGCTCACTTGGAACCCAGATAAATGTCAAATCATTTTCTGGCAAACCATTTGACCAACGGTTTGCATCAGTCTTGTAGAGGTCAACAGCAGTAACCATTGTTGTGTACTCACCGATGATGTTCCTCAACTGAGTCTCAATGTTTGTAACCTTAGTAGCGAGACCGAGCTTAGTGTCATCGTCCTTAACACCGTTCAATACGCTCTCGATAGCAGCCAAACGTGAATCGAGTGTACCGAGCTCCTTGTTAGGTGTACCAATCTGACCCTTGATAGCCTCTATTGCAGCAGCTACAGTGTTCTCCTTGCTATAACCCTTACCGAGAATGTCGAGAGCATCAGCGATAGCCTGCTTGTTTGTATTAGCCAGAGTCAAAGCATCACTAGCATTCTTTATTGTTGAAGCCAAGCTTTCAAGAGTCTTCTTGTCACCATCTTCAACATCGCTCTTTGTTGCATAACCCTTCAGAGTTTCGAGGATTTCAGCCTGAGCCTTCTTCAAAGCCTCTGCATTCTTAGACTCAAGAGCCTCGATTGCCTTCTGAGCAGCATCAGCAGCATCTTGAAGCTTAGTCTTTGTTGCCAAAGTCTTCAAAGTCTCAACGATGTCAGCATTTGCCTTCTCAGCATCAGCAGCAGCCTTGTCAGCAGCAGCCTGAGCTTTCACTACATCTTCCTTCAACTTAGCGATATCGCCAGTCTTGAGAGCATCAATAGCATCCTGCAATGTCTTGTCAGCAGCATCAACATACTGCTTAGTTGCATAGTCTGCCAAAACAGCCTTAACCTCGTCAAGAGTTGTCTTCTTAGCCAACTCTGCCTGAAGAGAAGTGATGTCAGACTTGTTAGAAGAAATCAAAGCCTGAAGCTCTGCAACCTTCTGTGAAAGCTGATCGGCAGTAGCCAACTTGTCAATCTGACCTTGCAAGTTACTGATGTCGTCATCATAATCCTTACAAGAAGTAAATGTACTCATGGATGCCACAGTCAGTGTACCCATAAGCAGCGCGCTTAAATACTTTCTTTTCATACGATAAAATTTAATTAAAAATATTAATTGTTAACTTTAAGTCCTATGCTTGTAATCTCTAATCTCCTGCGGGGAGATATTACCGATATTCGGGGATTTTGTAAAGAAAGTAGAATAACGCCCTCTCTATATATAATAAGGTGTAGAAAAAATCGTGTCTGAAATGCTTAAAAATGCATGAAAAAGGCGTTTGGAGCACTCAAATAAGCCCAATTTTATTAAAAACTAAAGAAAATAAGGGGATTTTGGAAAAAAAAAGGTTAAATATTTGCGAGTATGAATAAATTTGTCTATATTTGCACCGTAAAAGAATATCTCCCCGCAGGAGATAGTACAGAGAAAGTTTAGAACTTAAAGTTAACAAATTAATATTTTAATTAAATTTTATCGTATGAAAAGAAAGTATTTAAGCGCGCTGCTTATGGG
>OLGI01002611.1_pt1 | contig 12716 bp, 13 predicted proteins | sample 1605221 | NCBI WGS metagenome assembly OLGI01 (sample SAMEA3888915, study PRJEB22519) | human gut metagenome | biome: human gut; feature: human-associated habitat; material: faeces | place: Denmark | collected 2010 | reverse complement strand
TGCACCATCTTTGAAATCCAATATCTCATGCCGCCCCCGAAGAAGCTGCCTATGCTTACTATCAATATTTCTTTCATCTCCTTATCTCCTTATATATATAATAACTCGTTCAGTTCTCTCCCCAATCATCTATTGTTCCTGTTTTTGATGCTGCCAGCAAGCTGACGAATCCCCTTCTTGCTTCATCGTTCGGAAAATCCAATAAATATGAATTTGTATTTTTTACCCATTCTTTAATGGTCAAGTATCCGTTTTGGAATATTATTGATAAAGGGCAATCTATGGATAACTCTTCAAAACAATTGGTAGGATAATATTTTCCCACCAGTTCGTTGATGTTTTCATCGCTATGAGCTAGCAGGCGAACCAGATAGGTGGGCGAACCCGTTTTGAACCAATAGTCGTCGATGAGCATTTCCTTGAAGGCGCGCAAGATACTGAAAGGATTATATACGCCTCGCATCCTGCGACTGAAATGGTAACCGTCAAACTGGCGTTTCAGTTTTATCAGCATATCTTCCTTTGAAACATCATATTCCTCGGCCATTTCTGTGATTTGCTGCGCAAAGGTTGATTGCAACTCGTCTTCAGTGATGCCGAGAAGTGTATCGAAGTGGGCAGAAAGGCTGATGTCTTCGGGTTGGTTGAAACCGCTGAACACGCTTACTTGCGAAAATTTGGTAACTCCCGTAAGCAGAACGAATTGCAGGTCTTTATCGGCAGCCTTGAATACACTGTAGAAGCCTTTCAGAATTTCCCGATGCCTATCTTCCAACAGCCGCTCGTTGCCATCAGCATCGGTTGTCTTCAGTGTAGAATCCAATACGTCTAACAGAGGCTTGTCGTATTCATCAATAAGGACAACGGCGCGAAGTCCTGTTTTTTCGTGGGCATTTCTCAGTACGCCAATGAATCTGTCGCCGAGGGTGGAAGCAAAGGGGGCCTTGCCGTAGATGGCTTCCTGCGATTCAACGAAATCAATCAGCGTCTTCTCCAGCTGACCTGCTTGTGTGAAATCCTTGCCATTGAAGTCAAGGTGGAATACCGCATATTGTTTCCAGTCGGTTTCCAGGTTATCAATGGCTAGGCCCTTGAACAGTTCTTTTCTTCCTTGAAAATAGCATTCCAGAGTAGATACGAGAAGTGACTTTCCAAATCGTCTGGGACGACTCAGAAAGTAAATCTTGCCATTTTCTACCATATCATAAATCATCTGAGTCTTATCTATATAAAGATATCCTTCTGTGATGATTTTCTCAAAGCTCTGTATGCCTATCGGATATTTCATATTGCCCATACTCTTGTTTCTTATTTTCTGCAAAATTACAAAAAATAACGATACAAGCAATTTTTTTATGTACCTTTTCTTAATTTTTCCCTCTATTTTTCTTTTAAGGGATAAAGAAGCAATCAGGAAGCGAGGAAGAAGCTATCATGAGGAAGGGAAGAAGCAGGAAAGTTCCCTCTTCTTGATGAATCTGAATCTGAAATAGAAATATGTTGAACAATTAATATTAATAGGAGAAACAAGTTATGAAACGAGTATTCAATCTTTTGGTAGTGGATGAGAGTGGCAGTATGAGCATTATCGAGCGCCAGGCACTGGTGGGTATCAACGAGACCCTGACCACGATTCAGAAAATGCAAAAGACGCATAACGACATGGAGCAGCGTGTAACGCTCATCACCTTCGACAGCACCCACAAGAAGCTGTTCTACGATAATGTGTCTGCCCGCCATGCCACCCCATTGACCTCAAGGGATTACAACCCATGTGGCGGCACCCCTCTTTATGATGCCATAGGCATGGGTATTGCCAAGATCAACGCCCTGACCACCGAGGATGACAGCGTATTGGTAACCATCATTACGGATGGTGAGGAGAACTGCAGCGAGGAGTATGATCTGAAGATGATCAAGAACCTCATTGAGAAGTTGAAGAAGCAGAACTGGACCTTTACCTTCATCGGCACCGATGATCTTGATGTGGAAAACATTGCTCATGGTATGGGCATCGACAACCACCTGCAGTTCTCGGAAGATGAGGCTGGCACCAAGGCGATGTTTGCAAGAGAAAACAGAGCCAGAGAGCGCTACAACAAGTGCCGTGCGATGGATTGCAAGATGGAAGCGGGCAGTTACTTTGAGGAGAAATAAGATAAAAAAGAAGAAGTTGACGAAAAAAATGAATGGTAAATGCTGATTATTCAGAAAGTTTTTGTACTTTTGCAATCAGAATGATTTCTCGCAAGAGTTTGACTTCTGTTTTTTGATGGTTAAATTAGCGTTTGCTATTCGGTCATGCACATTGGAACGTAGGAAACTTCAATAAAAAGCAGGAATACCGACAGATAGTAAGCGTCCGCTATAGCGTGGGCGTTACTTGTCGTTTTCCTCAGCTTTTCCTACGGCTGCAATGTGGACAAGTTTCGTCCACGTGTTTTGTATCCGTAGGTGATGTAGAGAACGATGGCTTCGCAATTATAATCTATCGGATTCACTAATTTAATAACATTAAAAGCTTAGCTATCGGCATAACGGGCACAACTTATGAAAAAGTTACATTTTTCTTTAATGGCGATTCTTTTCGCCTTGTTTTCAATGGTGTCTTTCACCGCTTGTTCATCTTCGGATGATGACGACACTTCGGCTTCTGGTGATATTAAGACCAACATCGTTGGTACATGGGAACTTACGCATATTAAGGGGTGGTATTGGGCTGATGATGAGGATGAAAGCCATATCATTGTAGATAAAAGTCCTGAAAGTGATGATAAATTTAGATTTTCTCTCAATGCTAATGGTGGTTGCATTTGGTATGATTATGATGCAGGGACTTGGAAATCTTATTCAGGAATTACTAAATATGAATTGAATGCCAACATTTTGATTATTAAGGATTACTATTATTCTGGGGATGAAACAGATTGGAAAACTTGCAAGCGCTTTAAGATTACTTCTATCAAAGATAATACGATGATTTGTACTGTTTACCTTATGGATGAGGGAGATACCGAACTTACATTTACGAAAAGATAAATATTAAAATAAACTAAGGATAGAGAAAAGCAGTATGTTGCGTGTTTTTCATACTGCTTTTCAGCTTACTTTTTGATTCTGTTGTTCTGGCGCAGAGAGTTGATCTGTGCCAACTTCTGCTCCCGCGAGTAAGGATGCAATAACATGGATTCTACCTCCTTCACAGCACCCATACTGTTCTGACGGTGAAAATCGTTTATATAAGATCTTTCCAGTACTGAATTGTTCTGCATAATCATCTAATTTTGCTAGACCTTCAGATGTAAATCCTTCATTGATTATGTCGCTGATGGACATCCAAAAATCATGATTCGTCATATTTACTTGTTTTAATTGCCGCAAAAATATGGTTTTTCTTTGATAACACCAAATTTTTGTGGCATTATTTTGCATGTTACATCTTTTGTACATGTGAATCTATCGGCTTTTATCAATCTAACCTTTCTCAAAAAGGCATCCTAACGATTTGTGCCTGGTTACGGCAATATGTTGCCCTGCCTGGGGCAATAAATTGCCGTGGCTAGGCACAAAACGGGTTGTGGCGTTGCTGCTGGATTCAGAAAGAAGATCCCTTAAGCCTAAAAATATTTAGTCTTAAGGGAAAATATAATTAGCCTTAAGGGAAAATATATTTTGGCTTTTAAGTTTTGTAAGTAACCTCCGGTCCCCGAAGGGGACGGTAGGATGCCATTTGCGAAAGTTCAGTTACCAATAACATCTTTCATATCATCCGTCAGATAACTGATAGCCTTCTCTTTCATATCTTGTGGAATACCAAATCGGGCTTCGGCGATGGAGCCAACGATGGCTCCGATGGTATCGCTATCGCCGCCATGAGATATGGCTAGGCGGATGGCATCCTCGAAGGATGAGGCTTGCGAGAGGAGATAGAAAGATAATGGCACGGCATCCATGCAGGTTTCGTCGAACTTGCCTTTCGGATAATCTCGTGTGTCGAAATCCTCGTAATAGCTGCGGGCGATATCCTTGAAGGCTTTCTTAGCCTCATCATCTGGCTGATGGCTTTCCTTGCTCGTGCGGAAATGCCAGATGGCATGAGCCACGGCTTGGGCTCCCTTGATTCCTTCGGGATGGTTATGAGTAGGAAGAGCCGTTTTCTCTGCCTCTTCCAAAACCTGCGACAGGTCATCGAATAGCCAAGCCACCGGCGATACTCGCATCGCCGAACCATTGCCAAAGCTATTATATGGCTGTGGATTAAGAGAACGAATCCATCCTGCGAATCTTCCGCCATACGCCCCCTTTGGAGAAGGATAGCGGCGGCACCAATCCAGCAGGCTTTCCTGATAGCTTCGCCCGTTCAGTATCGCATCGGCTACCGCTACCGTACAGATGGTATCATCGGTGAAGTCGCATCCTTCGCCGAACATCTCGAAATCATAATCAAACGTATTGTTGAACTCATATTTTGAGCCAGCAATATCTCCTATTATTGCTCCTAACATAATTTTTTCTTTTTAAATTGCCATGGCCGTGGGTCTTGGATATGCTTTTTGTCTTTTGTCAGGGTGAACCCTTTGTCGAGAAGTTCCTGATGCTCTTTTGCCTGCATCTTCTGGCCGTTTTCATCATATTTCGCCACGTTCTTGCGCACATCAGCTTCGACTTCTGCCTTTTCTTCTCCATCAACCCATTTGATGGAGAAGCCATCGAAGATGGAGGCTTGCGAATAAAGCATATCATATAATAAGGTGGAACGACTGTCGGGTGGATTTCCATCTACCGAAAACTCACGTATCAGCAGGGATGCCCTGATGGCATCTTCGGGATGGGTGCCCTTCTCGAACGTGATGTCGATTCCGGAAACATGGTTGTGCAGGATGCCCAACTTGAAGATGCTCTTGGGAGAATCACTCTTGGGGTTGCGATGATATACGATGGGGTCTTTGATGCCACCCTCGGCCTCTTCGTGATAGTAGAACTCCACACACGTGGGTTGTACTGTTACCTGTTGGATTCCAGTACTTACCAGGAAGTGACCGGCTAAAGCTATCTGAGCGATTTCCTTGAATTCAGAAGGAATGAATGGGGTGCCCTGATTTCCGAATGGGTGATCTTCGTTCAGAATTTTTCTCCGTGTATCCTCACTCAAGGAAAATGATTCTAAAGTTTCTTTCAAGTTCTGCATGATCTTTTCCTTTTTCTTTCAAAACCTATATTCCACTCTTTCTTCAGAAAATTACTCTATCACCTCCCAGAAACTCTCCGGCAAGCTGATGTTCTTCATCTCCTTTGCCTTCTCGAACAATGGGGCGATGTCTTCGGCTTCGAAACCGGCGATGCCGCAACCTATTGGGGTTACCAGGAAATGTAGCTCGGGATGCTGATGGGCAAAGATAATAAATTCATCCACGTATGGACGGATGGTTTCCACGCCGCCCTGCATCGTAGGAATGGCATAACTCTGACCTTGCAATCCTACACCCTTGCCCATGACGGCACCGAAATGTAATCGGGCAATGCGGGCAGCTCCACCACCATGCATGCCAGCCAGATTGCTGCCAAACACAAAAATCTCGTTCTCCTTCAATGAATCAATCCAGCGAGGAGTGATTCTTCCCTTCTTCTTATCTTCCATATTATTCTTATTATTAAATATGTTATTGCCATTATCAGCCGCTTCTTCGCAGCACATTCTTGAAGCCATCATGCTCGGCATCGACATCTTCGGAGCACTAGATACTGATGCGTCTTTATCGCCGAACGACAGATAGCTTCCGTATTCCGATGCGTCGAAGTATCTCTTGAAATAAGGAATCACCACATCGTGCATCATCTTCTGGCAACGCTGGGTGACGGCTGAATGGGATATGCCCAACTGCGCGGCTACATCCTTGCCCTTGAATCCCTCTATATAGAGCATCTTCAGGATGATGCTGTTCTTGCTGTCTCTGCCATAATAGAAATTGCCTATGTCTTCTATCGTCTGGTAAAGATCGTGTTCAAACTGGTTGTCGGTCACGTCAAACTGCATCTTGCGGCTTTCCTGCCGAGCCTCGAAACTCTCAAAACGATGCTCCTTTACCACCTCCTTCAGTTTATCCAGCAGCAGGAAGCGGAAGCCATTTACCATCCAGGTTTTGAGCGACATGCTCGGCTTTCTGTCTTCCAGCGGCTTGAAGTCGTGTTCGCAGAGATAGAGATAGTATTCGTGAGCCAGCGAGAAGAAATCCATGCCCGGCTTGTGCTGCAGGTCATATCGCTTGTCGTAGATGCAATAAGCCACCCGGCAGTATCCGTAGTAATACTCCCTTACTATTCTGGCATTGGCATCCTTGAAGCCCTGCAGAATCTCATCATCCGATAAGCTTTCCAATGCCTTCTTATCCGATGGTTCTATCTTTTTCGAAAAATCCTTTTCTGAAAAATTCTTTTCTTTCTTCATATCAATATATCTTTTGATATCTGCAATTCGATTGCAAATATATACTTTTTCTCTGAGAAATGGCAGGATTTGCTCCTTTCTTCTCCTCTATATTCTATTAAAAGAAGAAAACGATGGAAAAATTAAGCTGGTATCGAAAGAAAATGATATCAGAAGTATTACTTTCTATATAAATATATGCGAATAAAAAAGGCTGGTATGCAATCATATCAGCCTTTTATCTTTTCATAAGCTTTCTTTTTTTATGTGAAGGAATTTCTTATTTCTTTATCTTCTCTTCCCAAGCCAATATCAAGCCGATAACGCCTGAGTAGCTCTTCCTGCCTTCCGCCACATGGTTGCCCCTGAGATAGAGTTCGAAGATGAAATCCTGAGCGGCATCCAATGCCTTGCATCGCTTGCTGAGCCAGTAACGGCGGTCGTTTCTTGCCCGCTGGATAATCTCGGGACGGATATGCTTCAGGAATCTTTCTCCCTCCTTTTCGCCAAGAATATCAAAAACATTATTCAATACATGGAAGAAGATATGGTAATATCCGCTGAATCTCACCTGCTTATCTGCCGATGCCGTGCACACGATGTAACTGTAGAAATTCGCCTCGCCCTCGTTGGCTACGCCCAGGAAATGGGCAAATTCGTGGGCGTAGGTGGCAGGATAATCGTGGGCGAGAATATCGCCGTTAAGGGTGAATTCGCAGAAGAAAGGTCCCATGCTTCCGGTTACGCCCGACATCGAACTGATGGGTGTGAACACCATCGTCTTGGCATGGGGATGCTGGTTGAAAGGCTTGTTGATGCCTTCCCGGTATCCTATTTTATTATATTCCTTCAAAACTGCATCCCGCACCCGATTCTTCAAGCCATCATCCACGATGCTATCAGGGGAAATGCCCTTCCTGGCATTGCTGAGAGATGCATTGCTTAAAGCGTTGAGGCTATCTGCGTATTGATAGGCAAATTCCTTAAATTTGGCTTTCGATACCTCCACCGGCTTCATACCTATTCTATAATAGATATTCGGCTGCGAATAGTTCAATCCCCAGGCGATGTAGAACCAGGCATACACCCACAGCAGATACTCCGCCACTCTTCCGAAAACCCTCTTCTTCCGCCATCCCATCTCGTAGATGGGATAGAGGATAACCCAGGCGATGCTGAGGGCGATGAAGATATCGCCCACGGCAAAGGGGAAGATTCCCGAGATGGGCGAGAGAAGGGTGCCGATGACGGGATAGATGCGGGTGGTGTAGATGAATCCCCAAAGCGGAATCATCTTCGTTAGGGTAACGAGGATGAGCAATGCTATCAGCACCCCATGGCGCCACTTTAATGATTTGAACCGTAATGCAAGCAATTTATGCCATGCATCTAATCTATATAGTTTCTTCATTTTGCTTCTTTTTTAAAAGTTTGAATATGCTCTGATACAGAGAATGTTTTGCACTTTTTGAGCCTATTGTGCAATGATGGTGCAAAATTACAAAACTTTTCTGAATAATTGACATGGTGAGCCTGCTTTTTTTGTATCTTTGCGGTTGTAAAGGCAGATTATTAACATCAAAAGCATGGGAGGAACTATTATGAAACAGACATTGGAAGAATTCGAGGCTAGGGGCCTTGAGTACGAGAACCTCTATAATGAGGAAGATGAGCGTAGAGAATATAATTCAATCTGGTATACCTGATTCGTTGTAAATTTTCAGATTGTATCTTCTGATTGGATTATTTGTTATATAAAAAAGGTTGAGATAGATTAGGATAATAAAAGGCTATGCCCTATTGCTCGTTCTGATGCAATAACAGCATAGCCTTTTTTTAAGTATCTTCGAAGTTTCTCTTGCTTTCGATGTTTTTCTTTTTCTATTTCTCAAAATGCTGGTAATCCTTGCTGTGCTTCCAGTCGCCTCCCCATCTGAATCCCTTTGCCTTGAAGAGGCGGTAGCAGAGGTCGCCTTTTTTAATCATGTAAACATGATGCTTGCTGCGGTCGAGATAGGGGCGTGCCGTGGCTGGCTCCATCACATCCTTGCCGTTTTTCAGCCGTTTGTGGTAAGGGTTATAGAGCGTGTTGATGTCGATGGCAAGGCCTTTGCCGTGCTTCGAAACGGTATGGGTATGCGAGATGAAGCGGAAGTTGAAGCTGGATGAGTTGTTGGCTCTCATCGCCCTTTCATCATTGGCATCCCAATAGTCGATGAGTCTCATTCGCTCTATCGGATATTTCGCTTCGTAGAGCTTTTTGAGAATATCGAGCACATCTGCCGCTATCGCCTTGTTCACCACCATTTCGCCCACTATCTTCCTGCCGTCCTTATCCACATGCAGGCATCGCAGGTATCGCAGTTCGCTCCTTGCCACGGTGCTGTTCTTCTTATACGTCTTCCCCTGCATCAGGCGGAAAATTTCATCAGGAATAGGGGAAATGGAGAAGAAATGCTTCTCTCCCAGTTTTCTGATGGTTTGTTCGCTGACGATATCTCCTGGTTTCTGTGCCTTGGATGGAAGGCAGAAAAGCATGGAAATAAACAGGCATATTATTGAAATTCTTTTTGCTGTCATAACGTTTCTCCTTATTTTGCTACGGGAATATAATGCGAATCCTTGATTTCTCCAATCACGATGATGCTGTGCAGACTTCCGATGCAGTCGATGTTTCCCAAGGTGTTGAGCATGAAATCCTGATAATCCTTCATGTCGCGGGCATACACCTTGATCTGGAAATCGTAATCGCCGGTGGTGTTGTAGCATTCCGTTATCTGGTCGATGGTTTGCACGGTATCCATGAATTGCTGAATCAAATCGTGGGTGTGCTGCTTCAATCGGATATTGCAGAGCACAATCACGTTGTGTCCCATCTTGTGATGATCCACTATCGCCCCATAGCGCTGGATGTATCCCTCACGCTCCAGTCGCTTCTGTCGCTCGAAGGTGGGAGAAGGGGAGAGGTGTACTCTTGCGGCAAGTTCCTTCACGGTGAGTCGCGAGTTCTGCTGCAACAACTTGAGTATCTTGATATCGATTTCGTCGAGATTTTCTTCTGTAGCCATTGTTCCTTTATTTCTAATTTTATTCATTTTTGCAGAATAATATTCTGCGAATTTGCTAAATACGCTGCAAAGATAGCATATTTTTCTGAATTACGAAGAATATTTGGCAGATAAAATTCTTCTTCTTACCTTTGCACTCGCAATTCCGGATGCAAAGAGCCGTTCATCATCAGATGATGGCAAATCAAGAGTCATTCATCATAAAAAAGATATTAAGAGTCATTCACCATTTAAAAATATAGGAGATAAAATAATGAGTAACGTAAGAAATATACATTTTGAGGCAGTGGGCAGCTATTTGCGCCCTGCAGAGTTGAAGGAAGCAAGAGCCAAGTTTGCTGATGGCAAGATTTCTGCCACCGACCTTCGCTGCATCGAAGACCGTCTGATTACTGAGGTCATCAAGCAGCAGAAGGCGCATCATCTGCCTTATATCACCGATGGCGAGTTCCGCCGCAGCTATTGGCATCTCGACTTTATGTGGGGATTCAATGGTGTGGAACATATCGAACTGGAGCATGGCTACCAGTTTCATGGCGAGGAGACAACCAAGGGTTCTATCCAACTGACCGGCAAGATTACTGGCGAGAATCATCCTTTTATCAAGGATTTTCTGTTTGTGAAGCAGTTTGAGGAGTTGGATGCCAAGGGCGAGTATATCTTTGAGGCAAAGCAGACGGTTCCGGCTCCTGCACAGTTTCTTGCTGAACTGTTCCGTGGCAAGAATGCCGAGAACACCCGCAAGTTCTATCCTAACACCACTCAGTTGATTGAGGATATTGCCCAGGCTTATCGCACCTTTTTCCAGGAGATTTATGTAGCCGGTTGCCGCACCATCCAGCTGGATGATTGCACCTGGGGAATGATTGTGGATAGCGATTACTGGAAGGCCAAGGTGGGCACAGGGTTCACCCTAGAGCAGGAAGCCCTGCAATATCTGAAGGTGAACAACCTTGCCATCGAGGGCAAACCGGAGGGGTTGACCATCAACACCCACGTATGCCGTGGCAATTATCATTCCTGCTATGCTACCAAGGGTGCCTACGATGCCGTAGCTCCTTATCTTTTTGCTCATGAGGATGTGGATACCTTCTATCTGGAGTATGACGATGAGCGTTCGGGCGGTTTCGAACCATTGAAATATGTGGCAGATGGCAAGAAGGTGGTTCTGGGTTTGGTAACCTCCAAATCTCCAGTGTTGGAGGATAAGGCTACGGTTATCGCCAGAATCCACGAAGCTGCCAAGTATATATCTCTCAATCGCTTAAGTCTCAGTCCTCAATGCGGTTTTGCCTCTTGTGAAATCGGCAATAAACTGACCGATGCTGAGCAATGGGCAAAGATAGATTTGGTTAGAGAGATTTCCGAGGACGTTTGGGGCTCTTCTTCTTCCTCCGATGCAGAATGATATAGCCGGAAAGTAAAACCAGCGTAATCAGCAAACCGGAGATGAATACGAAGAGGTCGGAAAGGGGACCTAAAAGCGGAGAATAGCATCTACCCACATGGAGTTCTAATGCCACATTCCAAAGCGACATGGGGGTGGCAGAAAGCAACTCTGGGGTAGATGCTGTTTCACCTAAGTTCGCCCCTTTGCTATAATCGAAAACCACCTCTTTTCCATCAAAGAAATCCCGAGAATAGCCACTAACCAGATGGTTTGAAATCGGAATCATCGACTTTTCTATATTCTGTTTCCCCGTGAAATAATCCACTATCAGGTTCTTCTCCGGATACCAGCGGAACATGCCGCTGAAGGAACCAACCAGCCAACCGCCTTTGCCGTCGCTCTCGAAAACGGTAACTCCCATCGGACTTACCTTTGGTGTCTTCTCCTTATTTAATAAGGTAGGTTGATGCTGGAAATGCTCATCTACACGCAGAAAACCTTCTGAGGTAGAAACAAGCCAGTTGCCCTCTGCTGCATCCCATCGGATGGAGCGAAGTTTATCGTGCCAGACATTTCCATCCTTCACTTTTTCTGTGGTCTTGTTCATGGCAAGCGGCACCATCAAAGGTGGGCGGAGGCACATGCCGGTAATGGAAATCCAGAGCGTCAGGATGATGGTGGCATATCCCAGTTTGTTGTGCCATTTTGCATTGAAAACCATCTGTTTGCCAAGCTTCACCATTCTTTCTCTTGCCTGCAAGCGCTTCTGTCGGCGAATGCGGTAAGGCAGGATAAAGAGGATGATGCCCGTTATCGAAAGGATGATGAGTACGATGGCGATGGCATCCACTATCAATCTGCCAGTTAATCCGAAGAAAGCACCGCTATGCAGATGCCAAACGGTTTTGAAGAGGGTAACCATCGGGGTAAAGCCTTCTGGTTGACCGATGATCTTTCGGGTTGCCATCAGATTTTCGCTTGCAGCATCTATCTTATCATTAGCAGTTTTCATCTTCTTGCCTGATATTTCATACACGGCAGAGCGGGTCATGGCGATGAGGCTCATGCTATCTTTGGTCAATGCAATATCAGCGATTCTCTCATGATTGTCAGGTAATGGAAATCTTCTCCATTCCTTTCCGTTGAAGCGATAAACATCCATCGTGGCTGCACACCAGATTTCTCCATCCTTTGTCTGCACCATGTTTCGGATATTCCTGCCATCCACGTTCTTGGGTAATCCCTTGTTAAAATCTTTCCAGCTTTTCATCTTAGCATCCGTAAGCCAGATGCCGCCGTAGCCATAAGCCAAAACGGAATCATCAGATGCCTTGATGGAACCTTTGATAATGCCGTTATTGAAGTTCTGAATATGATAAGCCGGAGGCAAAATGCTCCTACTTACATCGCAATCGGCAAAGAGCTGGCGATGGTTCAGGATAATGCCCGATACGCAGAATACCAGCATGAAGACGGATAGTATAAGTCCGAACCATCGGTGGTATTTCTTCCAAGTAAAATGTTTGTTCTTTTTATCTCTCATTATCTTTTCTTTTAATGTTTTTATAATTGGGTTGCAAAGTTAGTGATATTTTCCGACCTCTGCAATACCTAAAAATAATGATTTGAAAAGCCTTTGCCATTGGCAAAAACGAAGGATTCTCAACTTTTTCACTAAAAAAGTTTGGTGATTTCATGTTTTACTAGTAACTTTGCACCCCGAAATTAAAAATCATCATTCTTAAGAACAATAAGATAAATAGATAATTAAGAAAATAGGAAAAATGGAATATATGTCTCAAGAAGGCTACGATGAGCTCGTGGCCGAACTTCA
>OLGI01002607.1_pt1 | contig 12739 bp, 17 predicted proteins | sample 1605221 | NCBI WGS metagenome assembly OLGI01 (sample SAMEA3888915, study PRJEB22519) | human gut metagenome | biome: human gut; feature: human-associated habitat; material: faeces | place: Denmark | collected 2010 | reverse complement strand
CCTTTTTATCTATAGGCTTCTCTGAGATATCTTCAACAGAAATACCAGTTGTCATATAAATAGCTTGAGTAGATACGTTTTTCTCAAGAAGTTCTTTTGCTATTTTTACAAGAGCTTCTTCACGAGTTTTTCCGTACTCAAGCATAAGTATCTTTAAACGAGTTTCCACATATCCTTCCGCAAAACCTTTCTCTTTTGCCCAATCCAGCGAGTTCTTCAAGTCACGGTATGCTTTAAGGCAAGCCTCGTATTGTTTCTCAACACCAGGCTCATCCAATCTTTCACGCATATCATCAAGCTTTTTTCTTTGTCCATCCAGATATTCAAGCATTTCTTCGTAAGCATCAGTGCCCATATTATGTCCTCTTATTATGTGATTAAAAATCTATTCATATTCTCTTTTCAACTCTGCATACACCTTATTTACATAACAAGCGTCCTCCATTCATTTGACATACCTCCTGCACATCTTGAATAGCATAATCAAAATCCAAAGTATGCATAACCTCATAATGATCCCTCACAAAAGCTAATCCTTTGTGACGATCCAAATAATTAAATGCTTGTTTCTCGTTCAATCCAAAATGTTCGGCGAACATTCTAACAAACACCATAAAATATTCCAACTTCTTTATTGAAAGTATTGCCATAATCTTTCCACACTCCATTAGAGGAGTATACATTCGCAAATTTACGTCATTTCCCCGATATCTACAAATATTTAGCTGTCTTTTGCTTTTTATTTCTGGTCACGAACCACCATTACTTACCCACAAATCATTTGTTAATTCGTGACAAAATTCGTGGATAATTCATGGCAATTCGTGTTTAAAGACAAAGGATTATTGTCGGGAGAGTATTCTTATTTTATCTCCATCAGATAGTCGTTCTTTGAGAACCATCTGTTCAAATCTTCTATTATCACCCTCGGCATTGCCTTCGAAGAGATAGTAGAGAAGTCCTGCTTATGTATATTCCTACCATCATCTTTCAAGCATACAGTCTGCCATCCAAGTGCATTAGGGGCTATAAAATCCTTCTGCAGATTATCACCGACATACATGAATTCATCACATTCAGGATAACGCTTCATAAAATACTCGTAGTTAGCAGAAGTAGGCTTCTCGCTACCAAACTCCTCACTAATAACAAGATTCTCATCCATTATCCATCGGTTTAAACCCAATGCTTCCACCTTGTTACGTTGCTGAACCGAACGACCATCAGTTATCAATCCTATAATACATTCTGATGATTTTAACAAGTTTAATGCAGACACAACAGATCCAGACAAACGAATGTTTGGCTTGTGCTTTCTATAAATCTGCAAATACTCGCTTATTGGCAAATTTATACCGAGAAAAGCATTAAGCCGTTCAAAAGCGTTCTGTCCTTCTTTATATGCAATAAGCATTGCATCATAAGCCTTTACTGAAAGAATTATTGGTGAATCTGAGCAACCACGGCAATAATCGGCAGCATAAGAAGCAATATCTCTATAAGCAGACTTCAAATAATCAATCTCCTTATAGAGCGTATCGTCAAGGTCAAAACAAACTACTTTCATACATAAATTGCATCATCGTATCTAAGCATCAACATGCCGTCCTTCCATGTGTCGAAATACTCCACCTTTTCATTCATAAAGTATTCACGAATGAGCAATTCGGGGAAGTTACCACCACACATATACGATAAAGGGAAGCCACCACCGAAACGTGGATTAATCTCAATACCAACCATATCCTTTGTCTCAGGATGGAAGAACAATTGAACACAAATACAACCAACACAACCCTCAATGTATTCAAGCTTTTCCTTCAAGAACATCAGTATCTCGTTCTTTGCCGTACGTCCTTTGTTTATCTCACCGGCACGTATCTCTATACGCTCTCGCGGAACTATACACTTCACATGGTTATCGCGTCCATAATACATATCCACGGTATACTCCCGATACACGCTCTTGTCGATATATTCCATAAACAACAGCTTAGGGTCTTCAAGTATCTCCTTGGTCAGTTCTTCTGCAGTTTTTATGTAGTGCAGATTTGTACTAAGCGAACCATCGTAAGGCTTTGCAAAGAGTGGAAATGTAGGATTGTACTTATCCACCGCCTTTGGTACACGTACACCATGACTTTCAAAGAACTCTCCAGTATTGCGCTTGTCACGACACATTGTGATAAAAGGCTTGTCACTTACCATCACATATATACCCTTCTCCGCAAACTCCTTCTTTAAATCTGCAAGCAACAGTAGTTCTGTGTCAATGGTCGCAATAACCATACCTACATTATTCTCTTTGCAAATCTTTAAAAGCAAAGCTGGATATGAGGCATCCGTCACTCTTGGAACCTTGAAACACCCGTCGCTCACGTAACCAGCAGGAGCCATCTCTGGATTCATGTCCGTTGTATAAACTTTTGCTTCGGGATAGAAGCGATTTAATGTTTCCTTAAAGTACTTAGTAAGCGCTACACGCTTGCCAGCCGACGTTATCAATATATTATGCTGCATATCCAGTCCTCCTTTCATGCGACACGATATACTGACACTCAATTAAATTACCCCCCGAATTGATTTCTTCTTTCGTTCTACTCATATTATCTTCTTTAAAATTTGATTTTACTTTTGCCGGACAGCCAAATGCCGTCACATTATCTGGTATATCTTTAACTACAACGCTTCCTGCACCAATCATACAGTTCTTACCTATGTTTAGGCATTGTATCACAGATGAGCCTACACCTATCCAAGTGCCTTCACCCACATGTGTACCACCACTTATATGTACACTAGGAGCAACATGACAATAGTCTTCAATCACACAATCATGGTCTACTGTTGCTCCTGTATTTACAATACAATGATTGCCTATTACAGCATCGGCATTAATAACTGCTCCAGCCATTACTACAGTTCCTTCGCCAATCTTGGCAGAAGGAGAAATAACAGCAGAAGGATGAATGGCTGTTGCAAACTTAATATCAGGATTGTTGGCCTTCAACCGCTCCACAATCATTTTCCGTATTCTGTTCACTCCAATGCTCACAATCATAGGCGAAAGTCCTGTGGCATCATGCATCACAGGACGACCTCCACATTCATTCACATTGGGGTTGTCATCAGCAAAAGCCTCCACTTTTATGCCATTGGCATTCAAAATGTCTTTAATAACCTTGCCGTGACCGCTTGCTCCAAATAAATACATTTATGCTCCTCCTATTTAGTTGTGTCCATTGAAATACTCCATCGTTGCCGACTTACCTGTTGTTGTATTTATATCCTCACGACCAAGCACTTTCTTTATAGTAATGAATATCACCTTCAAGTCAGTAATCAAAGAACAGTTGTCAACATACCACACATCAAGCTTAAACTTCTCCGTCCACGAGATTGCATTGCGTCCATGACATTGTGCCCAACCAGATATACCCGGTCTAACCTCATGACGGCGAGCTTGCTCTTTGCTATACAATGGAAGATATTGTACAAGAAGCGGACGAGGACCTATCAACGCCATATCACCCTTCAGCACATTAATCAACTGAGGCAATTCATCAATCGAAGTGGAACGAACGAAGCTACCAACCTTTGTCAGTCTGTCTGCATCAGGCAACAGATTCCCTTCCGCATCCTTCTCGTCCGTCATCGTCTTAAACTTAATCACCTTAAATATCTTTCCATTCTTGCCCGGACGCTCTTGGAAGAAAAAAGCCCCTGCCCCTTTATTGGCGAAATGAAGCCAAATAGTAACTACAATTAAGATTGGACTTATACAAATCAATGCTACAAGCGCAATCCAAAAATCAAAGAATCGTTTAAAAAAATGTTTGTACATATAAAGTTTTGTAATATTTAAAATTTCAATATTTTCAATAAATCATTTAATTTAAAATGTTTGTAAATTGCAAAAACAAATGAGCCTATTGATGACAAGACCAAAAAATCAACTGAAGCTAACGATATATTATTGAAACTTTCACTTAAAAATATTATTATCAAGCTACTAATCTCAATAACAAAACTACCATATAAATACAGATTGCAATTTCTACATTTTTGATTGAAATATTCATAACAGCCAGGAACGTTATCTATTGGTTGCCATTCTTTAACAAAGAAATCTCCCGATACTTTAGGAAATAGATGTAAATCAATAGGTTCGTTCAATAGACTTCTATCATATTCTATTAACGAATTTCTAACTTCTTCTATCAGAAACTCATTACTAAATCTCAAATGCGAATACATTCCATAGTTTCTATCAAAATAATACCATATTCCATTTATATCATTACAGATAGAATTTAATTCTTATGCATTTAAATAAGGATTGTCTTTACCTGTCATAACAGCCCTTAATGCAAGTCTTTTTATGTCTATTGTTTTATCCTGTAATAACTTCTTATATCTTTTACCCTCATCATCTATAGCAGACAGAGCAAACATGCATTGTTGTGCAAATTTTGCATATAAAGCAAGTTTATGATAAAATGGTCGCATTATATTATAATAACGACTTGCTATTTCACCTTTTATATGCTGATTCTCAACCAATATAATAAGACAGCCACCAATTATCATAGTTGTCAATATCGTAACTGCTGTAGACAGATGGCTGTCTGTAACGGTTTGAGAAAAATATGATGTTAATATTTGCATATCCTATTTATCCTCCCCAAACAATGCTTTCGACGACCTTCTTAACATCTTTAGGAATTCCATCATAGCGAATCCGGCGATGAAAGACACTACAAGATAAGAGTTTATGTCTCGACTTGAGAACAATGTGGAAAACATTGTGGTACGGAATGCAACTATTAGAAATGTCGCTATTGGTGCGCCTATAACTGGTCGAAATACATACCATGGCCACCATGTATCCATATCTTGGCCGTTTTTATAACATTCCCATCCTATGTAATCATAAAATGTACGTGCACTACAACCAAGGAACACGAGGCAGAATGTCAACAGAAACAAAGACGAGGAATTGGGGAATATCGTATTTGACTTAAAAGCAAGATCGTCAATGGCATTGATGTAAGCTTTGTACGAAGTCGAGTGTATTACACTGTCATTCACCACAACAAATGATTTCAGCAACTTCTTGTCGGTATCATCTATCATCTTGTACGACTTAAATGTACCACCCGACTTGAAGAACCACGAAGGAGTATCGCCCTCAATCTCTATATTGGCAGCATCTTTGTTAACAACACATACCTGAGAAGACTGAAGCGTAGGCTCATAAAAACAACAAGCTCCAACGATAGCCATCAAACTTAATAGTGCCGTAATAATTAATATAGTCAGTTTCTTTTTCATAATTCTAAACCAGCGTTTCATTCGTTCTACACAATCAATATGTTTTTTGAAATCACACTTTACTGTAGAAGCATAATGCAGGAAATTATCTATTATATCTCTTGGACTATTGTTAGGAGTAGGAAGCTTACTATAAGTAGCCAACCTTATATATCTAAATACAGAATAAAAGTCAAGAAGCTTTCTCTGTTCTGGATTATCATATAGCCCATATTTTTGAAGTATACACCTTGTTATTCTACTGTTGCCCTCTTGCGACAATAAATAACTGACACCTAAGATTGGGTCACCTGACATCAGTCCTTCGAAATCAATGAATGCAGCAAGCTTATTGTCATCAGATATAATAATATTGTCTAAACTAAAATCACTCCATACCAGGCAATGTGATGGCTCTTCTATCTGTTCCACATATTCATATAAGCCATCACATATCTCGACATTCTCCTCATCCTTCTCATGTTTAAAGAAAAGTCTTGACTGTTCTATCTCACTTTGCAAAAAGCGTTTCCAAGAATCATAGTTAAACAGACCTTCTTCAGCAACCCTTCCATATTTCGTTGTTTTAAACTCAGATATCTTTCTGTAATTCTCAACAACCTCATCACAAATAGAATTTATTTGCTCCTCACTCAGTTTATCATTCTTGTCTTTAAGAGTTTCGCCTTCAACCCAATAATATATAATGTATGATACACCGTCTTTCTTATTGCTATAAACAAAAGGTACAGGGACTTTTATTCCATTCCTTACAAAAGCTTGTAAATAACCATACTCTATCTTAGTCAACCAACTGCGGAATATGGGGTAACAACGTACAGCATAAGTCGTCTGATTAGACTTCAATATATACGTATCCGTCATTACTCCCTTTGGAACATACTCAAGAGTAAAGTCCTTCCATCCCTCAGTTTTTAGTTGATTAGCTAATCCCTCTTTTGTTGTAAACATCCTACGATTCGTTTAAATGTATCTTCATCTATCTGCGGAACGAAGAAGTAATGCTCAAACAGTTCTAAGTCTTCCATTCGATAAGCGTTTTCGAATATCCACTTTTCTGTGGCAGCATCCATCGTAAACCCCAACTTGTTCTTGTAATGCAACAGTCGAAACCAAAAGACAGACACTGTCGAAAGATTGATTTCCTCAGAAACATTCCTCTCAGGAAAGTCCAATCTAACAGCTCTCAGTATCTTATTTTGGATATCTTCAATACCACCTACGGGATCAAACATTTCTCCCGTTTTAATATTTACAGCTATTGCATTAGCAGTAAAGTCAAAGTTAGTAAGCAAATCATTTATATTTTGTATAGGATTTTGCGAAACCACAAAATTATAGAATGGCACCAAGTCTACGTAATGCTCATCATCACATTTTAGATAAAAACGTGGAGACCCATATTGTCCATAGTCCGTATACCCATATTTGTTCAGATATATAATCAGGTCATATAATTGTCGTGGAGTACAATTTATAAAGATGTCTATATCCTTCCCTCCATCCCCATTAATAATCTGATTACGTATATTTCCACCACATACATAGAACTCGTCAATGTCGGTATAGGCAGACAGAATATCAAATATGGGGTGTTTAAGATGCAACTTCATAATATAGACGCAATGCAAAGATTTAAAGAGTACATCATTAAAGAAAAGTACGAGGTTAATATTTTTATTTCATCCTATTCCTTGCCAACCACACAAACGATTCCACAAGGCTTTCGTTATATACCAATTGATATTTCCAGCGGTTATGCCACCAACGGTGGCTTTTGTCTATGGCATACTTCAGCTTCTTGCCTATAGTATCTATACCAGTGGTAGTCATTGGCAGTACATCTTTCTTCTCGAAGATATCTGAAAGGATGCGTACTGCAAGAGTAGTGTCCGATTGATATGTATACATTTTGTCGTCAGAAGCAAAGCAAGCAGCATCAATGCCAAGATATTCCACACAAATAGTGGCAATGGCATTGAAGAACCGCAGCATCCGTTCTTCCTTATACACTTTGAATACTAAAGCCCAATCAATCTTGGAATGATACCTCTGGAAGAATGTCCCCACATCAAGCACATGCCTAAGCGTTATCTCATTCGAGGCAAAGTGTTCACCTGTATGGCGCAACAGAAATAAGGCATTGAATGTAGGCGAAGGAAGCAACACGTTGTCTATTGGGCTCTTTAAACATTCCTCCTTATCCAGTACCGACATCAGTATCTGCTCGAACCTTATATTGCTCTTATGCGACACATCATCAATAAACTTGGCATGATTCTCCACCTCAACCCCACAATAATTGAATGTAGAATGCTTGTGGTATTCACGATGCACCTTAACGCCAAGCTCATTCTCTATCAAAGCATCAGCCTCATCCTTCTTACCAAACAGATATACATCTATGTCTCCAGTCGGTCGATGCTCAGGTTTTGTATAGCACAAGCTACATCCATATCCTTTCAACAGCAGCATCTTTATGCCATGCTGCTTATAGAAGTCAGCCAACTCCACAATCCGTTCCCGATGCTTGGCATACATCCGCTCCATCATCGTCGTCTGCCCTATCCATTGCAGCAACACCGGCTTAGAAGGTCGCGCTTCATTAGGTAACTTACTAATAGCATCCAACTGAATGGCAGTAATGCCTTGACGTAAGGCAAGAGCATATACAGAATGCCTGTCAATGTCATATTTTATATCTATAACACTTTCTTTTATCTTACCAGACAAACCAAGCTGCAATAAATGCAGCAAAGAAATCTCCTCTTTAGTCATTCTGCAAAATGTCTTCTGCTGCAAGAGGTTCGTATGCCCCATCCTTACAGTCAAAAATTATTGTGCCAGACTCAAGACATTCGGTAGTATGCCACATACCTTTTGGAACCATATAGAAAGGACATGCGCCACCAGCTTCTATAATATCCTCACGAACAAGTTGCCCTTTTTCATCATAATACTTTTGACGCACCTTGCCTCTAATCACAGCCACAGTCTCTGTTGTCTTCGTATGACGATGAATAGCCACTTCTGTACCTGGTTCCATAGCATTCAACATACGTTGGCTTTGGTCGGCTGTAGACGTTCGCATATCCTTACCCATCCTTAAACGTGGTGACTTGCGAGCCTCTTCGCTCAATGCGTCCAATATTTCCTTATCAATAAACATATGCTTTGATATTAAGATTTAAACAAATTATTATAGAAATCCACCCATGCTTGGGTAACAATGTTGCGGTCGAAGAATTGTTCTACCCTTCTTCTACCAGCAATGCCATGCTCTTTACGCTTTTCCGGATGCTGATAATACTCTTTCATGCAAGTGTATAATCCTATAGCATCATTCACCTTGCATCTGAGACCTGTTTCATTAGGCACACTTGCGTCACACACACCATAAGCATCCGAAGTAATTACGGGGAGTCCTAAAGCTTGCGCCTCTATAACACTCATGCCAAAACCTTCACGCCATGTAGGCAATACAAATACATCACCACCTTGCAAAGCATCATAAGGCGTATTGGTACTTCCAGGATAGAAATAGTTTTCACCTTTCTTTATATTGGCATAGTTCGACACCAACTTGTCATATCCTTCTTCATCACTGCCATAAAGCAACAGTTTTGCTTTATGGCATTCAAGAACAAGCCTATTAAAGGCATCGTATAACTCGCCAATGCCCTTGTCGTGATTCAGTCTGCCAAGAAATACGAATACAACATCATCATCCTTAAAGCCAAACTTGTCGCGTTCGTTCTTGCGCACATTCTCTGAAATAATGAACTTCTCTAATCTCACTCCACAGATGGAACCATGAGCCAAAACACTACTATTCTTAGCCTTCACTATTCCTTGTTTTATGAGATATTGGCGTTGCCCCTCACCATCCACGAGAATATGATTGTCAAGAGTAGCTATCATTTTGTCCATTATCTTCAGCATCATGCGCATTGCTCCCTTGCGAGTAGCCCATACCTGTCCTGTATAGATATGTATACGCTCCTTTACTCCTGCCAGCCAAGCAGCCATTGCAGTAAGAAGACCAGCTTTGGGGGTAACCGAATGAACAGAATCGAACTTATTCTTCTTGAAAATTTTGTATAGAACAGCAAGAGCCTTCAAATCGTTCTTTAAACTGATTTTTCGTTCTATAGGTGCATTGATGAAGTTTATCTTCATTCCTTTAAAAAACGAAGCGTCATAATTCTCAGGAAAATTAGCAATTAACGACACATCATACGTTTTGGTAAGATGTTCTAAGTGGTTGACCAAAAAGGCCTCAGCAGAACCCGGAATCGCAACAACAAAAGCTATTTTCTTTTTTCGCATATTAGGTTATGGTTTTATGTTTTTATTTACGACGATGGAAATAGTCATAGATACATTTTGGAGCAAAATGTTTCAAAATAGGTATAATGGTATACAACTGATACCAACACGGTAATCCTATCATCTTATAGCCTACGTATTTTACATATACCTCATTGCGTCTATTTCGCCAATTCCGTCTCATCACAGCATTCCTGTCATCACGCATTTTGTATAGACACTCATCAAGCATGTACAATTTATGTCCAGCTGCATATACCTTGAACCAAAGGTGATAGTCTTCAACTCTTAGCAGACGGTCATCTACGGAATAGCCTCCAACATCCTTTATAACCTTTGTTCGTGCCATACAAGGTGCATGACAAATAGGTGTGCCATGTACAAAGTCCTTTGCCTTGATTTCTCCATTACCCTTGCCCCATCTGAAATCGCCACTCTCATCAAAGTATACCATTGGCGCACTTACTACAGCATACTCTGGATGTTCATCAAGAAACTTTATTTCTTTTTCAAAACGAGTGGGCATACTCAAATCATCTCCATCCATACGTGCAATATACTCTGTATCGGCATGTTCCAAACAATGATTGAGCGTATAGTTCAACCCCATATTACGTTCATTCTTTATTACAACAACATTTTCATGCTGACGAGCATTTTCCTCAGCAATCTTTAGTGTATCATCCTTTGAGCCATCGTCACAAAGGATAATCTTGAAATCTTGATAGGTTTGGACATAAAGAGAATCTAATGCCTCTTGAAGTGTAGGAGCACAGTTATATATGCCCATTAATACGGAAATTCGAGCCATTCTAAAATGTTTAATAAGGGATAAGGTTTTTACTCTATTTAAATAAGTTTACACATCTATTTATAAAATTTATCCCCAATAGACGTGCAAGCCAATTTTTAGCCAAATGTAATTTATACCTCATTGTATTATGGTTAATCCATGAACAATCATACAAATGAATACTTACTGTACGTTCGGTTATCTTTATTTTATTAGCTTGTGTATGATCCATAGGACAAAATACATCTGGCGGATACACCCAAACCCCAGCAACTTCTTGGGGAGCATCATTATTTTCATTTAGTCCATGATTCAAGAGTATTTCTGTTGTATAACTAACTATTGTCTTTGTATTCAACGAACCATCTTCATTCTTAAACCTTAGTGTATCATATAAATCCAGGAACTCTTTATACAAACCAAGACCAGGGTTTACCCCAAGGCCAAGACCAGGGTTTACCCCAAGGCCATGACCAGGGTTTACCTTAGTCACAATGAGATTGTCGCATATACCTTTAATAAAGGCCCCTTTTTCACGTCCCATAAATGGACCCTTCCCAATGATATTATCCATCGGTCTTATCACCTCGACATCTGTATCAAAGTATATACCGCCATGATGATACAGAATCCAGAAGCGGGCATAGTCGCTTACGAAAGCATATTTTTTAGCTTCGTATGCTTGTTGGGTATAAGGAATTATATTAACATCAAAATTGTCCTCGTTCCATTCTTTGATTTCATAGTCAGGCAAAAACTTGCGCCAACTATCAATACATTTCTTTGCGGATTCTGGCAATGGGTTGCGTCCGAACCAACAGTAATGAATAAACTTTGGTATCATTGAATTATATATTTACAATAGAAAAAATAACATTATTTCCAACTAATATTTTCTTTAATAATCTTTGCAGACACTCCTCCTATTAGACAATTGTTAGGTTAGTATTCACCTTACTAAAAGTTGATATTCTAAAAGAGGCACTTTGGTGAATATTTAAATTGGTATTTCGGTAAACCCATAGCTTTCCTATCTTTTTCTTAAGGCCTTTGCGAACTTTAAAATAAGAGATAAGCTTTGCCATAAAGTTTCTAAAAATATTTAAACACATTATTGATGTTGTATTTTACTTCTGAGGATGGTAGATGAGATTCCGTCTGTATGGCTCAAATATTCGACCCTACATCCAACTTTTGCAAAGTCTTCTTCATATTTATTCCAAGCATCTGAACCTTTCCAATCAGAGCCAACAAAGACCACATTAACTCCATATTTCTTGACGGCTTCTACTTTATTCATTGTAGACTGGGGAACAACTTTGTCAACAAATCTAATAGATTCAACAATAGCCATTCTGTCACGTTCATTAATAATTGGATATTTTTGTTTTCTTTTGAAACATAAATCATCAGTAGTAACCCCAACAATTAAAAAATCGCATTGCTCCTTAGCTCGGCGCAAGATGTTAAGATGCCCAATATGAAACATATCAAACACACCAGTTGTATAACCTATAATCATAATTATTTATTTTTTGAAATAGATTTTATATTTTTTATAATAGTCAACAAATAAGCAAATTCTTCTGTTCTATAAAAGGAAACAATTAGAATAATATTTATCCCAATAAAAGAAATAAATGCTTGTATTAATACAGATGGAAATCCAATATACGGAATCATATTGCATAGGTAGAAAACAATACCACCTCCCAGTATAAGAACAATAAACTTAATTAAGTAATCCTTAAAATAAATCCATGGTGATAGTTTAAGTCCTTTCTTAAAAACTATATACGGATCATACCACCCATTCGTTGTCAATCGAGTAATAGCAGTTCCCCATAATACACCAGCAACACCTAAATACTTGACCAAAATTACACTTAAGACAACATTCACAATTGCCGATATTATAGGACGAGCTTTCCCCTGTGTAAACAACCCCATTGTCTGACGGTAATTAAAAGACGCAAACAACATTCCTGCAATATACATATTAAATGCAATAATAAAACAAACATCATAACCCATCAAGTAGCTATCGCCAATCCAGCATTTTATAAAAGGACTCATACATATAAACAAGCAAACTGAACATACTGAATATGCCCAATATGACATTAGATTAAGAACCTTGAACATCTTATATTTGTTCTCATTACTTTCTGTAGCATTATAATTACCTATACTTGCCGTTAGATTGCCAAAAACAGTGCTTAAAAACCATTAACATAAAGCTCTAAAGCAGCCAAAGGAGAATAAGAGAGGTTGGAACGTAAA
>OLGI01002596.1_pt1 | contig 12766 bp, 15 predicted proteins | sample 1605221 | NCBI WGS metagenome assembly OLGI01 (sample SAMEA3888915, study PRJEB22519) | human gut metagenome | biome: human gut; feature: human-associated habitat; material: faeces | place: Denmark | collected 2010 | reverse complement strand
TAAATTCCTCTGGCTATCAGAACCAGCTGCTGGTTTCCAATAGACAATTCGCTCATTGTCAGATGAAGAATATGAGTACATGTTAAAGAATTACCAGAAAAAGCTGAATAATCTTCATAATATAATTTACAAGAAAAAAATTCCTGTTATTATTGCTTATGAAGGATGGGATGCGGCAGGCAAAGGCGGAAATATAAGACGAATAACCGAAGCACTTGACCCAAGAGGATATGAAGTGCAGCCGATTGCAAGTCCTGAGCCACATGAAAAGGCAAGGCATTATCTCTGGAGATTTTGGAACAGGCTTCCAAAATCAGGTCATGTTACAGTATTTGACAGAACATGGTATGGACGTGTGATGGTCGAAAGGCTCGAGGGATTCTGCAGTGAAAATGACTGGCAGAGAGCATATGTTGAGATTAATGAATTTGAAAAAGAATTGTCAGACTGGGGAGCAGTAATTGTAAAATTCTGGGTTCAGATTGATAAAGATACTCAGCTTGCAAGATTTAAGGAGCGTGAGAATACACCGGAAAAACGCTGGAAAATTACAGATGAAGACTGGCGTAACAGGGAAAAATGGGATTTGTACGAAAACGCTGTTAATGAGATGTTTGCAAAGACAAATACAACGTATGCACCATGGCATATTTTGGAATCTAATGATAAAAAATATGCAAGAATAAAGGCACTTAAAATATTAATTGATGCGATTGAAGAAAAAATCAAAGAAACTGACTAATTATTTTATGATTATTGACGATATACAAAATATAGGAAAGCATTCCTATAAATGTACATGCAGGGTAGAAACGGAGTTTAACCTTACAGCAATATTATTAAGTTTCAAGGAGGAACAATTATGAGTAGTATTGATTCGGGAAGCATGGGAGCATATGTCAGCAGTGTTGCATCATACAATAGCCAGAATATGGGCAAGACAGGAAAGGCAGATGCAGCGTCGTCTTCAGAAAAAACATCTGATATACAGAAAACTTCAGAGGCAGGCAAAAAGTCAAGTGTAAGCGGCAAGACAATAGGAAGTCCGAAGCTTAGCGAAAAAGCTGCCAGGTATTATGAACAGCTTAAAAGCAAATATTCTAATATGGACTTTATACTTGTAAGTGCTGACCAGAAAGAACAGGCTAAAGCTCAGGCAGGAAGTTATGCTAACGCAAATAAAATGGTCGTTTTAATCGATGAAGAAAAAATCGAGAAAATGGCTGAAGATGAAAATTATCGTAAGCAGTATGAAGGCATTATCGCAAATGCTGCAACAGGACTTTCATCAATGAGCAGTAAGATATCTGCAACAGGTGCATCAGTTAAAGGTTTTGGCATGCAGGTTAATGATGATGGAACAGCATCATATTTTGCTGTACTTAAAAAGTCAAGTGCCGCACAGAAGCAGAGAATAGAAAAAAATGCTGAAAAAAAGAAAGAGGCAAAGAAGGCAGAAGCAAAGAAAGCTCAGAAAGAAGCCCAAAAAGAGCGTCTGGAAAAGAGCAAGGATAAGACCGGAAATGTCTCAGATGACGATGATGATACAGTAACTATAACAGCATCATCAATTGATGAACTGCTTGATAAGATTCAGGCACAGAATCAATTGTTTATGAGTGATAATGTTCAGACTGAAGATGAAAAAAAGGTAGGACAGAAATTTGATTTCAGTGTATAAAAGAGACAGTGATGCTAATAGCAATGTACTCAGTCAGGATACCGCATTTAATGGAATTAAAGCATCTACTGATAAGAGAGTAAAAAGTTCCGCAAAAAAAAAATTCCGTGTTTGCCGGAGATTTGAATTTGTCGGACAGTACAGCAAGCAGAATCGAACAGAAGAGAAACGGTGCAAGAAAGCAGGCTAAAAAGCTGATTCAGGATGCATGGGATAAAGATACAAAAGCACTTGGTTCAATTCAGGATATGGAGAAAGACAAGGCAGACAAGGTCAATGAAATTACCGATTTAAAAGCAAAAGCTGCATATCTTGAAAAAGATAAAAAGGCTGCTGCCGAGGAGTACGGAATTGACCCTGATTCGCAGGAACAGAAAGATCTTGAGCTTCTTGAGAAATATCAGAATAATAAAGCCGGTGTAGAAAATTCCCATTTCAGCGAAGATGAGGTTAATCGTTTGAAAGAACTACAGAATGAACCGCTTACCGATTATCAGAAACAGGTTTTAAAATTTAATGCATCAAAAAATGCAATTTTGCAGGACGCCGGCATGAAGGAAGAAAAAGTTATTTCCATGCATGAATCAATAAATCTTGCAAAATTAGACATGTTAAAGTCCCAGACTATGATTAAAGCTGATGATGCAGCTGATGCAGTTATTGATGCGGCAGAGGATGAGATATTCGGCATGCTTATAGCTGATGGCAAAGAAAAGCTTGACGAAGATGCAAAAGAGACGCAGGAAAAAGCTGATGATGCATCCCAAAAACGTGAAGAACGTGAAGAAAAGATTGAAGAAAACAGGCAGGAACGCAAAGAACAGGAAGAGATTCTTAGCAAAGATGCTGATGCTGACAAGCTTGAACAAAATCTTTCTTTACAGAAACAGACAGATAATAATATCACCGATGTTCAGAAGAATATCCAGCGAATGATAAAAGAAAAAGGTCTGGTCAATGAAGATATTAAAGGAATCGAGATTGATTTGAACTTTTAAGAAGATTGATAACTATTTTACACGGATGTAAGAAACTTGCTACGGATGGCACATTTATTTGTGCTGTCCGTTTTTTTGGTTTACATATATTGGGGAAGGAGATTTTTATGAGTGATATACAGAGTGCAGTAAACAGCTTTAAACTTAGTTTTTTCAAAAATAATAAGACACAAAATAATAATAAAGTGACTGAAAAGCTGTTTGCCCAATATAAGCTAAAATCCGAAGATGAACAACAAAAGGAATCACAGGTAGACACAAGTACGATAGGACTTGCGTTAAAAGATGCAGTGGATTCGATATTTGACCCGACAACCGGCATGTCAGATGAAGAAAAAAAGAAATTTATAGACAAACTTTATAAAAAAATAAAATCAGGCAAGAAACTTTCGGCTGACGAAATGCAATATTTGAGAATGAATGACCCGGTCACATATGCAAAAATGGCAAAAGTACAGATTCAGAGAAAGGCACTTGAAAGCAGACTTAAACAGGCAAAGTCCAAAGAAGAGGCATTAGAAATATATACCAGTGCAAAATCAAGGATAAGTGATGACGACCCGGCAAGAGAAGAATTGAATGCAGCATATGATGATGCATATGGTGAATTTAAAAAATCAGAGCAGTATAAAAAACTGCCTGCAACAGAAAAAGAAGCAAAGGAGAAAGAAAAAAATGGCACAAGTAGGAGCAGTTGGAACAAAGACATCACAGGAGACACAAAATTCCCAGAAAACGAAGAAGAAACATACGAATTCGGAATTTCTGGAGATTTTGAGGGAGAGGAATGAGGAACTGAAAGAAAAAATCCTCAATGGTGAAACAGAAGAATCGGTTGCAATCGGAGCAGGTTCGTATACGAAATCTGAATGGAGCAAGTTTTTGAAGGATTTTGATGATGCACAGGATATGATAAAACAGCAGATTCGAGAAGAAATAACAAAGCGTGTAGAAAAGCAGGAAAAAATTGAAGAAATTGAAGATGAAAAATTTGAGAAAGATATACAGGATAAAAAAGAATTAGAAAAAGAATATGGATATGCACAAAAATTTTAATATATAAAACAATTTCCGCATAAGTTTAGAAACCCCGGCAGGCAAGAAGAAAAGGTCTGCCGGGATTTTTATGTCAAATATGGTAATAAAAAAATATTTTGAAATTCAAAATAATTGTTGACAGCACATATAGAGTTGTGATATAAAAATAATTGTTTGATAATCAAAGTAAGATAATCAAAATATAAGATTATCAAACTAAAAAGCAGTAATTGTTCTGCGGAAAGTGACAGATATGTATTTATGAAAGCTACGATTATTGGAACGGGAAGTTATATTCCTGAGTACATACTTACGAATCAGGAACTTTCAACAATGGTTGAAACTGATGATGAGTGGATTGTAACGAGAACGGGTATCAGTGAGAGAAGAATACAAAAATCGGGTGATGTTGCTGATATGGCAGTCAATGCCGCATTAAAGGCACTTGATAATGCAGGGATTAATTCAGAGGATATTGACTTGATAATAGCAGCTACTTCAACACCTGATTATCTGTTTCCTAATTGCTCATCAATAATCCAGAAGAATACAGGTGCAATAAATGCAGTGTGCTTTGATATAAGTGCAGCGTGTTCGGGATTTATTATGGCATTATCTGCCGCAAAAGCTTACATTGAGGCAGGAATGTATAAGAAAGTTCTCATTGTATGCAGTGAAAAAATGTCTGGAATAACAGACTGGAAGGACAGAAGTACATGTATCCTTTTTGGCGACGGTGCAGGAGCATGTGTTGTTGAAAGCAGTGAGCAAGAAGGTGTGAAATCAGTCGATTTACACAATGAAGGAATGCTAGGAGAAGTTCTTACCGCAAAAAGAAATGAAAATATAGTAATGAATGGGCAGGAAGTATTTAAGTTTGCGGTAAAAAAAGTTCCTGAAACAATTAATACATTGTTAAAAAAAGAAAATACAGATGCAGAAGATATAAAATATTTTATTTTACATCAGGCAAACGTAAGGATTATTGAGAGTGTAGCAAAAAGATTGGGTATAGATATGAACAGATTTCCGGTGAACCTGTCCAGATACGGAAATACATCATCAGCCAGTATACCGATTCTGCTTGATGAGCTGAATCGTGAAAATAAACTGCAAAATGAAGACCTGCTTGTATTTGCGGGATTTGGTGCAGGATTAAACTGGGGCAGTATTCTTGTAAAATGGAACTGCCATAAATCTTGACGATAACGTCATTACTAAAAATTGCAGTATTCACTGTAAGAATGTAAAAAGAAAGGATTTTTATTATGTTTGAAAAGATTAGAGATTTAGTAGCAGAGCAGCTTGGAGTAAATAAGGATGACATTAAGCCGGAAAGCAGATTCAAAGAAGATCTTAATGCAGATTCACTTGATTTATTTGAGCTTATCATGAGCCTTGAGGAGGAATATTCAACAGAAATTCCTACAGACGAACTTGAAAATCTCACAACAATACAGTCAGTAATCGATTATCTTGGAGCAAAAGGAATAGCATAATGGAAACAAGAGTAACAAAGCTTCTTGGCATAGAATATCCGATAATTCAAGGCGGAATGGCATGGGTTGCCAATGCAAATCTTGCGGCTAATGTGAGTAAGGCTGGCGGAATCGGATTCATCGGTGCTGCCAATGCACCGGGAGAATGGGTGAGAAGTGAAATAAGAAAAGCAAGAGAAATAACAGATAAACCAGTCGGAGTAAATATTATGCTTTTAAGCGAGCATATAGATGAAGTTGCACAGGTTGTTGTTGAAGAGAAAGTATCTGTTGTATCAACAGGAGCAGGAAATCCCGGAAAATACATGAAAATGTGGAAAGATGCAGGAATTAAAGTTATGCCGGTTGTAGCATCAGTTGCACTTGCAAAACTTATGGAGAGAGCAGGTGCTGATATGGTTATAGCTGAAGGAATGGAATCAGGTGGGCATATCGGTGAGCAGACTACAATGACACTTGTTCCACAGGTGGCTGATGCAGTTTCAATTCCTGTAGTAGCAGCTGGTGGAATTGCAGATGCAAGAGGATTTTGTGCAGCATTTATGCTTGGTGCCGAGGCTGTACAGATGGGAACACGTTTTGTTGTTGCCAAAGAATCAGATGTTCATCAGCTTTACAAAGACAGAATAATAGCAGCAAGGGATATTGATTCTGTTGTTACAGGAAGAAGTACGGGACATCCGGTCAGGTCTTTAAGAAATGAAATGACCAGGCAGTATCTTAATATGGAAAAAGAAAATGTATCATTTGAAGAACTTGAACATCTTACACTAGGTGCTTTACGTAAAGCAGTTGTCGATGGTGATGTAAAAATGGGAACTGTAATGGCCGGTCAGGTTGCGGGAATGGTAAAAAAAGAACAGACATGCAAAGAGATAATTACAGAAATAATGGATGATGCACATAAAGTGTTTAACAGTGTAAAATTTTAGAGGAGTTTCGTATGGGAAAGACAGTCATTATGTTTCCGGGACAGGGAGCACAAAAGATTGGAATGTCACAGGAATTTTATGAAAAATATAAAGTGAGCCGTGATTGCTTTGAAAAGGCTGAAAATGTAACGAGATTAGACATGACTAATCTGATTTTTAAAGAAAATGAAAATCTTGATAAGACAGAATATACGCAGATAGCATTGTATACAGCTGAAATGGCAGCTTTTTATGCAGGCGTGGAGGAAGGTCTGACATTTGACTGTGCAATCGGACTTTCCCTTGGGGAGTACAGTGCAATGACAGCCTGTGGTGCAATAGATTTTGAAGATTGTGCGTCTCTTGTGAGAAACCGTGGAATTTATATGGAAACAGCGGTTCCTGACGGACATGGAGCTATGGCAGCCGTTATCGGACTAGACTCCGGTAAAATAGAAGAAGTTATATGTCACAGCGGATTAGATAATGTAGGGATTGCAAACTATAACTGTCCGGGACAGATTGTTATTTCAGGTGAGGCTGAAAATATAACAAAAATTATGGAGGACTTAAAAAATGTTGGAGCAAAAAGAGTCCTAAAGCTTAATGTAAGCGGACCGTTTCATTCACCTATGCTTGCACAGGCAGGAGAAAAATTAAAAAAGGATTTGGAAAAGGTAAATATTAAAAATCCACATATTCCATATTATGCCAATTATACGGCGGAACTTATTGATAAAAATACATCTACTGAATATATAAAGAGCATTCTTTCAAAACAGGTCAGCGGTTCTGTCAGATTCGAGCAGTCGGTAAGAAAGCTGATTGAATCGGGATTTGACAGATTTATAGAAATCGGTCCGGGTGATACACTCACAGGATTTGTTAAAAGAATTGCAAAAGACATGAAAGTTGAAGGATTGGTATATGAAAAGATTTGAAAATAAAATTGTGCTGGTAACAGGGGCAGGACGTGGAATCGGTGCGTCAATAGCCAAGCGTTTTGCATCAGAAGGTGCAGAAGTAATAGTTAATTACAGCGGAAATGACGAGGCAGCACAAAAGACTGTTGATGAGATAACAGCGACAGGCGGACAGGCACAAAAATATAAGTGCAGTGTGAATGACAGTGAAAGTGTCAAAGTCATGATAGATGAAATAATTAAAAAATTTGGAAGAATTGATATTCTTGTTAATAATGCCGGAATAACAAAAGACGGACTTATGCTCAGAATGACTGATGAAGATTTTGACAGAGTAATAGATGTCAATCTGAAAGGAACATTTAACTGCACTAAATATGTATCAAAATACATGTTAAAACAAAAGTCAGGAAAAATTATCAATATTTCTTCTGTGGTGGGACTTTCCGGAAATGCTGGACAGGTAAATTACAGTGCCTCAAAGGCTGGAATTATTGGTATTACGAAATCAGCGGCAAAAGAACTTTCAAGCAGGGGAATTACTGTAAATGCAGTTGCACCCGGATATGTTGACACTGACATGACAAAAGTGCTTTCAGACAATATCAGAAATGAAATTCTTAAAAATATACCATTACAAAGAATGGGCAATGTGGAAGACATAAGTAATTGCGTTGCATTTCTTGCATCTGAAGATGCTTCATATATAACAGGACAGGTAATATCTGTAGACGGAGGTATGCATATATAATGAGAAGAGTAGTAGTTACAGGACTTGGTGCAGTCACACCAATTGGACTTAATACAGATGATTTCTGGGATGCGATAAAGAAAAATACAGTTGGTATAGACACAATAACTTCTTTTGATTCATCAGAATATAAAGCACATCTTGCAGCTGAAGTAAAAGGATTTAATGCAGCTGACTGTATGGATTTCAAGGCTTCAAGGAGAATGGAAAAGTTCAGCCAGTATGCAGTAGCAGCTGCATTTGAAGCTTTAAAGGATTCAGGACTTAATATTGAAAATGAAGATGCATATATGGCAGGTGTTTCAGTAGGTTCAGGAATTGGCAGTTTATCAGCAATGGAAAACAGCCACAAAAAACTTCTCGAAAAGGGACCTTCAAGAATCAACCCGCTTCTTGTTCCTATGATGATAACTAATATGGCAGCAGGAAATGTATCAATACAGCTTGGGTTGAAAGGTAAAAGCATAAATGTTGTAACTGCTTGTGCAACAGGTACTAATTCAATAGGTGAGGCGTACAGAAGCATACAGCATGGGGAAGCCGATATTATGTTCGCAGGAGGTACAGAAAGTGCGGTTACACCTATTGGCATAGGCGGATTTGCAGCACTTACGGCATTGTCTGAATCAACAGACCCATTAAAAGCATCTCTTCCGTTTGACAAAAATAGAAATGGATTTGTTATGGGAGAGGGAGCCGGCGTAGTTGTTCTTGAAGAACTTGAGCATGCATTGAAGAGAAACGCACATATCTATGCAGAAGTAGCAGGATATGGATGTACATCTGATGCTTATCATATCACTTCGCCGATGGAAGACGGAAGTGCTGCTGCCCACGCAATGGAACTTGCAATGAAAGAGGCAGGGCTTGCACCGGAGGATATAGATTATATTAATGCACACGGAACAGGCACACATCACAATGATTTATTTGAGACAAGAGCGATAAAATCAGCATTTAAAGAAGAGGCAAAAAGAGTTCCGATAAGTTCAACAAAATCTATGATAGGCCATCTTCTTGGTGCGGCAGGTGCAGTTGAGTTTATCACATGTGTAAAATCAATACAGGATGGATATATACATCCGAATGTCGGACTGACTGAAACGGAAGAAGAGATGAACCTCAATTATGTCAGGGATAAAGGAATTAATTGCGATGTAAATGCAGTGATATCCAATTCACTCGGATTCGGAGGACATAATGCCTCAATACTTATAAAAAAATATATTGCTTAAAGGAGGGCTTATATCATGGAATTAGACAGTGTGCTTAAACTTATTAATGCCGTGTCGGATTCATCGCTTACAAGCTTTACGCTCGATGACGGCAATACCAAACTATCTTTTGCGGCAGACAGGGCCGAGGTTATAAAGAATAATGAATTTTCAATTGTAAGAAATACAAAAGAAGAACAAAACAGTTCTTATGAACATCATGAGAATGATAATATTGCGGTAGACAGTACAAATGTAGTTTCATCACCGCTTGTAGGAATTTTTTACAGTGCCGCATCACCTGATGAAAAAGATTTTGTCAGTGTCGGTGATACAGTGAAAAAAGGGCAGGTTTTAGGAATTGTTGAGGCAATGAAGCTTATGAATGAAATAGAAAGTGAGTATGACGGAGTTGTCAAAGAAATACTTGTAGATAATGAACAGATGGTTGAGTACGGCCAGCCGATGTTTGTTATTGAATAAAATGTAATAGGCAGTCAGTTTATAAAAATATTTAAGGAGTCAGAAATGTTACTTAATACAAAACAGATTATGGAAATCATTCCACATCGTCATCCTTTTCTGCTTGTCGATACAATTGAAAGTATGATTCCGGGAAAAAGTGCTGTTGGATATAAATGCGTCACATATGACGAGCCGTTTTTCAGCGGACATTTTCCTGATGAACCTGTAATGCCTGGAGTTTTACAGATTGAGGCATGTGCACAGGTAGGGGCAGTTGCGATACTTTCGCTTGAAGAAAACAGGGGAAAGACAGCATATTTTGGTGCAATAAACAATGCAAGATTTAAAAGAAAGGTAGTTCCGGGAGACCGTCTTCGCATGGAATGTGAAATCATAAAACAGAAAGGACCTCTCGGTATAGGAAAGGCAGTTGCAACAGTTGATGGGGAAACAGCACTTACAGCTGAACTTACATTTATGATTCAATAAGTGATGTGCAGAATTTCCGTAAAAGCCTGCAGCATTGTGTTGTTGTTTTACAGAATTTACAAAAATGGAGATATATTATGTTTAGTAAGGTTTTAATTGCAAACAGAGGCGAAATTGCAGTAAGAATAATCCGTGCATGCAGGGAAATGGGAATAAGAACAGTGGCAGTTTATTCTGAAGCAGATAAAGATGCACTGCATACACAGCTGGCGGATGAAAGTGTCTGCATAGGAAAGGCACAGGCTCTTGACAGTTACCTTAACATGGAAAGGATACTCAGTGCGACAGTTGCTTCGGGAGCTGAGGCAATTCACCCCGGATTCGGATTTTTGTCTGAAAACAGTAAATTTGCAGAGCTTTGTGATAAATGTAATATAACATTTATCGGACCGTCAGCTGAAGTAATTGAAAAAACAGGTAATAAACAGGAAGCAAGAAATACTATGATAAAAGCAGGTGTTCCGGTTATTCCGGGAACTAAAGAACCTGTAATGGATGCCGGAAGGGGAAAAGAGATTGCCGCTTCAATCGGGTATCCTGTTATGATAAAAGCTGCTCTAGGCGGTGGTGGCAAGGGCATGCGTGCTGTATATGATGAAAAAGATTTTGAAAAAGAGTTTAATAATGCACAACGTGAAGCCATAAATGGATTTGCCGATGGTACTATGTATATTGAGAAGTATATAGAGAATCCACGTCATATAGAATTTCAGATACTTGCTGATAATTATGGAAATGTAATTCATCTTGGGGAGAGGGATTGTTCGATACAGAGAAATCATCAGAAAATGGTTGAAGAATCACCATCTGCTGCCCTTGACGAAAAAACGAGGCAGCAAATGGGCGAGATGGCAGTAAAAGCAGCGAGAGCAGTAGGATATAGTAATGCCGGAACTGTAGAATTTCTGCTTGATAAAAATAAAAATTTTTATTTTATGGAAGTAAATACGAGAATTCAGGTTGAGCACGGCGTCACAGAGATGATGACAGGCGTTGACCTTATAAAAGAACAGATAAAAATAGCATCCGGGGAGCATCTTGCAATAAAGCAGCAGGATGTAAAGCTTTCAGGTGCTGCAATAGAAATGAGGATTAATGCAGAAAATCCTTATAAAAAATTTGCTCCATGTCCGGGAAAAATCAGTGATTTGCATATTCCGGGAGGAAATGAAGTGCGGGTTGATACGGCAGTGTATACAGGATATACAATTCCACCGTTTTACGACTCAATGATTATGAAAATTATAGTTCACGATAAAGATCGCAGACAGGCAATCAATAAAATGAAAAGCGTTCTGGGTGAAGTAGTTATAGATGGTATTACAACAAATCGTGATTTTCAATATGAAATCTGCAATAATAAGCGGTTTGAGACAGGTGATATAACAACTGACTTTATTGCACAGGAATTTCCTGACTTTATATAATATATATCAGTATTATTTTATACCGGTATATTGTATACATGAATTTTGATGTTGTGAAAAGGAGAGAACATCATGCATCTTAATTTTTTATTTAAAAAAGATAATGATAATATATCAAAAAAAGGAAAAGTTAATGTTCCGGACGGGCTGTTTACCAAATGTCCGAAATGCTCAAAGATGATACTTACAGATGAGCTTTTCCTTGATAATTGTGTGTGCCATTCATGCGGATATTACTTTAAAATAGATGCGAAAACAAGAATATCAATGGTTATAGACAAAGACACGTTTGAAGAATGGGACACAGGCATAGAAGAAAAAAATCCGTGTGATTTTGAAGGATATATACAAAAAACGGCTGATTTAAAGTCTAAAACAGGGCTTGACGAAGCAATAGTTACAGGAAAAGGGAAAATAGACGGAAAAGATACAGTAATAGGGGTCTGCGACACACGTTTTCTTATGGGAAGCATGGGAAAAGTTGTCGGTGAGAAGCTTACAAGGGCGTTTGAAAAGGCTACACAATTAAAACTTCCTGTTATTGTATTTACATGTTCAGGCGGTGCAAGGATGCAGGAGGGCATAATTTCTCTTATGCAGATGGCAAAGACAAGTGCTGCAATAAAAAAACATGATGAGGCAGGACTTTTGTATACAGTGGTGCTTACTGACCCGACAACCGGCGGCGTTACGGCAAGCTTTGCAATGCTTGGAGATATCATTCTTGCGGAACCGGGGGCTCTTATTGGGTTCGCAGGACCGCGTGTAATAAGACAGACGATAGGACAGGAACTTCCTAAGGGATTTCAGCGTGCGGAATTTCTTCTTGAACACGGAATGATTGACAATATTGTTGAAAGAAAAGATTTAAAGCAGACATTATCATTTATAATAAAGATTCACAGTAAATGCGACAATAAAATGGAAGATTATAAAAAATATCTCAGTGATAAGATGAATGAACTGAAATATAAATATGAATATGATGAAGATAAAAATCATTTGAATTCATGGGAGAAAGTGCAGGCGGCAAGAAGCAGCATGCGTCCTACGGCTCTTGAATATATAGACAGGCTCACAAAGAATTTTTACGAACTTCACGGAGATAGATTATATGGAGATGATAAGTCTGTAATTGGAGGAATTGCAATGTTCGGCAAGCAGCCCGTTACCGTTCCTGCCGGCGTCGACGTGAAGATCGATGGCCATATCGTAACGGTCAAGGGCCCCAAGGGCGAGCTCACCCGCGAGTTCAACCCCATGATGACCATCAAGGTTGAGGGCGAAGAGGTTATTGTTGAGCGTCCCGACGATTCTCGTCAGGCAAAGAGCCTTCATGGCCTTACGCGTACCCTTATCCACAACATGGT
>OLGI01002589.1_pt1 | contig 12791 bp, 7 predicted proteins | sample 1605221 | NCBI WGS metagenome assembly OLGI01 (sample SAMEA3888915, study PRJEB22519) | human gut metagenome | biome: human gut; feature: human-associated habitat; material: faeces | place: Denmark | collected 2010 | reverse complement strand
AACTACGTAAAACAAAGAATCATGTTTTATTATAAGATACTTGTTTGGCTCTTTTTTGTGGTATTGGCTATGATTAGTGCGTGTGTGCCGTTGATATGGCTTGTGATTTTTATAGGTTTATGGGATATTGAGGAAGCGAATAATCGTCATTAACTACTTATTGTGTTCAAAACAGGAATGTGTTCAAATAAATCTGCAAAGGTGGTTTGAACACATTCTTTCATGTTATCAATTTAATCAAAGACTTTAATGAAAGCAAATGCAGTGATTTACGCACGTGTATCCTCTGTAAGTGACAGACAGGACACGGCAAGACAGATTCAAGATTTAACAAGGTACGCCAACGCACAGGAAATTAAGGTAGTCTCTATCTTTGAGGAACATATAAGCGGTGCTAAGAAGAATGAAGAGAGGCAAGTTTTAACGGACTGTTTGGAATATTGTACTGCCAATTCTGTTAATTACTTGCTACTGTCTGAATTATCCAGACTAGGTAGAAGTACATTACAGGTACTTCGTTCCTTAGAAATTCTACATGAAGCTAAAGTATCAGTTTACATTCAGAACTTAGGACTTTACACACTTCAAACGGACGGTAAAGTTAATCCTATCGTCTCAATTCTGATAACCATACTAGCGGAGATGTCTAACATTGAACGTTCTAACATAGTATATCGCCTCAACAGTGGAAGAGCTAACTACATTGCTAAAGGTGGTAAACTTGGTAGGAAGGTTGGCAGTATTAAGACAGAGGAACGGAAACGGGAAGAGTACAAGGAAGTTATCCAGTTATTAAAGAAAGGGTATTCAGTTAGGAATATATCTAAGTTACAAGGAATTGGTATCTCTACCGTTCAACGGATAAAGAATCAGTTCATTAATTCCTAATCTCTTAAATCTATGGTTGGTATGGAAGTTCAGAATTTCTACTTATATGGGGATTTGGCAAGTTTCATACCAACCTTGAATTATTGAGTAGAGACAGCTCTCAACTTTTAATAAACAATAGTTCTTGCAAATTAAACAGCTTTTAGTAACTTTGTAGCAATTTCAGACTTCTATGGAGATAGTTCTGAAAGGACATAGTTAACGAAGAGCGTTTAAGATATTATCTTACTGTGAAATCTGGACAATTTCAAAAGGTGAAGATAATAGGCAAGAACGCTCACGTCAATGTTATATACCTATCTTATATGGATAGTCTATATATCGTTTGGCGTGGGCTATTGTTTATTATTCACCTTAGGCAAGTCCAGAGCCCCACAGTAGTAATATTCAATAGTTCCCACGTATTCTATGCTAATATCCTAATCTCTTATTCCGTTTAACAATAAATTAACTTCTCGTTCTTTTTCCTTTCTATAACTTCTCGTTCTTCATAATATTTGTATGTATTTTGATCATATGGTACTTTCTTCCTGACTAATGCCACTATGATTCTTATGAGTTTGTTCTTGACATTATTTAAAGCCACTTGAGGCTTCTTTCCCTTACTAATCAGTCTTTGATAGTAATCTCTAATTTCGGGATTATATATTTTGGCTATATGAGCTGCTTGTCCTAATAATGATTTAATAAGTTTATTGGCGAAATGGCTTGTATGAGCAGGTGTATTTACACTCGTTCCGGATTGTTTACCAAAGGGGGCAACTCCATAATAGCATGCAATCTTTCTTGGGTCATATCCGAATTTTTTGAAGTTGTTTGTGTAGACCAACATACAGGTTGCGTTTTGCCTGGCTACGCCTTTTATTGAGGTTATAATAGCATAATTTTCTTTCAGTTCCTCATCCGCCTCTATTATGCTATCAATGGCCTTATCGCATTCGGCAATTGTTTTGTTTATCTCCGCAATAAGGTGTTTGCTCTTGCGGTTGATGAAGGATATTGCTTTTGACTTGTTTGATTGTGATTTGTCCTCTTTTCGTAATTCCATTGCCACTCTTTGCCCAACTAGCTTATGCCTATAGAGGAAAATCTCCCTTAGTTGCGCAAGGGATTCATTCAATGGTTCAAAGGGTACAACCTTGTCCTGTTGCCTCCATGCGTATTCAGCAATGATTGCTGAGTCCGCCTTATCGTTTTTCACACGCTGGATACCACTGCTATGTTTTATGGCGTAAGCGTTCTCAATCCATATGTCATAGCCTTTTCCGTAAAGCCATTTGCTCAGTCCTATACTACATGAACCTGTGTCTTCTCCACAGAATAGCCATTCCTCAGCAATTGTATTCCAAGCGTTTGTTTTAACCCAATTACATAACTTGCGGTAGCCCGTAGTGTTATTTGGGAAACACCCATACTCACGGGAGCCTATTTCGTTCATTCCACATGCGAGAATTATCGTCGCGTCAAGTTTCTCCTTTGAAAAATCAATTCCAATAAATAATTTTTTCATATTTTTGCTGTACTTTTCTAAGACTGGTAAAAGCTGTTTGAACTCTAAACTCTAAATAGGCTCGCAACCTTGATATTCTATCGGAGCTTTGCAGCTTGGCGGAGAGAGGCCGTTACGTGGGCTAGCCTCAAGTGCTTTCTCTTTTATGGTGTCCTCTTCCCGCCTATCAGTCTTTATCTTAATACAACAAAGATAATAAGACTGATATTTTCCTGATAAGATGCGGAGGTAATTATTCGTCTCGCTTGACTTTTTTAAAATAAATTTCCGACCTCTTATCTATTAACTGCAAACTTAGAGCTCTCTTTTTTTAAACCGCGCACCACAGGGAAATGATGCGACAAACATAACAAAGATATGTACGACGACCTGAAAGAAAACATTATTTTAGTAATGCAGCACCCTATCGCGCGCCGCCCCATCTCCAACTTATCAGATGAAGAACGAGAAAAAGCATTTGACTTGTTGAACTATCTTTCAACTTTATCCGTTGACGAAAACTATACCTTGTTAGATTACATCCAAATGGCACGTCTTGAATATGCACTTGGAGAGCTTGAGTATAAGACAACCAATGATACAGAAAAAGTAATACGACATTTTAGAACCGCCCTCCAACATCTGGAGAAAGGAGGGTTCGACTTAAGTATAAGCAAGTGGACAGAGTTAGTCAGCCTGCGAACCAAAGAAGACACGGAATAATTCAGAATCATAACCCTTACCAGTATATATAGAAGATAGAAAACAAAGCGAAAAAGATTGCTTGTGCAAGTAGTCCTTTCGTTCTATCTTCGAAGAGGATGCCTTCCCCACACTTGATACCCCAATATCTTGATCGGCATCCTCTTCTTCTATCTTTCTGCCAAATCTTTTTTACATAAAATTCCCCAATACAGCAGTATTCTACTTATTAACTAATTTATTAACGCACAATTCTTTTTCAGCTTGGTCATGAATTTCGGAAACCATATCTTTGCGTCGTGATCACAAAACAACAATAAAACAGATTAACTAACTATTAAAAGAAGAAAGACTATGGCATTAAAGTATGTTGTCAAGAAAAGAGTTTTCGGCTTTGACAAAACAAAGACTGAAAAGTATGTAGCACAGAATGTAATTACCAATACGGTAAATTTCAGAGATTTATGCAAGGAAGTATCCATGTTCGGTATGATTCCCGAAGGCGCAGTGAAACACGTGATTGACGCACTGATTGATGCGTTGAACACGAACCTCAACAAAGGATTGTCTGTGCAATTAGGTGACTTCGGATGTTTCCGTCCGGGCATGAGTTGCAAAAGCCAGAAAGAGGAAAAAGATGTAGATGCCGATACCGTTCGTCGAGTGAAAATTGTATTTACGCCGGGATATAAATTTAAGGATATGCTGGATAATGTAAGTATTTACAAGACGGAAGGAAACGGCGGCACCTCTTCCGGAAATGGAGGGGGAAATAAACCGGAAAATCCGGACGAAGGCGGTAGCGGTGAGGCTCCGGATCCTGCAGCATAACGTATGAATCATATCTATATATGTATTAGTTATACGCAAGTCTACGTATAAACAGCGTATAAGAACTGACTAATATAACAGCCAATTTTTATTAACGTGAGATACCTTTTCCACCGCGGTGGAAAACTGTATCTCACGTTTTTACTGATTAGAGTAAGTAAAATACTCTATTTTCTAGCTAATTTATTAAAAACTAGCCTTAATTGAATGATTTTTTGACCTTCACTGAATAAAATATTCCCTATCTTTGACTCCCGAAATTCAAACCTAATACAAAAAACCCATGAAGAAACAACTACTCTCTTGCTGCTTGGCTGCATTGGGACTGACAGCAATTCAAGCGCAAAGCTTCAACGAGTGGAAAGATCCGGAAGTGAATTCCGCAAACCGCTCCGCTATGCACACTAATTACTTTGCTTTCGCATCGGCTGATGAAGCTAAAGCCGGCATTAAAGAAAATTCCGCAAATTTCATGACCCTGAACGGTCTTTGGAAATTCAACTGGGTGAGACACGCAGACGCACGCCCGACCGACTTTTACCAGACTAATTTCAACGACAAAGGTTGGGATGATCTTCAAGTTCCCGGTGTTTGGGAGTTGAACGGCTACGGTGACCCTATCTATGTCAACGTAGGATATGCCTGGAGAAGCCAATTCAAAAACAACCCTCCGCTAGTGCCGACAGAAAACAACCACGTAGGCTCTTACCGCAAAGAAATCATCCTTCCTGCTGACTGGAAAGGCAAAGAGATTTTTGCACATTTCGGCTCGGTAACTTCCAACATGTACCTTTGGGTGAACGGACGTTACGTAGGATATAGCGAGGACAGCAAACTGGAAGCCGAGTTCAACCTGACCAACTACCTGAAACCGGGTAAAAACGTGATTGCTTTCCAGGTATTCCGCTGGTGCGACGGCAGTTATCTGGAAGATCAGGACTTCTTCCGCTACTCTGGCGTAGGACGTGACTGCTATCTTTACGCACGTGACAAGAAATACATCCAGGATATTCGCCTCACTCCAGATTTGGATAGCCAATATAAAGACGGTACGCTGAACATAGCCGTTGATCTGAAAGGAAGCGGCACAGTTGCCTTGGACTTGACAGATACTCAAGGTAACAGTGTAGCAACTGCCGACCTGAAAGGCTCTGGCAAATTAAACACTACCCTATCCATCTCCAACCCGGCCAAATGGACTGCCGAAACGCCTAATCTCTACACGCTGACCGCTACACTGAAAAACGGCAACAACGTAGTAGAAGTAATCCCCGTTAAAGTAGGATTCCGCAAGATTGAGCTGAAAGGCGGACAGATACTCGTCAACGGACAACCGGTGCTCTTCAAAGGAGCCGACCGTCACGAAATGGACCCGGACGGCGGTTATGTCGTTTCTCTCGAACGTATGTTGCAGGATATCAAAGTGATGAAAGAATTGAATATCAACGCTGTACGTACTTGTCATTATCCGGACGACAACCGTTGGTATGACCTTTGTGACCAATATGGTCTGTATGTAGTGGCCGAAGCCAACGTAGAATCTCACGGAATGGGTTACGGCGATCAGACACTGGCAAAGAACCCGAGTTACGCTAAAGCTCACATGGAGCGTAACCAACGCAATGTACAACGTGGATACAACCATCCGTCCATCATCTTCTGGTCACTGGGCAACGAAGCCGGCATGGGACCGAACTTTGAGAAATGCTACACTTGGATTAAGAACGAAGACAAGACACGTGCCGTACAGTATGAACAAGCAGGAACCAGCGAATTCACCGATATTTTCTGCCCGATGTATTATGACTACGACGCTTGTATCAAATATAGCGAAGGCGACATCCAAAAGCCGTTAATCCAATGCGAATACGCGCACGCAATGGGTAATTCACAGGGAGGATTCAAAGAATACTGGGACATCATCCGCAAATATCCGAAATATCAGGGCGGATTTATCTGGGACTTTGTAGATCAATCCTGCCACTGGAAAAACAAAGACGGAGTAAATATCTATGGTTATGGCGGTGATTTCAACAAATACGACGCTTCGGACAACAACTTCAACGACAACGGTTTAATCAGCCCCGACCGCGTGCCTAATCCGCATGCATACGAAGTGGCTTATTTCTATCAGGATATATGGACTACTCCTGCAGATCTTGCCAAAGGTGAGATCAATATCTTCAACGAATATTTCTTCCGCGACCTCTCTGCATATTATATGGAATGGCAATTACTGGCAAACGGGGAAGTAGTGCAAACAGGCATTGTATCCGACCTGAAAGTTGCACCCCAGCAAACTGTGAAAGTGCAAATTCCGTTGGACGTGAAGAATATCTGTCCTTGCAAGGAATTGTTGCTGAATGTGAGCTATAAACTGAAAGCCGCCGAAACATTGCTGCCGGCAGGAACGACTATCGCTTACGACCAGTTAAGCATCCGCGACTACAAAGCACCGGAACTGAAACTGGAAAATCAACAGGCTTCCAACATTCCGGTTATCGTGCCCAGTATTTTGGACAACGACCGCAATTACCTGATTGTGAAAGGTGAAAACTTCTCTATGGACTTCAATAAGCACAATGGTTACCTTTGTCGCTACGACGTCAACGGCATGCAAATGATGGAAGACGGCAGCGCACTGACTCCTAACTTCTGGCGTGCACCGACCGACAATGATTTCGGAGCCGGACTGCAACATAAATATGCTGCATGGAAGAATCCGGAGCTGAAACTGACTTCTCTGAAACATGCTATTGAAAACGATCAGGCAGTGGTTCGTGCAGAATATGACATGAAGTCGATTGGCGGAACATTATCGCTGACTTACACCATTAACAACAAGGGAGCAGTGAAAGTTACCCAAAAGATGGCGGCAGACAAGAGCAAGAAAGTTTCTGACATGTTCCGCTTCGGTATGCAAATGCGGATGCCTGTCAACTTCAACGAGGTAGAGTACTACGGTCGTGGTCCGGGAGAGAACTATGCTGACCGTAACCACGGAGCCATGTTAGGCAAATACCGCCAGACGGTGGAAGAACAATTCTATCCTTACATCCGCCCGCAGGAAACCGGAACCAAAACGGATATCCGCTGGTGGAGACTTCTGAACATTAGTGGTAACGGATTGCAATTCATATCGGATGCTCCTTTCTCTGCTTCTGCCCTGAATTATACCATCGAGTCATTGGATGACGGTGACGGTAAAGATCAACGTCACTCACCGGAAGTAGAAAAGGCAGACTTCACCAATTTCTGTATCGATAAGGCACAAGCGGGACTTGCTTGTGTGAACAGTTGGGGAGCCATCCCACTGGAAAAATACCGTCTTCCTTACCAAGATTATGAGTTAAGTTTTATTATGACTCCTGTATATCATAAAATAAAGTAAAAAACATAGTTAAAAAACACGGTATCAGAGAACAAGAATACCGAATTTAAAGTACTTTTGCAGCCGGAAACTAATTTAACCGAATTAGTTTCCGGCTTTTTCTTCCTTAACCCCCTTAATCTATATGGACGAACAGCACACTGGCAACAAACGCATTAAATTAAAAAACAGATATTTATTAAGTATGAAAAGTAGAATTGTTTTATTTGCATTTTGCGTAGCCCTCTTGTCTAGTTGTGGCAATAAGGGCAATGACACAGGAAAGGCTCCTGAATATGCAGTACAAGAGTTACAAAAAACAACTGCCAATTTAACAACCGCTTATCCGGCTACAATCAAAGGTAAACAAGATGTAGAAATCCGCCCCCAAGTATCGGGCTTCATCACGAAACTGTGTGTAGACGAAGGAGCAACTGTACGTAAGGGACAAGTGTTGTTCATTGTTGACCCGACTCAATATGAAGCAGCCGTACGCACTGCCAAAGCAGCAGTTGCTACAGCCGAAGCAGCAGTGAGCACTCAACAAATGACGTATGACAATAAGAAAGAGTTGAACAAGAAGCAAATTATCAGTGACTATGACCTGGCAATGGCAGAAAACTCTCTGGCACAAACCAAAGCACAGTTGGCACAGGCAAAAGCACAACTGACCACTGCTCAACAGAACTTGTCATTCACACAAGTTAAAAGCCCGTCAGATGGTGTTATCAACGATATTCCTTATCGTATAGGGGCACTAGTAAGCCCTTCTATCGCTACACCGATGACTACCGTATCCGAAATTGACGAAGTATACGTATACTTCTCAATGACAGAAAAGGAATTGCTGGCAATGACCAAGTCCGGTAGCACTATCAAAGAAGAAATCAGCAAAATACCGACTATCAAACTACAATTAATCGATGGTTCCACGTACGATATAGAGGGTAAAGTGGATGCTATCACAGGCGTTATCGACCAATCTACCGGTTCGGTAAGCATTCGTGCTATCTTCCCGAATAAGGAACATGTATTGCGTAGTGGAGGCACGGCAAACGCTCTGATTCCTTATACCATGGAGAATGTAATCACTATACCGCAGTCTGCAACAGTAGAAATCCAGGATAAGAAGTTCGTTTATGTTCTGCAACCGGACAACACAGTGAAATATACAGAAATCAAAATCTTTAATCTGGATAACGGGAAAGAGTACTTGGTTACTTCCGGTTTGAATTCAGGAGATAAAATTGTAATCGAAGGAGTACAAAACCTGAAAGATGGCCAGAAGGTTCAACCTATCACACCAGCGCAGAAAGAAGCAAACTATCAACAACATTTGAAAGACCAACGCGACGGTAATTTAGCCACAGCCTTCAACTAATAATCAGATAATCATATGAAATTAGATAGATTTATTAACCGTCCGGTACTATCAACCGTTATTTCTATCCTGATAGTCATCCTGGGGGCTATCGGATTGGCGACACTGCCTATCACGCAGTATCCGGACATCGCGCCTCCTACCGTTTCGGTAAGAGCCACCTATACGGGAGCCAGTGCATCGACCGTATTGAATTCCGTGATTGCTCCATTGGAGGAACAGATCAACGGTGTAGAAAACATGATGTATATGACCTCAACTGCGTCAAACACAGGTTCCGGTGAGATATCCATATATTTTAAACAAGGAACAGACCCGGACATGGCCGCTGTCAATGTACAAAACCGTGTCTCTATGGCACAAGGTCTGTTGCCTGCCGAAGTAACTAAAGTCGGTGTAACCACCCAAAAACGCCAGACTTCCATGCTGGTAGTATTCTCTCTATATGACGAGACAGATACATATAGCGAATCATTTATTGAAAACTATGCTAAAATCAACCTAATCCCACAAGTACAACGTGTTCAAGGTGTAGGTGATGCTAACGTTTTGGGTCAGGATTATTCTATGCGTATCTGGTTACGACCGGACGTCATGGCACAATACAAGCTCGTACCTAGTGATGTTTCCACTGCTCTGGCAGAACAAAATGTCGAAGCAGCTCCAGGACAGTTCGGTGAACGAAGTAACCAAACTTTCCAATATACTATCCGCTATAAAGGACGTTTGCAACAGCCTGAAGAGTTTGAAAATATCGTTATCAAATCTCTTCCTGACGGTGAAGTACTCCGTCTGAAAGATATAGCAGAAATTCAGCTGGACCGTTTGGGATATAACTTTACCAACCGGGTAGACGGTCACAAATCTGTGACTTGTATCGTATACCAGATGGCAGGAACCAATGCGACACAGACCATCAGTGATATTGAAGCATTGTTGGATGAAGCATCAAAAACGTTACCTACCGGATTGAAACTGAACATCTCCATGAATGCCAACGACTTCCTCTTCGCTTCTATCCATGAAGTATTGAAGACGTTGATCGAAGCATTTATCCTGGTGTTTATCGTAGTGTATATCTTCTTGCAGGATTTACGTTCGACATTGATTCCGACTATCGCCATTCCGGTAGCTCTGATCGGTACTTTCTTCATCCTGTCCCTGGTAGGATTCAGTTTGAACTTGTTGACGTTATGTGCGCTCGTGCTTGCTATTGCGATTGTGGTCGACGATGCGATTGTGGTCGTCGAGGGTGTGCATGCCAAGCTTGACCAAGGTTATACATCTGCCCGTCTGGCTTCTATCGATGCCATGAATGAATTGGGTGGTGCTATCGTATCTATTACGTTGGTCATGATGGCTGTATTCGTTCCGGTAAGTTTCATGGGAGGTACAGCAGGAACATTCTATCGTCAGTTCGGTATGACTATGGCTATCGCTATCGGTCTGTCCGCATTGAACGCGTTGACTTTGAGTCCGGCTTTGTGTGCCGTTCTTCTGAAACCTCACAAAAAAGAAGACGGAACAACGGAAGACTCCACATTGAAAGAACGCATGAAAGTAGCCTATACGGCAGCCCATACAACCATGATCAACAGATATACCGAGGCTATCGGAAAGATGTTGCATCCGGGAATTACACTTACTTTCACGCTTATTGCCATTCTCGGCATGATCTTTGGTTTGTTCAGTATCAATCCGATAGTTACTGCTATTTTCGTAGTGCTTAGTATTCTGGCACTGATCGGAATGAGTACGAAGAAGTTTAAAAACAGATTCAACGATACATACGAATCAATCCTGAAACGTTATAAGAAACGAGTACTGTTCTTTATCCAGAAGAAATGGTTGTCTATGGGATTAGTTGTCGCTTCCATTGCGATACTTGTATTCTTCATGAACACCACCCCGACAGGTATGGTACCTAATGAAGATACCGGAACACTGATGGGAGCAGTAACATTACCTCCGGGTACTTCTCAAGACCGTTCCGAAGAGATTTTGGCACGTGTAGACAGTCTGATCGCTTCCGATCCTGCGGTATTGTCACGTACAATGATTTCCGGATTCAGCTTTATCGGTGGTCAGGGACCTTCCTATGGTTCTTTCATTATCAAACTGAAAGACTGGGACGAACGTTCCATGATACAGAATTCTGACGTTGTGGTCGGCTCCTTATATATGCGTGCACAGAAGATTATCAAAGAAGCACAAGTATTGTTCTTCGCTCCTCCTATGATCCCGGGTTACTCGGCATCTACGGATATTGAAGTGAATATGCAGGATAAGACCGGTGGTGATCTGAACAAATTCTTCGATGTGGTTAATGATTATACGGCAGCATTGGAAGCACGTCCGGAAATTAATTCAGCAAAGACTTCCTTCAACCCGAATTTCCCGCAATACATGATTGACATTGATGCGGCAGCTTGTAAAAAAGCTGGCATCAGCCCGAGCGATATCCTCACTACTATGCAAGGATATTACGGAGGTTTGTACGCATCCAACTTCAATCGTTTCGGTAAGATGTATCGTGTTATGATTCAGTCAGATCCGTTATCACGCAAAAACCTGGAATCTTTAAAAAATATCAAGGTGCGTAATAGTGCAGGCGAGATGGCCCCGATTGCCCAGTTCATTTCTGTGGAGAAAGTATATGGTCCGGATATTATTAGTCGTTTCAACCTTTATACCTCTATGAAAGTAATGGTAGCTCCGGCAAGTGGTTATACATCCGGTCAGGCATTGACGGCTCTTGCCGAAGTTGCTCAAGAAAACCTGCCTACCGGTTATACGTATGAACTAGGAGGTATGGCGCGTGAAGAGGCTCAAAGTAGCGGAAGTGCTACCGGACTGATTTTTGTACTCTGTTTTGTATTCGTTTACTTATTGTTGAGTGCACAGTACGAAAGTTACATTCTTCCATTGGCCGTATTATTATCCATTCCGTTCGGTCTGTTAGGCAGTTTCCTGTTTGTGAATGGTGTAAGTGCTATCGGTAATATTTCGGCATTGAAGATGATTCTGGGTACGATGTCAAACAATATCTATATGCAGATCGCGTTAATCATGTTGATGGGTCTGTTGGCGAAGAATGCCATCTTGATCGTAGAGTTCGCCCTAGATCGTCGCAAGATGGGTATGAGTATCACTTGGGCAGCTGTATTGGGTGCCGGTGCTCGTCTCCGCCCGATTCTGATGACATCATTGGCGATGGTAGTCGGTTTGCTTCCGTTGATGTTTGCCTTCGGTGTAGGTGCCCACGGTAACCGTACACTAGGTACTGCCTCTATCGGTGGTATGTTAATCGGTATGATTTGCCAGATTTTCACGGTACCTGCCATGTTCGTTGCATTCCAATACCTGCAAGAGAAGATTAAACCGATCGAATGGCATGACACGGATAACACGGAACTTGAATCTGAAATAGAACAATACACAAAATAAAGAAAGATGAAACAAGTTGTTATATACACGATATGCATGGGTGCCCTGTTAAGCAGCTGTAACATTTACAAGAAATACAACCGCCCGGATGTGGATATGGAAGGCCTGTACCGGGACCCGGTTTCTGTAAATGACACACTGGTATCGGATACCACGAACATGGGTAATTTACCCTGGGAAGAGGTATTCACGGACCCCCAATTACAGAAATTAATTCGTCAGGGACTGGAACAAAACAGTGACCTGCAAACTGCTATCTTGAAAGTGAAAGAGGCAGAGGCAGGATTAATGTCCTCCCGCTTGGCATACTTACCTTCCCTAGGATTATCTCCTCAGGGAACAGTAAGTAGTTTTGACAAAGCTGCCGCCACGCAGATTTACTCGCTCCCGGTCGTTTCCAGTTGGGAACTTGACCTGTTCGGCAAATTAACGAATGCCAAACGCGGAGCAAAAGCGACCTTACTACAAAGCGAGGCGTACAAGCAAGCCGTTCAGACACAAGTCATTTCGACGATTGCCAACACATATTACACGCTGCTCATGCTGGACAAGCAACTGGCCATCACGGAAGAGACAGCCGTATTATGGCAAAAAAGCGTGGAAACCATGAAAGCGATGAAAGAGGCCGGGATGGTAAACGAGGCCGCTATCGCGCAAAGCGAGGCTAACAGCTACATGATTGC
>OLGI01002586.1_pt1 | contig 12821 bp, 9 predicted proteins | sample 1605221 | NCBI WGS metagenome assembly OLGI01 (sample SAMEA3888915, study PRJEB22519) | human gut metagenome | biome: human gut; feature: human-associated habitat; material: faeces | place: Denmark | collected 2010 | reverse complement strand
GAAATCTGGAAGCGTTTCAGAAAATGGGGCGGCATCCCGACCGGAATCACGCAGAACGTCAAGGATCTTCTTGCCTCCCGCGAGGTGGAGAACATTTTTGAAAACTCGGATTTTGTCTACCTTCTGAATCAGGCGTCCGGAGACCGGCAGATTCTCTCGAAGGCGCTGAACATCTCGCCCAGCCAGCAGAACTACATCACCAATTCCAATGCCGGTGAGGGGCTGATCTTCTACGGCTCGACCATCGTTCCCTTCAAGGACGATTTCCCGAAGGACACCCAGCTCTACCGCATCATGACCACCAAACCCGAAGAAACCGTACAGAACTAAGGAGGATTTTTGAATATGAACAACAAGATGATTACCATTCCCTACGCGGACGCTATCGAATACGGAGAGAACACCTCCGCGCTGTTTAAGGCTCTGTGGGAGCTGACCGATCTGATCCGACTGGAAAGCGACCTCAAGAAGCATCACCGCGCCTACCTCCATGTGAGGGAGGACATCGACGAAAAGGTCAAGGAAGCGCGTCAGATTATGACCAAAGTATCTGTGGATATGATTGGTTTCTACCTCAATGTTGATGTTTCTGAGTGCAGCAACAGCGATGAGAATACCCCTTTCGTTGACGCGGGTGATGATGAAACCGTATCTATCCCCAAGGACAAGTATGATCTGATGATCGACGATTTGCTCACGATGTCCGAAATCATTCAATGCGTCGCAGATATGCGCACGCAGGATGTGAAGGCAATCCGCGAGTTCGGCAAGTTCGTCCCCGCCTTTGCCGCCTTTGAGAAGAACCGCCTGAGCCTCTATCGTGAGGCGGCGAAGGAAGCCGAGGAAATCTTCGACCGTTGGGCGGACGAGATTGACGATCTCGACGAGGACTTCATGGAAGATGAGGACTATGAGCCGGACGAGTATTACTCCGACTGATGCCCATTGAAATGTTGTCGGGTTTCACAGCCAGCATTTCAATGGAAACACAAATCCAACAGAACAGGAGGTACACCACCATACAACTTGACATCATTCATACCGGCGATTGCCTTGAAATCCTGAAAACTCTGCCCGATGACAGCGTTCATTGCTGTGTGACATCCCCTCCGTATTACGCGCTCCGCGATTACGGCGTGGAAGCTCAGATCGGCAGAGAGACAACGCCGAAGGAATATATCTCGCGCCTGACGGAAGTGTTTACCGAAGTCAGGCGCGTTTTGCGTCCGGATGGAACGCTCTGGCTGAACATCTCGGACACCTACGCCGGGAAAGGCAATCAGGGCGATTTTGTTGACCCGAAGAACCCCAACGGCAGAAACGGTCAGGCTGTGGCTCTCAACAACAAGGTTGAGGGCTGCAAGCCGAAGGACATGATCGGCATTCCGTGGATGCTGGCTTTTGCCCTCCGCGATACCGGCTGGTATCTGCGCAACGACATCATCTGGATGAAGGATAACCCCATGCCGGAGAGCGTGAAAGACCGATGCGCCCGCTGCTATGAGCATATTTTCCTGTTCTCCAAGTCCAAGAAGTATTTCTTTGACTACAAGGCAATCTCCGAGCCGATTGCCCCCGCAACGGCAGAACGCCTCAAGCGCGGCATGAAGGGCGGCAACAAGTACGGCAAGCCCGTTCCCGGTCAGCCTCAGCCGCAATCCATCAACCGCCCCCGTGAGCATGGCGCGATCAAGGACGCAGACATCAATCCGCTCCGCAACAAGCGCGATGTCTGGAAGATCAACACCGTCCCCTTCAAGGGCGGTCACTATGCCGCCTACCCTCCAAAGCTGGTTGAAACCTGTCTTCTCGCCGGTTGTCCAGAAGGCGGCATTGTGCTTGACCCCTTTATGGGAAGCGGCACAACCGGCATGGTTGCCTCACAGATGGGGCGTCATTTCGTGGGCATCGAGCTGAACCCTGAATACACCGAGCTTGCCTACAAGCGGATTGGAGGTGAAATCTGATGCCCAAGGAACCGGAACTCAAAGCCCGCGACAAGGTAGTCGTGCGGATGACGCGGGAGGGCGCGGTCGAGGAAAACCTGACGGCTGGTACCGAACAGCGTGTGTCAAAGCGGCTGGAAGAGGCAGAGTTGGTAAAGCTCACTGAGACAGCCGAGCCTTCCGAAGCTCTTTCTGCGGAGGAACAGAAAAAGGTGCAGATGCGCCGTCAGCAGCGTCAGTTTCAGGTAGAACACGTCGAGGATAATGACACACAGCCGCCCTCGGAAACGTCCGTCACAGAAGAGAAAAGGGCAGAAAATCCACCCCAGAATGTACCCGAACCGCTGCCCTCGGAAACGCCGTTCAAGCCTCCTGTTTTGGAGCAGCACGGCGTTTCTTCTCATACCGGCACGGTGATTGCCGAAACGGTTGTCACGCACAAGCTGCGCAAAACCTCTGCGGTTGAAGCAGTAGATGCAGATGCCGTTCTCACTCAAGCGGCGGAGACTGCCTCCGCAAAGCCGGTCTCGGACGGTGCTGCCCCGCCCACGAAGCGGATGCAGAAGCTCGAAAGGAAGTCCGAAAAGGCGCATGATCGGCTGGATGCCGCCCGCGAGAAGCTGCCCACGCACAAGGTTCTCAAGAAAGAGCGCGTCTTTGATGAGGAAACCGGCAAGGGCAAAACCCGCCTTCATTTTGAGGATGAGCTGAAAAAGCCAAAGGGCAAAGGCAAGCTGCAATTTGAGGCAGATAAAACCGTCCGCAAGGTCGGTGACACCCTCGCTTCCGGCATTCATGGCAAAATCCATGAGGTCGAGCAGGAAAACTCGGCGGTTGAGGCGGCGCATAAAACGGAGATCGCCGCTGAGACTGCCGCTCGGCATTTCAGTCATCATCGGGAAAAGAGCATCAACAAACCTTATGAGAAGGTCTCTAAGCTGGAACATAAGGCGGATGCTGCTGATGCGAAGCTCCAATATGAGAGAAATCAGCAGGAGCATCCTGAGATGAAGAAGCAGAACATGAACAAGCACTACCAGAAGCAGAGCATCAAGAAGGAGTATGCCGCCGCTCGAAATGCCGGTTCTCAGACTGCCACAAAGAATACCGGCAAGAAGCTCAGTGAGAAGGCGTCCGACAAGATCAAGGAGTTCTTTGAGAAGAACAAGAAGGTCTTCATCTGGATCGGCGTCGGAATTGCCCTTCTCGTTTTGCTCGGTGCCGGAATCAGCTCGTGTTCGATGCTTACTTCTACCGGCTCGACGGTAATCGCTTCCTCTTATCTCAGTGAGGATGACGCGATGCTTGGCGCGGAGGCGCAGTATTGCCGGATGGAGCAAGAGCTGCAAAGCTATCTGGATAACTATGAAGGCACTCATGACTATGACGAATATCACTTCGATCTGGATGATATTGAGCATGACCCCTATGTGCTGATCTCCATTCTCTCGGCTCTCCATGAGGGCGAGTTCACGCTGGATGAGGTGCAAGGTACGCTCCAAATGCTGTTTGAAAAGCAGTACATCCTCACCGAAGAGGTTATCGTCGAAACCAGATACCGCACGGAAACCGACACATGGACGGACGCAGACGGCAACACGCACACGGAAACCTATCGCGTCCCGTATGACTACTACATCTGCAACGTGAAGCTCGAAAACTTCAATCTCTCCCATGTCCCGGTCTACATCATGTCTCAGGAACAGCTTTCCATGTACGCAACGTATATGTCGGTGCTGGGCAACCGCGAGGATCTGTTCGGTGACTCTCCCTATGTGGACAAGTACATCACCAATCCTCCCGCCGACTACGATGTCAACCCGGAATACCTGAACGACGAGAAGTTTGCAACGCTGATTACCGAGGCGGAAAAGTATCTCGGCTATCCGTATGGTGCAACTTGTTCCCAACTGAAAAGGTTGGGCACTTGTCCAATGATTGGAGGTGAAAAGAAAGACAGGTGAACTGGTAATTCGATTGGTGGAATGATGGGGTAACGCCCTGAAACGCCAGCCTAATACTCCGACTGGCTTAAAGCGGAAACGCTATGGGTCAGAAGCTCGGTGAAGTCGGCTGAGAGTGACCGTAAGAATTGCTGGATAACAACCAGCCACACGAAAGCCGCCCAGAGGTGGGCGGTGTCACCTATAGGCCGGGGCTCTATAAAATACCTATGGTTAGAATGTGCGGAAGCACTGACGAAAACCGCGAATGTACAGGTCTAAAGGTAGGCCATATAGAAATGTATGGTGGCGTTAATTCGCCGTCAGTGTGGTTTAGTAAAAATCGTATGTATGAACGACCATGATGTGTTAAAGGCGCATCCAAGCTGACAGGACTAAAGCGGAGACCTAAGGGTATATGCACAGATAGAATTATCGGAACAAGGAAAGGTATCGGGCTTTACCATAGTGGTAAAGCAGGCAGACGAAGAAAATAAGCTGCCGAACCGGTGCTGAAAAGCAGAGGTCGGACTTACGATGAATCCCGCGAAAAAGAAGGATTCGGAGGGATGGCCTCAAGTCATTAGTCATATATGAAACAATCATTCAATCGCAGTAAGGATTCGAGTAGGACAAAAAAGTCACTCAATTCAAAAGAAGGGAGTGATGCCTTATGCCAAAAGAGAAAGCCGAAAAATCATTATGTATGAGCGGACTGCGCCATGCTGAGTATTACGGAATGCAGGAAGTGTTTGACGGTCTGTATGCGAAAAGCAGTAAAAATGAGACTTTCACAAATTTGATGAGCATCATCTTAAAACGTGAAAATATCCTGCTGGCATATAGAAATATCAAGTCAAATGACGGAAGCAAAACTCCGGGAACAGATGGCGTGACATTCGATGACATCGGAAAGCTGATGCCGGATGAGGTTATTGATACAGTCCGTTTCATTACAATCGGCAGTACACATGGGTATCGTCCGAAACCTGTCCGAAGAAAAGAAATACCAAAACCTTACGACCCAACAAAAACCAGGCCGCTGGGAATCCCCTGCGTCTGGGACCGACTGGTACAACAATGTATCAAGCAGGTCATGGAGCCGATTTGTGAAGCGAAATTCAGCGAAAACAGTTATGGATTCCGTCCAAACAGGTCTGCTGAAAACGCCATCGCAAGAGCGGAGTTCTTAATACAGAATACAAGACTGCACTATGTCGTTGAGTTTGATGTCAAAGGATTCTTTGACAATGTAGACCACAGCAAGCTGATAAAGCAGATATGGTCGCTCGGAATCAGGGACAAAAATCTCCTGTTCGTGCTGAAACGGATTCTTAAAGCACCAATACGGTTAGAAAATGGGGCAATGGAATACCCGACCAAAGGGACACCCCAAGGCGGTATCATCTCCCCGCTTCTGGCGAATATCGTGCTGAATGAATTAGACCAATGGGTTGACAGCCAATGGCAGGATAATCCGGTCACGGCAAAATACAAGACCTCCATAAACGCAAATGGCAGTATCAATAAATCCAATGCCTACAAGTTTATGCGAAGGACAAATCTAAAGGAGATGTATATTGTCCGTTACGCTGATGATTTCAGAATATTTTGCAGGACGAAAGATGAAGCGGAACGGACGATGAAGGCAGTCACACAATGGTTAATGGAACGTCTGCATTTAGAGGTTTCGCCAACAAAAACAAGGATAGTGAATGTAAAACATCGCTATTCAGAGTTCTTAGGGTTCAAGATGAAGGTGTTTCGCAGAGCAGATAAATATGTCATCAAATCTCATGTAGGTGACAAACAGCTTGAACATGCGCGTCAAAAACTGGTCACACAGGCGAAAAATATAATCCACCCAAGAAAGGAAAAACATGAGCGTGGTGAGATTTCGCTGTATAACTCAATCGTCGTGGGGCTGCAAGACTATTACAGAATAGCAACTTGTATCAGTGAAGATTGCAGTTCCCTGGGACGCTCTGTCATGACAGTGCTGACCAATGGATTAAAGGAACGCCAGGGAAGCAGACTTGTGAGAAACGGCCGAAAATTAACAGTCTTTGAATCGCAGAAATATGGAAAGTCTAAATCGCTACGCTATGTGAAAGGGACGGACGAACCAGTATATCCTATCAGCTATATCCGGCATAGCATCCCTCTAAGCCGAAAAAGGGCTATCAACTGCTACACCCCAGCGGGGCGGAAGGGATTGCACGATAATCTGAAAATCAACGTGAATCTGATGCTGGCACTTATGCGACAGCCTATAGGAAACAGGAGCGTTGAATTAGCTGATAACCGGATTTCCCTATTCTCGGCACAATACGGAAAATGTGCTGTTACGGGAATGCCATTTCTGACAACAGATGAAATACACTGCCACCACATCAAGCCGAAAAAATACGGTGGGAATGACAGCTACGAAAATCTGGTGCTGATAAATAAACTGGTACACCGGCTCGTCCATGCAGAAACGGTTGAAACGATTACTTATTACCTTGAAGTCTGCAATCTCAATAAGAAGCAAATGGAAAAGCTGAACGTTCTGCGCCTGAAAGCAGGTTTAGGAGAAATTCGGGGAACACAACCCCTAAAAACGAACAAGGCAGATTGTAATAGATTGTGAGTATGACTAACGATGGAACGCCGTGTGCGGTGAAAGTCGCATGCACGGTGTGAAGTGGGGGAAAATCCGGAGATAACATCAAAGGATTACCTATCACTATTGTGGGGCGGCTCCAATCCCGACACGTCCTTTGACTGCTCCGGCTTTGTCAGCTACGTTCTCACAAACAGCGGTCTTGTGAATACCGGACGGCTGGGCGCACAGGGGCTTTACAACGTCTGTACGCCGGTTTCAAAGGCGAATGCACAGCCCGGTGATCTCATCTTTTTCGTCGGGACGTATGACACCCCCGGTGTGTCTCACGTCGGCATTTACGTCGGTGATGGGGTCATGATCCACTGCGGCGATCCCATTCAGTACACATCCATCAACTCTTCCTACTGGCAGCAGCATTTCTACGCCTTCGGAAGACCCGCCTATTAAAAGAAAGGAGTTTTGCATGAATCCCAAGTATCAGAAAGTCCTCTCCGACATTGAGAAGGCTGAAAAGAAGAAGTCCGAAATCGAAGGTCAGCTCAAGGAGCTGTACGACAAGAAGACAGAGCTGGAAAACCTTGAAATCATCAATACCGTGCGCTCTATGGTGATGGACAAGGATCAGATCATGGCGTTCCTGTCTTCCATGAAGGGCGGCACCAAGCCCGCCGGAAATACGGAGGTAATCGACAATGCGTAAGAAGTTTCGTTTTCTGACCGTCCTTGCGGTCTGCGTCATGGTTCTGTCCTGCTTCTCGGTGACGGCGTTTGCCTATGCCGATGACACCGATCAGAACCTTCCGGTTACGGAGGCAACTCAGCCCGAACAGCAGCCCGCAGTCACTCCCACGCCGGAAAAGCCGAAGGGTGAGCCGATTGACGATGAAGGCAACGCCTACACCCGCGATTTGCTCTATGACAGGGCAACCAACAAGCAGTTCATCACAGTCCAGACGAAGAACGGCAACACCTTTTTCATTGTCATCGACTACGATGCGCCCATCAATGAGGATGAGGAACAGTATCAGACGTACTTCCTGAACATGGTCGATGAAAGCGATCTGCTTGCGCTGCTGGATGAAGATACTGCGGCGGCTCTGACCACCTGTAACTGCAAGGAGAAATGCGCTGCCGGTCAGGTCAACACCGACTGCCCGGTCTGCAAGACCAACATGAGCGAATGCACCGGCACAGCCCCCGTGACGCCTGAGCCGGACAAGGATGCGGAAACCGATGCTCCCGCCCCTAAACCCGAAAAGAAATCCAACATTGGCGTGATCCTCGTCATCTTTGCCCTTGCCGGTGCTGCGGGTGCAGCTTATTACTACATCAAGTTCGTCAAGGGCAGAAAGCCCAAGGATGAAGATATGGACTTCTTTGATGATGAAGGCTACGAGGAAGAGCCGTACATCAATGAGGATGAAGAGCCGCAGATTGCGGAGGATGCTGAAACGGATGGTGATGAAGATTGATCTTAGTCATTGCTGAAAAGCCCAGCGTTGCCCAGTCCATCGCAAAGGTGTTGGGCGCGACGTCCCGCAAGGACGGCTACATGGAGGGCGGCAATTACATCGTTTCGTGGTGCTTCGGTCATCTGGTGGAGCTGGCAGACGCCAGCTCCTACGATGAGCGGTATGCCAAGTGGCGGTATGACGATCTGCCCATTGTTCCGGAAAGCTGGATGTTTGAGGTCACGAAGGACAAAGCACAGCAGTTCAAGGTGCTGTCCGCTCTCATGAAGGACAAGCGCGTCACCGAGCTGGTCTGCGCAACCGATGCAGGACGCGAGGGTGAGCTGATCTTCCGGCTGGTCTACAACAAAGCCGGATGCACCAAGCCCTTCAAGCGTCTGTGGATCAGCTCGTTGGAGGACTCCGCCATCCGCGAAGGCTTCAATCATCTCCGGGACGGCAAGGAATATGACCGTCTCTATGAAGCAGCACTCAGCCGCTCGAAGGCGGACTGGATTGTCGGCATCAACGGCACCCGCCTTTTCACCACGCTCTATCACAAGAAGCTGGTGGTCGGGCGCGTCCAGACGCCAACCCTTGCAATGCTGGTGGAGCGCGACGGGAAAATCTCCACGTTCCAGAAGGAGAAGTATTTCAACGTCCACGTCGGCAAGGGCGATCTGACTGCCGATCTGGAAAAGGTCAAAACCGAAGAGGAAGCAAAGAAGATTGCGGCGGCTTGCGAGAAAAAGCAAGCCGTCGTTTCTTCTCTCAAGCGGGAGACGAAAACCGTCAATCCTCCGAAGCTCTACGATCTGACCACCTTGCAGCGCGAGGCGAACCGCTACTACGGCTTCACTGCCCAGCAGACACTCGATCTCGTCCAGACACTCTACGAAAAGAAGCTCCTGACCTATCCGCGCACGGACAGCCAGTTTATCACGGACGATATGGAGGACACTGCCCGTCAGATCATTTCCATCGTCTGCCGCCAGCTTCCGCTTTTCTCCGGCGTTTCGGTCACTCCGGACATTGCCCGCGTAACCGACAACAGCAAGGTCACAGATCACCATGCCATTCTCCCGACCGTTCAGCTTGAAAAGCAGGATGTTTCGGCGCTCCCTCAGTCGGAGCAGAGAATCCTCAATCTTGTTGGGATGCGCCTTCTGTGTGCGACCGGCGAGAAGCACACCTACGCAGAAACGCAAATCACGCTCTCCTGCGAGAGCTATACGTTCAAAACCAAGGGTAAGACCGTCATTCAAAACGGCTGGAAAGCCATCGAAGAGCTGTTCAAGGCTTCCCTCAAGACGAAGGAAAAGGACGATCCCATGAAGTCCCTGCCCGAAGTCCATGAGGGCGATGTTCTGGATGGTGTGTCCGCCAGCGTCACCGAACACTTTACGACACCTCCGAAGCAGTACACGGAAGACACGCTCCTGTCTGCGATGGAGACTGCCGGAAACGATCAGTTTGACGATGACACCGAGAAGAAAGGTCTTGGAACACCCGCGACCCGTGCCGGTATCATTGAAAAGCTGGTGAAATCCGGCTTTGCAGAGCGTAAAGGCAAATCCCTCATTCCCACAAAGGACGGCTGCAACCTTGTCTGTGTTCTGCCGGAACAGATCACCTCTCCCGCAATGACGGCGGAATGGGAAAACACGCTCATGGAGATTGAGCGCGGCAATGCGGATGCGGACGCCTTCCTCAGCGGCATTGTCCGGATGACCGGCGATCTCGTGAAAGCCTACCCGTTTCTCTCCGATGCCGAAGCCCAGCGTTTCGGCACGGGCAAGGTGGAAATCGGCAAGTGTCCCCGCTGCGGTTCTCCGGTCTATGTCGGCAAGGGCAACTTTTACTGCTCAAACAGAGAATGCTCCTTCTGCCTGTGGGAAGACAATAAGTTCTTTTCCAGCAAGAAAAAGAAGCTGACCAAGAGGATTGCAAAGGAGCTGCTGGACAAGGGCTGGTGCAGAGTGACCGGGCTTTACACGCCGAAGAAGCCTCAGCTCTACGATGCGGTGATCCGGCTGGATGACAGCGGCGGCAAGTATGTCAGCTTCAAGATGGAGTTCGACCGATGATCCGCCCGAAGTATGTTGCCTCTTGCAGTGGAGGTAAGGACAGCGTAGCGACGCTCCTGCTGGCTGCACAGCACAATGAGCCGCTGGACGAAGCGGTTTTCAGTGAGGTCATGTTCGACAAAGACACAAGCGGCGAAGTCCCGGAACACCGGGACTTCATTTATGACCGGATCAAGCCCTTCTGCGAAAAGGAGCTGGGTATCAAGTTCACCGTTCTTCATGCAGACAAGACCTACGATGACGTGTTCCATCATGTCATCACCCGCGGACCGCACAAGGGTGAGGTTCGCGGGTTTGCGTGGGCTGGAATGTGCGCAGTCAATCGGGACTGCAAAATCCCGCCCGTCCGCAAGTACAATGCCATGCTCTCGCCGGACACCGTGAGCTATGTCGGCATAGCAGAAGACGAACCCAAACGCCTTGCGCGTCTGGACGGAGTGAAGAAGGTCAGTCTGCTTGCCAAATACGGCATGACCGAAGCGGATGCCTACAAGCTCTGTCAGGAACACGGCTTGCTTTCCCCAATCTACGCTCACTGCCGAAGAAACGGCTGCTGGTTCTGTCCCAACGCCAGTGACTCGGAGCTGCTGCACATGGTCACAAAGCACCCGGATATGTTTGACCGGCTGATTGAATGGGAGAACGAGGATAACATCTTCCATCGTCGGATGACGCGCAGAGAAACCCCGTCTGAGGTAAAGGCTCGTTTACTGAGCAAATCCCAGACGGGGTTTTCTTCGCCCAAAAGCAAATAAGAAATGGAGGTTTGAGATGGCTGAAAACAAAAATGCACAGCAAGTCCGCGAAATCACGGACAAGCTGGAACAGGGCATCAAGGAGCTGTTTGAATCCGAGCGGTTCAAGGAATATCTCCGCACGATGTCCAAGTTCTACAACTATTCCTTCAACAACACGCTGCTCATTGCGATGCAGAAGCCGGAGGCAACCTATGTTGCCGGTTATACCTCGTGGCAGCGCAACTTTGACCGTCAGGTCATGAAGGGCGAAAAGGGCATCAAGATTCTCGCACCCGCGCCGTACAAGGCGCAGGAAGAGCGTGAAAAGATTGACCCCGTGACGCAGAAGCCGGTAATCGGCGCAGATGGGAAGGCTGTCACAGAAACAGTTGAGGTCCTGCGTCCTGCCTTCAAGGTGGTAAGCGTCTTCGATGTTTCCCAGACGGACGGCAAGGAGCTTCCGGACATTATCGTCGATGAGCTGAAAGGCACCGTCGAAAACTACGAGGCGTTCTTCGACGCGCTCAGGCAGGAATCTCCCGTCCCTATTTCCTTTGAGGACATTCCGGGCGGTGCAAAGGGATTCTTCTCGCCGGTTGAAAGCCGCATTGCCATTCAGGAGGGCATGAGCGAAATCCAGACGGTCAAAACCGCCATTCACGAGATCGCCCACGCAAAGCTCCACGCCGTCAAGCCGGATGAGAAAGCCGCGCCAGAAGATAAGAAGGATCGGCACACCAAGGAGGTTGAAGCGGAAAGCGTTGCCTACACCGTCTGCCAACGGTACGGCATTGAAACCTCGGACTACTCCTTCGGTTACATCGCCGGTTGGTCATCCGGCAAGGAAACCAAGGAACTGAAAAGCTCTCTGGACACCATCCGCAAGACGGCGGCTGAGATGATCGAGGGCATTGACGCCAAGCTCAAGGTGCTGCTGGCAGAGAAAGCACAGTCCGCAGAGATGGAAGTCGAAGCTCCCGTAAAGGAAGCTGTTCCGGAGGAAAAGCCGGAAGTCCCCATTTACCGCGAGACGGCGAATTATGCCTATGAAACCGGTGAGCTGGAGTCATATCGTGCTTCTCTCGCTGCAAACGTGGAATGCCGCCGTGCGATTGAGGCGGCAATCAGTTCTAACTACGGAGACAACCGGCTGGATGCGGATGCTGCCGTGAAAAGCGTCCTTGAGCAGTTCTCTCCGGAGCGCGTCCGGTATGTCCTCGCAAACACCATTCAGCAGAAAGACTTTGACGGGCGCATTCCCCAGCCCCTCAAGGAATGGGCGAAGACCGTTGATGTCTGTCCGGAGAACGCCTCCCGCTTCCTTGTGGATAAACCCAATCCCGGACTGACCGCCCTTTTCGTCGATGCGTTCCGCCAGCAGACCGAAGCTAAAAAGGAAATCACTTCTGAGGAAACAGAGGAAAGAGACCCGGAGGTCGTTGCGTGGGAGAACGATGAGATTACCTCTATTGAGGTAAAAACCGTGGAGGTCAAGTCTCCCTTTGCTCCCTTACCGGAGGAAGCGGCAAAAGCACCGAAGGGACACCGCCTGACTGCCGAAGAGAAGGAAATCAAAGCCGCCGTCATGGACACGCTCAAGGGGCAGATTGCCTATAACAATGACGGTATGCGGGCGTCCTATCGCGCCTCTAACCACTCCTTCAATCTGCTGGCGCGGAACGGCGTCAGGATCGATGGCAACACGGTCACGCAGAATGGTGAGCCGCTGTTCAAAATCCATCGCCGTCATGCGGCGCGGAAAACGCAGGGCTGTTACCGTGAGCTGATGCCGACGCTGGAATACGTCAAGCAGGAGCAGAAGCAGGAAAAGCCCTCCATCCGTGATCAGCTCAGGACTGCTGAAAAACAGCAGCCGGAGCAGAAATCTCCGGTCAAATCCAAAACGCACGACATGGAGTTGTGAGAAAGGAGACGCATGAAGAAATACACAGACGTTGACATCGTTGCGGAGCTGCAGAAGCTCGTGGACAGTCATGTAGACAGCTACAAGGAAGACTTCGACATCGACAAGCGCATCATCCGCCGCGC
>OLGI01002567.1_pt1 | contig 12907 bp, 9 predicted proteins | sample 1605221 | NCBI WGS metagenome assembly OLGI01 (sample SAMEA3888915, study PRJEB22519) | human gut metagenome | biome: human gut; feature: human-associated habitat; material: faeces | place: Denmark | collected 2010 | reverse complement strand
CCCTATGTCGGCCGGATTTCCGACCAACCGGCTGCTGGTATGGATGGCCGGACTGGCAGGGATCGAATTCGTGCCGGGGATCGAGCACATGCAGCTCATCAATACGGCGATGGCCGGGCAGTTCAACCTGCACCTCAAAATCTCGATGGTCGCGGCCTTCTGCATCGGATTTCCCTACCTGCTGTGGGAGTTGTGGCGCTTCGCGCGCCCGGCGCTTACCGAGCGCGAACTGCGCGGATGCCGGAGATTCGTGTTCTATGTCTCGGCGGGATTTTTCGCGGGACTGCTGTTCGGCTATTTCGTAATCGCGCCGCTGACGATCGGATTCCTGTCGCAGTACAGCGTCAGCGAGCAGGTGACCAACATGATCGACGTCGGCTCTTACCTCTCGACCGTGCTCAACGTCTCGATCGCCTGCGCCGTGGTGTTTCAGCTGCCGCTGCTGGTCTATTTCCTGACCCGCATGGGCCTCGTAAGCCCCGATTTCCTGCGCCGCTACCGCCGCCACGCCCTCGTCGCGCTGGCGATTCTCTCGGCGGTCATCACCCCGCCCGACGTATTCAGCATGATTCTGGTCCTGCTGCCGTTGTTCGGATTGTACGAATACAGCATCCGGATTTCGGAACGGACGCTGCGGAGAAGCTCCGGGACGGAGGGAACAACAACGGAGGGGAAATAGACTCCGAACGAACAAAAGAGGCGTCCTGAAAACAGGACGCCTTTTCTTTCAGCCGTGCCGGACATGCAACCGCCCGGTCCATTTCCGCTCCATTTTTCGCCGGAGTCCGGAGCTATTTCAAGGGCGAATCGGGTTCTTTGGACATCACCAGATAGAACATTCTGTCGAGGAAACCCGGCGCGAATTTCTTGACGAAATGGGTGGCGCGCCCCTCGCTCTCCATCAGGCAGAGACGCTTGCGCTTCAGGACGCCGCGGGCGACGATCCGGGCGACCTCGGCGGAAGTCATCATCTTGGCCTCGTTGCGCGGGGTTTCGCCCTGCGCAGACCCGTCGGCCGTGAGGGCCGAGAAGCGGACGTTCGAAGCCGTGAAGCCGGGGCAGGCGATCATGACGTGCAGGCCCTTTTTGAGATTCTCGATGCGCAGGGTTTCGAGAAAACCCGTCATGGCGTATTTCGACGCCGAATAGCCCGTCCGCCCCGGAAGACCGTGCAGCCCCGACGGACGAGATGCCGACGATGGAACCGTGCGACTGCTGAAGATACGGCAGCGCGAATTTGCAACAGTTGACCGTGCCCCAAAAGTTGACGTCCATCAGGCGGTGAAGCACGCCGAGGTCCACGTCGTCGAAGATCGCACGCATCGAAAGCCCGGCATTGCAGACCAGCACGTCGATTCCGCCGAACTCGTTCACGGCGGTCTCGATCAGCCGGCGGCACTCGTCCACGTTCGTCACATCGACGCCGCAGTAGGCGGCCTGCCCGCCCTGTGAGCGGATTTCGCCCGCGATGAGCTGCAGTTTCTGCACGCTGCGCGCACCCAGCACGACCCGCGCGCCCTGCGCGGCGAATTCGCGTGCCATCGCCTCGCCGATGCCCGACGAAGCGCCCGTCACGATGACGACTTTATCCTTAAAGTTTTTCATATCAATCGTTTATTTCAATTTCCAAAGTATCGTAGGCCATATGCACATGGGGCGGAAGGGTCGGCTCCGTCTCGGCGTGCAGGCCGATGTCGTGGGACATATGGGTCAGGTAGGCTTCGCGCGGCGAGACACGGGCGATCAGCTCCAGCGCCTCGGCCACATTGAAGTGCGAATAATGCTCGGCAAAACGGAGCGCATTGACTACCAGCACGTCGAGACCGGTCAGTTTTTCGACTTCGGCGTCCGCAATGGTCTTGAAGTCGGTCAGGTAGGCCAGCCTGCCGATGCGGAATCCCGTCACCGCAAAGCGTTCCGAATGGTGTCCCGAAACGGGGAGGATTTCGACGCCTTTGACGCTGAAAGGCCGCGTAACGTCGATCTCGTGCAGTTCGATTTCCGGAACGCCCCGGTACTTGTCCTGCGCGAAGGCGTAGTCGAAATCCTTGCGCACGACATCGAGGGTGTGCGGAGCCGCATAAAGGTCGATGCGGTGAATCGTCGGCGGGTAATCGACGAAATTGAAAGCCCGCACGTCGTCCAGCCCGCCGATATGGTCCTTATGTTCGTGCGTCAGCAGAATGGCGTCGATACGGCGGACGCCGGTGCGCAGCATCTGACAGCGGAAATCGGGTCCGGCGTCGATGACGATGCGCACGCCCTGCGTCTCGACCATGGCCGAAGTGCGCAGACGGTCGTCGCGCCGGTCGGACGAAGTGCAGACCCGACAGCGGCATCCGATGACAGGGACCCCCTGCGAGGTGCCCGTTCCCAGAAAGGTAAGTTTCATGCAGACAAAAATAGTAAAAATATGGCGACTGCGCACCCGCGCCGGAAAGATTCTCCGCACGGACTTTCGGATAAGGCGCAAAACCGGATATGAAAAAAACGGAGCGTCAAGGAGGGGCGGAGCGTCGGCAGGGAAAAGCAGGCGGAGCGTCAGCCGGAGAAAAGCGGACGGAGCGTCAGCCAGAGAAAAGCAGGCGGAGCGTCGGCAGGGAAAAGCAGGCAAACAGTCGGCAGAGAAAAGCAGGCGGAGCGTCAGCGGGAAAAGCGAGCGGAGTGTCAGCCAGAGAAAAGAGGCGGAGCGTCGGCCGAAGAAAAGCGGACAAACCGTCGGCACGGAAACAGGCGGCGGAAGCGAAAAAAGCCGCAGGATGTTTCCTGCGGCTTTTCAGCATTTCCGGACAGCGGGCGGAACGCCCGGCGATCAGTAGGTCTGCTCGATATTCCAGACGAAGGCCCGCGAGCCCTGCAGTTTGGTGGCGGCGTCCATTTCACGGAAGGCCGCCATCAGCGGCGCGACCTTTTCGTCGTCGACGATCGCCATGATCGAAGCATTCATCGACGGCCACGCATGCGTGCCGTAATGCGGTTCGCCGTCGAACGACCCGCGCCCCTCGGTCAGCGCCCAACGCGTAAAGCCGCGGATGCCCTGCTCGTCGAGGATGGCGTTCACACGGTCGGTAAGCGCCTGATTATAGGATAAGAATACTGCTTTCATAATCGTTTTACCTTAATTAATGCACACTCGCCTGATGTTCGGCCGACAGACGGGCCAGTTTCTCCTTCTCCTTGCGCTGGGAACGGTTCACGAATACCGAATAGAGCGCAGGAATGATAAACAGCGTCAGCAGGGTCGAACAGGTCAGACCGCCGATCACGGCGATACCCATCGGCTGCCACGTCTCCGAGCCTGCGCCCGTACCGATCGCCAGCGGCAGCATGCCCAGAATGGTCGTGAACGAGGTCATCAGCACCGGACGCAGACGGCTCTTGCCGCCGGCGATCACCGCGTCGAAGACACCCGAGCCGCGCTCGATCAGAAGGTTCATGTAGTCGACCATCACGATACCGTTCTTCGTCACGATGCCCACCAGCATGATGGCGCCGATCAGGGCGATCAGCGACAGCGGCGTGGAGGTCATCCACAGTGCGAGGAACACGCCCGTGAAGGCGAACGGAATGGTGAACATGATGATGAACGGGAACTTGAGCGACTCGAACTGCGTGGCCATCACGATATACACCAGAATGACGATCAGGATGAGCAGCGTTCCCAGGTCGCCGAAGGCGTCGCCCTGATCCTCGACCGTACCGCCCACTTCGAGGTCCACGCCGTCGGGCGCGGGATAGTCGGCGAGGAGCTTTTCGACCTCGGCCACCACGTCGCCCAGCGCGACGCCGGCCCCGAGGGTCGACTGGACCGAAATGACGCGCTGGCGGTTCTCGCGCTCGATCATCGGCGCGGCGTACTCCTCCTCGACGGTTCCCACCTCCTTGAGCTTCACGGGGCGGCCCTGCGCGTTGTAGAGCGTGATGTTCTCGACATCCTCGATGCGGTTGCGGAACGGCTCGGCATAACGCACGATGATGTCGTACTCGTCGCCGTCCTCGCGGTATTTCGAGGCCACGAGGCCGTCGATGCGGTTGCGCACGGCCTGCGACGCCGTGGCGCTGCTGATGCCGTAGTACGACAGCCGGTCGCGGTCGAAGACCACGTTGTACTCGGGACGCAGGTCGTCGCGCGAAAGTTTCACGTCGCGAACGCCCTCCAGACGGCGCATCTTCTCCTTCAGGTCGTTGGCAACGGCGTTCGTCACGTCCATGTCATAACCGAAGACCTTGACGTTGACCGTCGCCGAACCGCTCATGCTGCCCGACTGTCCGCCGGGAGTGACCGTGTACTGGCGGATCTCGGGAATCTGGTCGAGATCACCGCGCAGCAGGTCGGAGATGACGTAGATCGACCGATCGCGCTCCTCCACGCCGGTCAGGCGCACGTTGTAGTTGATGATGTGCGAACCGGTGGTCTGCATCGCCGCGAAGGCGTTGTCCGACGAGTTGGCGCCGGCCGACGCCGAGACGAGCACGATCTCGGGGTATTTCGCATAGATGATGCTGTCGATCTGCCGGGCGATGCGCGCCGTGTAGTCGACGCCGACGTTCTGCTCCAGCTCGACCATGGCCGAAATGCGGCCGTTGTCCGAGGGCGGGAAGAACTCGGTGGGAACCCGCGTCAGCAGCCCCAGCGACACGACGAAGACCGACATCATCGAGAAGAAGGTGATCCGGCGGTGGCGTACGACCCAGTCGAGCGAACGGGCGTAGGCGTCATCGAGCCATTCGAGCGCCCGGTCGATCGGCTTGTAGATCACGCCGAGGCCCTTGTAGTCGTGCTGGCCGCCTTCGAGTTTCAAGAGGTAAGCCGACATCATCGGGGTCAGCGAAATGGCCGCCGTAGTCGAAACGCAGACCACGATCGTCACGATCCAGCCCAGCTCGCGGAACAGGATGCCCGCCATGCCCGGGACCATCGTCAGCGGCAGGAACACCGCGACGACCACCAATGTCGTGGCGATGACCGACAGCCACACCTCGTTGGTGGCGTAGATGGCGGCCTCCTTCGGGTTCGAGCCGCGCTCGATATGCGTCGTAATGTTCTCCAGAACCACGATGGCGTCGTCGACCACCATACCGATGGCGATGGAGAGCGACGAGAGCGAGATGATGTTCAGCGTGGAGCCGGTGGCGAAGAGGTAGATGAACGAACAGATCAGCGACACGGGGATCGTCATACAGATGATCAGCGTCGCGCGCCAGCGTCCGAGGAAGGCCATCACCACCAGCACGACGAAGATGAAGGCGTAGAGAATGGTCTCCGAGAGCGACCCGATGGCGTCGGTGATCTCCTGCGAGCCTTCGAAAATCAGCTCCATCTTGACATCCTTCGGGAGGGTTTTCTGAATCTCCGGCAGGCGCGACTGGATTTCGTGGACGATATTCACGGTGTTGGCGCCCGACTGTTTCTGGAACATCACGCGCACGCCCCGCTGGCCGTTGACGCGTTCGTCCATCGTGGCTTTTTCGAGCGTATCGCGGATCTGGGCCACGTCCGAAAGTCTCACCGTGCGGCCCCCGGCGTTCGACACCACGACCTTGCGCATCTCGTCCGAGAGTTTGAACTCGCCGTCGGCCTTGATGTTGAAGGTGTTGTTGCCCACGTCGATCGTGCCGCTGGGGATGTTGACGTTCTCGGCGGCGATGATCTGCCCCAGCTGCTCGACCGTGAGGTTGTAGGCCTCCAGTTTGGCGGGGTCGACGTTGACCTGCACCTCGCGTTCGGGTGCGCCGATGATCGACACGGCGCCCACGCCGTCGACGCGGTTGAGCACGTTGACCAACTTGTCGTCGAGAATCTTGTTCAGCGCCGGATAGCTCTCCTCGGCCGTGACGGCAAGCATCATCACGGGGATCATCGAGGTCGAGAACTTGAAGATCGTCGGATAGTCGATGTCGTCGGGCAGCTGCGACTGCACGCGCGACACCACGTCGCGGATTTCGTTGGCCCCTTCGTTCAGGTCGGAGCCGTATTCGAACTCGACGGTGATCATCGAGACGTTGTCCTGCGACTTGGAGGTCAGTTTCTTGAGGTTGCTCACCGTGTTGAGGTTGTCCTCCAGCACACGGGTGATGTTGGTCTCGATGTCGGCGGCGTTGGCGCCCGGATACATCGTGATCACCGAGATCTGGGGTATCTCGATCTCGGGATACTGGTCTACGGCCAGGTTCATCAGCGAGAAGAGTCCGAAGACCATCACGCCGACGAACAGCAGGATCGTTGAGATCGGTTTGCGGACCGCGCTTTCGTAAATTTTCATTGGAAAGGGGCTGTTTTAGTCTTTTTTAATATCCACTTTGGCCCCGTCGAAAAGTTTCGACAACGCCGTGACGGCCACCGGCTCGCCCGCTTCGATCCCCGAGAGGATGTCCACGCGGTCGCCGACCTGGCGTCCCACCTTGACCGAGCGGCGCTCGGCAACCGAGTCGCCGACGATGACGTAGAGGTAACGCTCGGCCGAGCCGACCTGCTTCTGCACGGCCACGTCGGGAACCATCACGCCCTCCTTGCTGCCCATGTCGAAGGTCGTTCGGGCGTACATGCCCGGGCGCAGCGTGCGTTTGGCGTTGGGGACCTTGACCTCGACCTTGAAGGTGCGGGTCGTGGGGTCGAGCGCCGGATAGATCAGCGACACCGTGCCCGTGAACTCCTCGTCGGGGAAGATGTCGACGGCCAGCTTCACCGGCATGCCCACCTTCACGTTGGGGAAGTACTGCTCCGAAATGTTGGCGATGACCTTCAGCGGGTCGATCTGCATGATGTGCAGGATCGGCTGCTGGGCGAACAGGTCGCCGGACTCGTAGTTGCGGGCCGTGACGACGCCCGAAATGGGCGAACGCACCTCGATGTTCTTCTTGAGGTTGGCGACCACCTCGCGCTGCACGTCCAGCTGGGCCTTGGCCTGCTCGATCTGCTGGGTCGAAATGCCTCCGGCCTCGTAGACCGGCAGCAGGCGGTTGTAGTCGTCCTCGACGGTCTTCAGCTGCACCAGCTGCTGGGTGTACTGCGTGGGATCGAGCGTCACGACGAGCTGCCCCTCGCGCACCGGATCGCCCACCTCGACGTAAATCCTGTCGATGTGCACGCCCGAAGCCGCCGGAGTGATGTCGTTCTCCTTGTAAGGCTCGATCTCGGAAGTGAAGACCTCCGTAAGCTGCACCGAAGCCTCTTCGGCAACGGCGCTTTTGGTCAGCACGCCTTTGTCTTCCGCAACGGCGGTCACGCCTTTCTTACCCGTGCAGCCGGCGAAAGAGACGGCGGCGATGCACAAAATCACGATTTTTTTCATACGTTCTTTATCCTGTTTTTTATTTATTTCCGTGTTCGCGGCCGACGATGCGGTCGTACTCGGCCTTGGCCGAAAGGTAATCGTAGATCGCCTGCGAGAAGTTCAGCTGCGCCTGCGTCTGCGAGAGCTGCGCGCTGTTGAGTTCGAGGATCGTCCCCGCGCCCGCCCGGTAACGGGTGTCGGAGATCTTGTAGGCCTTGCAGGCCTGCTCGACGGTCAGCTCCTGGGCGTACATCGTCTCGCGGGCGGTCAGCAGGTCGTTCAGCGCCGAGCGCACCTGCACGTCGATCTGCTGCCGGGCGTAGCTGCGCTGGAGCGACAGCTGCGAAATCTGGTTTTTCAGCTCGCGCGACCTGTTCATCTTCGTCAGGCCCGAAAAGATGGGGACCGACAGTTGCAGGCCGACCGAAATCGGATGGGTCCAGAAATACCGGGAATCGTCCGTCGCGGCGGCGCCGCCGAAATTGAAAGGCTCCATGTCGTTACCCGTATAGGAGGCCGACCCGAAGGCTGCGAGCGTCGGCATGCGTCCCGCATTGGCCGCCTTGAGCGAACGCCGGAGAACCTCCTCCTGCAATTCGAGCGAACGCAGGTCGGAGTTGTCCGTCACGTCGGTGGTCAGCCCGTCCGTCCCGGCCAGCACGTCGTCGCGCAGGGCGTCCAGCTCGCCCACCACCTCGATCTCCACGTCCTCGGGAATCGAGAGGTACATCTTGAGCATCAGCTTGGCCAGCTTGATCGAATTCTCGGTCTGGAGGATCGTGGGCTTGAGGTTGCTCAACTGCACCTGCGCGGTCAGCAGGTCGTATTCCGAGGCCAGTCCGTGCTTGTACTGCACCTGCGTATCGTCGACCGTGCGCTGCACCGTGGCCTCCGACTCGCGGAGCACCGCGAGCGACTGCTCGGCGAGCAGGATGTTGTAAAAGGCCTTCTTCACCTCGGCCGTCAGGTCGATGCGCGAGGCGCGTGCGGCCTCCACGGCCGTGGCCATCTGCGCGTCGTTCATCTTCAGCGTGCGGTAGACCGACGGCGCGAAGAGCGGCAGCGACAGGTCGCCCTGCACGGCGAAGGTGTTATCGGCTCCGAACGAAATGCCGCCGCGCATCTCGGACTTCACGATCGAACGGGTGTAGCTGCCCGACGCCGAAATCTGCGGCAGCAGGTTGCCCCACGTCTGGCGCTTCACGTAGTCGTAACGCTGCACCTCCATCTCCGCGACCTTGACGGTCGGGTTTTCGCTCAAGGCGAGATCCAGCGCCTGGGGAAGCGTCAGCCGCATCTGCGCCGAAGCGCCGGCGACGCCCGCCGCCCAAAAGGCGATGATCAAAAAAAGTCGTTTCATCATTATTCGGTAAAATTATGTTGTCATTATCATTTATGCGGACGAACGGAACGGACGGATATTTCAGTCCCCGCCCCTTCGCGCCGGCTATTGCATCCGGTGAACGGCTTTGGCAGGCTCGTAGCGTTTCAGGTAGTCGTCGACGAGCAGCAGCCCCTTGGTCGTGGAGATGCCGCGGAAAAAATTGCTGATGATCTGCACGAACGCCTCGCGCTCGGTCATGCCCGCGGGCAGAATGAGGTCCTTGCGCACGGTGATGGCCGAAGCCGTGTAGTAAAGCACCGAAATGGCCAGATCGAGATTGATCGTGTCGACGAACAGCCCGTCGGCAATCCCCTTTTCCAGCATCTCCTGCAGGTCGCGGCGGCTCTTGGCGGTGCCTTCGCGCGTCATCTTGTCGTGCACCGCCGGGTAAAACTTGCGCAGGTTGTTCAGCAGCCGCTGGATGACTTCGGCGTTGTCCATCACGCCGCCCAGCACCATGAACATCGCTTCGAGCACGTTGCGCGCATGGGCGCACACCGCGGCGCGCTCGATGCGTTTCTTTTCGAAATAGCGGTCCATCGCCAGGTAGAGCAGCCCCTCCTTGTCGCCGAACAATTCGTAGAGCGTCCGTTTCGAGACCCCCAGCTGCTGCGCGATGTCGTCCATGCGCACCGACTTGATGCCCTGCGAGACGAACATGTGCATCGCCTGTTCTATGATTCGTTCCTTCTGATCCATGATCCAATCCGATTGATACGGATGCAAATATACGTGCCAAAACTTATAAAACAAAAAAAGTTTTCTGTTTTTCCCGGTTTTCTGACGAAAACAACAAAAAAGGAGCCTATCAGGACTCCTTCATGCAAAACCGGACGCGGGAAATCGCCCTTCGGCGGGCAGACCGCACGGCGCTTCGGGGATCATGCGGCGGCCGTCCGCATAACGAGCATGCCAGCGCAGACCGGAGCAAAAAAGCCGCCGCAGAAATTCTGCGGCGGCTTTGTCCAAAACGGGAACGCCCCGTCTATTTCGTGACCCGTTCGAGCCATTTGACCATGGCCAGCATGGCGAACATCGAGATGGCGCAGACGATGACGAAGATGCTCCACGTCGCGGAGATCGAGATGCGCTTGTAGAGGATCGGGCCGATGAACAGCAGGCCGTTGCCCAGCGCCGTGGCACCCAGCCAGCAGCCCTGCATCAGGCCCTGGAGTTTCTGCGGAGCGACCTTCGACACGAACGACAGGCCCAGCGGCGAGATGAACAGTTCGGCGATGGTCAGGATCAGGTAGGTGGCCACCAGCAGCCACGGAGTGACGCGCTCGGCGAACGAGAGACCGCCCTGCGCCTGCACTTCGGCGAGTTTGGGAAGGCCCAGCGACCCGAAGACCATCAGCACGTAGGCGAATGCGGCGATGCCCATTCCGATCGCGATCTTCATCGGAGTCGAAGGCTCCTTGCCGCGGTTGCGCAGCCAGGCGAACACGGCGATGATGACCGGCGTGAGGAACACCACGCAGAAGGGGTTGGCCGACTGGAAAATCTCGGCCGTGATGGGCATGCCGAAAATTTCGAGACGGGTGTAATCCTGCGCGAAGAGCGTCAGCGTCAGACCGTTCTGATGGAACGAGAACCAGAAGAAGATCACGATGGCGAACACGGCGAACAGCGCATAGAGACGCTGTTTGATCTCACGCGCATCCTGCTGGATTTCGGCCTTCGAAGGCGTCGTCCTGGAAGCGGCCGCAACCTTGGGATCGGGCAGCTTCTTCTTGTTGGCCAGGAAAACCACCAGCGAGAAGACCAGCGCCACGATAGCCACGCCGAACGCATAGTGGAATCCGGTGTTGAAGGCGTTGAGATAGCTCTGCGCGAAAACGCCCATGTCCGCCGGGACGCCGCCGAGGCTCACTTCGGCAGCCAGCTCGCTGAAACGGCCCTGGGCCACTTCGGGACTCATCGTGCCGCCGATATACTGGTGGCAGAGGGCCGAAAGGTCGGAATTGTAGAGGAATCCCTGCGTGCGGAGCCACCAGTTGCGCACGCCCACGGCGGCGAACGGTGCGAACATCGCGCCGATGTTGATGAACATGTAGAAAATCTGGAAGCCCGTGTCGCGCAGTTTGGCATACTGTTCGTTGTCGTAAAGCTGCCCCACGAGCGCCTGGAGGTTGCCTTTGAACAGACCGTTGCCGAAGGCGATCACCATCAGTGCGCCGATCACCACGGTCTTCGACGTAACGGTGGGAACCATCAGCGCGGCATACCCCGCCGTCATCACCAGAATACCCGCGATGATCGTCCCCTTATAGTTGCGCAGCCGGTCGGCGATCAGGCCGCCGACGAGCGCCAGGATGTAGATCGAGGTATAAAAAAACGAATAGATTTTCCCGGCCTGCTCGCCGTCGATACCGAATTTCGACATCAGGAACAGCGTCAGAATGGCCATCATGGTGTAGAAACCGAAACGTTCGCCCGTATTGGCGAGAGCCGCGGCAATCAAACCTTTAGGTTGCTTGAGCATAGTAGAATTGGGTATTAGTAATGGATACGTTTTTTTGTTCGTGGACAAAGATAGAAAAATTTTTCATATATTTAGTGTCGCAACGGCACTTTTATCAGTCGGAACTCATAACCGGACCCGGGTGCGATTCGGTTTTGCTCCCATCCGACTTTTTATTACCTTTGTAGAAAATCGACTCCCCTATGGAAAAAACGACCCGAAGACTTCCGATCGTCGAACGCGACGAATGGTTACAGCCCGTCGAGGCGCAGATGAACCTGCGCCACGAGCGTTACGAGCGGAAAATGGCCGACATCGGACGCTCGGCGGGATCGCTCGTCGACTACGCCAACGGCTACCGCTATTTCGGCTGGCAGTGGGACGACGTGCTGGACGGCTGGTGGCTGCGCGAGTGGCTGCCGGGGGCGCACGACGTCTACGTCTTCGGCGACTTCAACAACTGGCAGCGCACCGAAATCCGCATGCACAAGGATGCCGCGGGGGTCTGGAGCGCCTTTTTCCCCGCGGCGATGTACCGCGACCGGCTGCGGCACGGCTCGCTCTACAAGATCCACGTCCACGGCGACAACGGCTGGCTGGACCGCATTCCGGCCTACGCCCGGCGCGTCGTGCAGGACGACGAGACCAAAAACTACACGGCGCAGTTCTGGAACCCCGCGGAAACGTTCGACTGGCGGGGCGACGCGTTCGACGCCTCGAAGATCGGCAGCCTGCTGATCTACGAAGCCCATGTGGGCATGGCCCAGGAGCGCGAGGGCGTGGGAACCTACCGCGAATTCACCGAAAAGATACTCCCGATCATCAAAAAGGACGGCTACAACGCCGTGCAGCTGATGGCCGTGGCCGAGCACCCCTACTACGGGTCGTTCGGTTACCACGTGTCGAGTTTCTTCGCCCCCTCGTCGCGCTGCGGCACGCCCGAGGAGCTGAAGGAGCTGATCCGCCACGCCCATGAACTGGGGCTGGCGGTGATCATGGACCTCGTGCACGCCCACTACGTCAAGAACCTCAACGAGGGGATCAACTCCCTCGACGGCACCGACCATCTCTACTCGCCGCCGGGCGACGCGGGCTACCAGCAGTACTGGGATTCGAAACTCTTCGACTACGGCAAGGAGGAGGTGCAGCACTTCCTGCTGTCGAACGTCAAATACTGGCTCGACGAGTTCCATTTCGACGGCTACCGCTTCGACGGCGTGACGTCGATGATCTACCGCCACCACGGCTACGTCACGTTCGATTCGCGCGACCGTTTCTTCGACGAGGGGGTCAACGGGGACGCTCTCACCTACCTCACCCTGGCCAACCGCCTCGCGCACGATTTCCGGCCTTCGGCCGTGACCATCGCCGAGGACGTGAGCGGCATGCCGGGGATGTGCATCCCGATCGCCGACGGCGGCATCGGATTCGACTACCGCCTGGGCATGGCCATCCCCGACTTCTGGATCAAGCAGCTGAAGGAGGTGCCCGACGAGCAGTGGGACATCCGGGAGATGTGGTCGGTGATGACCGACCGCCTGCCCGAAGTCAAGACCGTAGCCTACGCCGAGTCGCACGACCAGGCGCTCGTCGGCGACAAGACCATCGCCTTCCGGCTGATGGACAAGGAGATGTATTTCCACATGGACCGCGCTTCGGAGAACATCGTCATCGACCGCGGCATGGCCCTGCACAAGATGATCCGCCTGATGACCATCTCCACGGGCGGTCAGGCCTACCTCAACTTCATGGGCAACGAGTTCGGGCATCCCGAGTGGATCGACT
>OLGI01002566.1_pt1 | contig 12910 bp, 22 predicted proteins | sample 1605221 | NCBI WGS metagenome assembly OLGI01 (sample SAMEA3888915, study PRJEB22519) | human gut metagenome | biome: human gut; feature: human-associated habitat; material: faeces | place: Denmark | collected 2010 | reverse complement strand
TCAAGGAATACAGAAATCGAGTCGTTGAACGCTTTGGTGCGGAGGTTGATAAAGAACTTCGCTACAACATCAAGGCAAAGAAATTTGAGGAAACTGTAACTGATCCGGACAGCGGTAAAGAAAAAAAGGTGAAGTCCACCGTAGATGTGGCGGCACCTTCTACGAACGATTACGCCCGTTTTTTTGATGAGTCCTGCGAGGCATATGAATCCAATATGGATTACAACCTTATGTATCTGCGCTCTCAGCAGAATCTGGCAAACGACAAACTTAAAGCTAATGGATATTTATTCCTCAGCGATGTATACGATCAGCTTGGCATTAAGCGTACCAAAATGAGCCAGATTGTTGGTTGGGTTTATAAACCGGAAGGAAATGAAAATGGCGACAACTTCGTTGATTTCGGGATTCTGGAGACCAACCGTGAAACTGAGGATGGTGGTTACGAGAAAGCCATTCTAATGGAGTTCAATGTAGACGGACCGATTCTCGATCTGATCTAATTTTTTTGAGGAGGATACATATGCGAAATTATATTCGTATGGTGGTCCTTCCTGCTCTTTGCGTATTTGCGATTATTTGCACAGGTTTTGTCTGCTCGGCAGAACAGGTAAACCGGTATGAATATATCGAAATACAGCCGACTTTAAAAGCTGAACCTATTGATCCTATTGTAATTATTTCTGAGCAACCCTTAGAGGAAACGGTGTCGGCAGTTGAAATCGAAGAGTATGTGGAGGATACACTATTGCCACGGGAAGATATTGAGCTGATTGCTCTTGTAACTATGGCAGAAGCTGAGGGCGAATGCGAGGAAGGAAAGCGATTAGTGATCGACACCATATTAAATCGTGCTGATTCCGTATATTTCCCGGATACAGTGTACGGTGTTGTATATCAAGCAAATCAGTTTTCATCCATGTGGAATGGGAGAGTTGATAAGTGCTTTGTAGACGATGATATTTGCCAGTTAGTTGAAGAGGAACTGCAATCCAGAACTAATGTAGATACGATATTCTTCACGGCTGGTGAATATGGAAAATACGGAAGACCGATGTTTCAAGTAGGTAACCATTATTTTTCGAGCTATGAATAGAAAGGAGTCCTGAATTATGACAGGTTTTATGGGATTAACATTTTCAGCATTTGCTGGTATTTGCTTTGTTAGTGGTCTGGCCGTTCTTATGGGCGGAAAGGAGCATCACTGATGGATGGCATTGGAAATTTTATATCCATGATGGATTACATATTGGATACCAAAAGAAAAAGACATATCACAGGGGGCATTCTGTTGAGTGCCTCTTTACTTTTCGGTGGGCTTGCGCTTACCGTTATGACAATTCAGAACGAGGAGGACGAAGATGAGTAACAAATCTCTGTTTTCTTTGGCATTTATCATTGGTGCTGCGACTGGATCAGTAGTGACATGGTACCTGCTTAAGGATAAATACGCAGCGCTCGCTCAGGAGGAAATTGATTCTGTAAAAGAGGTTTTCTTAAGACGTGAGCAGGAATTAAAGGATCAGTCCGTAAAGAAAACCGTTGCTGAAGGTATTAAAGATACGGACAAAGAAAAACCAGATCTTAAAGAGTATGCGGAACGTCTGAAAAAAGAGGGTTACACCCGATATTCTGATTTCGGTTCGGACGAGGAAGAAAAGCCTGTTTCTGAAGCCGGTCCGTATGTGATTCCGCCGGAGCAGTTTGGTGACGATGAAGAGTATGAGCAGATCAGCCTTACCTACTATGCAGATGGTGTACTGGCTGATGAAAATGATGAAGTAATTGAGGATGTGGAAGATGCTGTTGGAATTGATTCTTTGAATCATTTTGGAGAGTATGAGGACGACTCTGTCTTTGTTCGTAATGATGCACGAAAGTGTGATTACGAAATTCTCCTTGATCAGAGGACCTATTCTGAAGTGGTTGAAGATATGCCGCATCAGATGGAGGTATGATGACACGGGATGAGCTGAACAATGCATATTTTGACTGGATGTACCAGCTCGTATGCGACGATGAATATTCGCGAGGTTTGTCGTATCGTAAGTTGTTATTTTTGCTTCATGATACGGATTTTACGTATACGATTGCTCTTGATGGCAACCGCTATGACGATGGGATCGATCTTCGATATAGATTCGGAAACGAGCAAGGATACCGGGATAGTATGATTGCAAGTTATTTGGATAATCGTCCGTGCAGTGTTTTAGAAATGATTATTGCCCTTGCTATACGCTTAGAAGAGCACATCATGGATGATCCTGACATCGGTAATCGGACAGGTCAGTGGTTTTGGGATATGATAGTGAGCCTTGGGTTGGGTTCCATGGATGATTCCAAATTCGACAAGGCTCATGCCATCGATGTTATTCGGCGATTCCTGAATCGTGACTACGGACGGGATGGCAAGGGTGGATTATTCACAATCGAGCATTGCAGATACGATATGAGAGATATCGAGATTTGGTATCAGGCCAACTGGTATCTCGACAATATCAGATAGGAGGGCGTTATGAGCCATAGTGAAGTATACAAGTGGTTCGAGTTATATTTTCCGCAGTACGCTGGGGATAATGTGGAAACCTGGTTCCAGAACGGAAAGAACAGTATTCGCATCCGTCAGAAGAACCATCAGGAATTTATATTTACGTTCAACAACGAAGGAAATTGGCGGTTTGAGACTGTTGAGAGCTTCATGAACGGATTAAGAGGAGGTAAGAAGTAATGGGCGAAATGCTTACTTATATTTTTAGCAGCTTACGGTCATCTGAGAAAAGATTGGACGTTGTTACAAGAGCGGTTAGTAAACAGCGGAGCTTCAATAAGCAGCTCACAATCTTTGCTGTCATGACAACTGCAAACTTGGTTGTCATGAAAATCGAGCAGAAGGACCAGGCACTGCGTATCAGAAAACTGGAAAAGGAAATCGAGGAACTTAAGCGTCCGGAAGGAGAGTAAAAAATGCGATGATCGACTTTATGGTGATTTCAACACGTTCAACGAAACGTGGAGTAATAGAAATCTATCCAAAGTTCATTATTAAAAAAAGCACCGATCTAATGATTCGAGGTGGTGATTTCTATGCTATCTGGATTGAGGAACGTGGTTTATGGTCTACGGACGAGCAAGATGCCTTGCAGCTCATTGACCGCGAACTGGATAGATATGCTGAGGAGAACCGCCAGCGTTTTAACTCCGATATTAAAGTCCTGCATATGTGGGATGCCGAGTCGGGTATGATCGACTCATGGCATAAGTATTGTCAGAAACAGATGCGAGACAGTTTTCATACGTTGGATGACAAACTTATATTTTCCAATACAGAAACTAATAAAAAAGACTACGCCAGCAAAAAGTTGAATTATCCGCTTGAAGCTGGCGATTTGTCTGCCTATGAGAAATTGATGTCTACTTTATATTCGGAAGAAGAGCGGACAAAAATTGAGTGGGCTATAGGGTCAATCGTATCTGGAGAATCCAAAAAACTGCAAAAATTTATGGTTTTATACGGAGCTGCTGGAACAGGTAAATCCACAGTTCTTAACATTATTCAGCAGCTTTTCGACGGATACTATTCTGTATTTGACGCAAAAGCACTTGGATCTTCCAGCAATTCATTTGCATTGGAAGCATTTAAAACAAACCCTCTGGTTGCCATTCAGCACGATGGCGATTTATCGAGAATTGAGGATAATACCAGATTGAACAGCTTGGTATCTCATGAGCTGATGACTGTGAACGAAAAATTCAAGTCTACGTACTCAAACCGGTTCAAATGTTTCCTGTTTATGGGAACAAATAAGCCGGTCAAGATTACGGATGCAAAGTCCGGTCTGATTCGACGATTGATCGATGTATCGCCATCTGGAAATAAGCTGAATCCAAAAGAGTACAAAACGATTGTGAAGCAAGTGGAATTTGAGTTGGGAGCTATCGCTTACCACTGCCAGGAGGTATATTCGAACAATCCTGGTCGTTATGACGATTATATTCCGATTACGATGCTTGGTGCATCTAATGATTTCTATAACTTCATTATCGATTCGTACCATGTATTTAAGAAAGAAAACGGGACAACTCTGAAAGCCGCATGGGAGATGTACAAAACCTACTGTGACGACGCCAAAGTTGGGTTCCCGTTTTCACAGAGGGTATTCAAAGAGGAACTTAAAAACTATTTTCATGATTTTCAGGAACGCTTCAATCTTGATGATGGAACTCGCGTTAGAAGTTATTACATCGGGTTCAGAACAGAAAAATTTGAAGAAGAAACTGTAGAGGAAAAGGCGGAAGTAGTCAAACCGGCACTGATCCAATTCGATAGCACTGAATCTATATTTGATGATGTGTGTTCGGAATGCCCTGCACAGTATGCTTCGGAAAACGAAACACCTCAGAAAAAATGGGATTCTGTTCGCACAAAATTATCTGGAATTGATACAAGAAAACTTCATTATGTGAAAGTTCCGGAGAATCATATCGTAATCGACTTTGATATTCCGGATGAATCTGGAAACAAGTCATTCGAAAAGAATTTAGCTGAAGCAAGTAAGTGGCCGCCGACCTATGCAGAGCTTAGTAAATCAGGACAAGGTATACATCTTCATTATATTTATACCGGAGACCCGACGCAGCTTAGCAGGGTATATGACGACCATATTGAAGTTAAGGTGTTCACAGGCAAAAGCTCATTGCGACGTATGTTGTCAAAGTGTAATAATTTGCCTATCGCAACAATTAGCTCCGGTTTACCGCTGAAAGGAGAACAAAAAATGGTAAATTTTGAAGCGATTAAGAGCGAGAAAGGGCTTAGAACACTGATTAAACGGAATCTTAATAAAGAGATACATCCGGGAACTAAGCCCAGTATCGATTTTATCTACAAGATACTGGAAGATGCGTATGAAAGCGATTTGAAGTACGACGTCACAGACATGCGCAATGCAGTATTAGCATTTGCAGCGAATAGCACTCATCAAGCGGATTACTGTATTAAGTTGGTCAACAAAATGCAGTTTAAGTCCGCAGATCCGTCCACAGCGGTGAAAAACGATGATGCAAAGCTGGTATTCTATGATATTGAGGTTTTCCCAAACTTATTCCTTGTGAACTGGAAAATCGAGGGTGAGGGAAAGCCTGTTGTAAGAATGATTAACCCGTCTCCGAGTGAGATTGAGGATCTGATGCGGTTCAGACTGGTTGGCTTTAACTGTCGGAGATATGATAACCATATTCTGTACGCAAGGTTGATGGGTTATACAAACGAACAGCTCTACAACCTTTCGCAGAAGATCATTAACGGAGGTCCGAACTGTTTCTTTGGAGAAGCGTATAATGTATCCTATACGGATGTGTATGACTTCGCTTCGGCTGGTAATAAGAAGAGTCTTAAGAAATTGGAAATCGAGATGGGAAACCTCACCGATGACGATCTCAAGAAAAAAGGATTCTCCGATGAAAAAATAAGAATTATCAAGGCAGGAACGCATCACCAGGAGCTTGGTCTTCCATGGGATCAACCGGTTCCGGAAGAGCTTTGGATTAAGGTCGCTGAGTATTGTGATAACGATGTTATTGCTACTGAGGCGGCCTTTAATTATCTTGAGGCTGACTGGACGGCGCGACAGATTCTGGCAGATTTAGCAGAGATGACCGTTAATGATACAACGAACTCACTTACAACCAGAATTATATTTGGAAACAACCGGAAACCCCAGTCAGAGTTCCATTACAGAAATCTGGCAGAGCCGGTAGAGTCGCTGGATAAAGAGAGTATGGACTTCCTTAAGGAAGCCTGCCCGAAGATGATGGAGGAGCCTCACTATGGTTGGAAGTACAACGATAAGGACGAAGTTCCATTTGAATCTCACAGCATTCTTCCATATTTCCCTGGGTATGTATTCGACCATGGAAAATCTACATATCGTGGAGAAGAAGTAGGCGAGGGCGGATTTGCACAGGGCGTACCCGGAATGTATGGAAATGCAGCACTCCTGGATATTTCTTCAATGCATCCGCATAGTGCTATTGCTGAGGTTCTGTTTGGACCGAGATTTACGAAGGCGTTCCGTGATATTGTTGAGGGTCGTGTAAGCATTAAACATGAGGCTTGGGATATTGTTAATACCATGCTGGACGGCAAGCTTACTCCGTATATTCAGAGAGTTATTGACGGCGAGATGACATCAAAAGATCTTGCCAATGCACTGAAGACGGCTATCAATTCAGTATACGGTCTCACATCTGCATCCTTTGATAATCCGTTCCGTGATCCGAGAAACATCGACAACATTGTAGCGAAACGTGGAGCATTATTTATGATTGACCTTAAGAATGAGGTCCTGAAGCGTGGGTTCCAGGTTGCTCACATTAAGACAGACTCTATTAAGATTCCAGATGCTACACCGGAGATCATTCAGTTTGTCATGGACTTTGGTGAGAGATATGGATACACGTTTGAGCACGAGGCTACGTACGATCGGATGTGCTTGGTCAATGATGCTGTATATATTGCAAAGTACAAATCAGCAGAAGAATGCCAGAAGATGTATGGTTATGTTCCTGGTGACAACAAAAAGAAAGGTGGAAAATGGACGGCAACAGGTACTCAGTTCCAGATTCCATATGTATTTAAGAAGCTGTTCAGCAGAGAAGACATCGCATTTGAAGATATGTGCGAGACCAAATCTGTGAGCAGCTCTTTATATTTGGATTTGAATGAGGAGTTACCGGATGTCAGCAAGGAAGAAAAAGAATTCAGCAAGGCAGAGAGTGACTATAAGAAAGGACTGTTATCCGATACAACTTTTGAAGCCACATGCCAGAAGCTTACTCCATTGATCGAAAAAGGACACGACTATCACTTTATTGGAAAGGTTGGTCAGTTCTGTCCGATGAAAGATGGATATGGAGCTGGACTTCTGATGAGAGAAAAAGACGGTCGTTACTATGCTGCAACCGGTTCCAAAGGTTATCGCTGGATGGAATCAGAGATGGTCAAAGAACTTGGCAAGGAAGACGGCATTGACCGATCCTACTACGACAAACTGGTTGATGAGGCTGTAAAAACTATTTCTCAGTACGGAGACTTTGAATGGTTTGTATCTGACGATCCATATGTTCCGGAGCTTGGTGCAAATGACGCCGATGTAGATTGTGTTGTTCCATGGGCGATGCCTTGCGGAGAGGATAAGTATCGGACATGCTTCGACTGCCCGCATTTCAACAATGATAACTTCCACATGGATTGCGATCTTGATTATGATATTTCAGATATTGTGATGAAGCACGCAATGAATCCGCCGGAAAATTAAAAAAAAAAATAAAGGAGAATTTAATCATGGCAAGAGCAAATGTAAATGAGCTGATTATTGAGAATGCTCGTATTATGTTCAGAAATTTCAGAGGAGAAGAGACAAAGTACAACAGAGCAGGTAACCGTAACTTTTGCGTTGTAATTCCGGATGCCGACCAGGCACAGAAGCTCGGCGAAGACGGATGGAATGTAAGAATCCTTCCTCCGAGAGATGAGGATGAAGCACCTCTTCACTATATTCAGGTAGCTGTTCGGTTCGATAACATTCCGCCGAATGTATATATGGTTACCAGAAGAGCTAAAACAAAGCTGGATGAGGAGTCTGTATCTTCTCTTGACTATGCTGAAATCAGAAATGTTGATCTGGTCATCAGTCCGTCAAAGTGGGAAGTAAACGGGAAATCCGGTATCAAGGCATATCTGAAGACTATGTACGTCACGATTGAAGAGGACGTGTTTGCTGAGAAATATGCGGATGAAGAGGAGCCGCCATTCGCATAAATCATATTTTGAGGGTGTCGGTGTCAAAGCCGGCACTCTTACTTTATGAAAGGAGAAAAATTATGTTTTGGAATAAGAAAAAACCGAAGTCGAAACCACAGATTAAGACTACGGCACCTAAAACATTCAAAGCAAAAGAACCGCCACCTAAGTGGCAACCAACTTTCGGCGAAACGAAAAAGAAGGATGAGAAACCACCGGAAGTAACTACGAAATCCGAACCCAAAATTGACTGGGAAGATAAATTTTTAAAATCTTTTCAGAAACTTACATATAGACGTCGGGCATGGGATGTGTGGAGAGATTATATTTTACTTCATGCATGTTCAATTTCGAATGTTTTGGACAAGGACAACTACGACCAAAGAGAGAAGCGGTATCTAAAAATTATTCATCAGTATTCAAAAGAAGAGCAAGCTATATTTCCAGAATTAGCAGCATATACAACTATGGCACTGGATCAGAACCAGGAGCAGGATTTTCTCGGAAAAATGTTTATGCGGTTGGATCTGGGAAATCGTTCGGCTGGTCAATTCTTCACGCCATATCATGTGTGTGAACTTATGGCTGAAGTAGTGGCGACCAATGCTTTAGAAAAGATAGAGCAGTATGGTTATATTTCGATTAACGATCCATACGGAAAAATACGCAGCGGAAGCAGCTAAAGATCTAAGAATTAAAGAACTTTACGAAAAAGAAATTGCAAGGGGGCAGATGTCCATCGTTGAGAATGTGTCCGATATCGAAGTGAATATTTTGGAAATCGAAGCTGAAAAACTTGTAAATATCGAACTGGGAGGGTATTGCGAATGAGCATTAAATTAGAGCATGTGGTTCTGGCAAGTCCGGAGCAGATGGAGTTTATTATTGAAGGTATGCGAAATCCTATGAATTCATGGGAGAAGAGTGATAGTAAATATAATGATCTTGACGAATACAAACTAGGCTATGCGGATAAGGATCTTATGCAGCGTTTAGTAATGGCTGGTACAGATCATAGAAAGTTTATGCGAATGATGCCGGTGTACGTACGGATCACAGCACCGTTATATTGGTGGAAAGAGTTCGATACATATAAAGTCGGAACTGTTGCTAACTCTTGTAGTACAATGCATAAGATTACTGAGAAAGAATTTGAATGGGGCGATTTTTCGACTGAGCATTTAATTCGTGTTAGAGATAGTCATTTAGGTGATACAGTTCCAACTCTCGTATTCGACTCGGTTATTCGCGGTCTTAATTTTTGGAGAAGTCGTTATTTAAAAACTAAATCTAAGGATGACTGGTGGCAGCTTATTCAGCTTCTTCCGAGCAGCTATAACCAGACCAGAAATGTCATGATGAATTATGAAGTCCTGGCAAATATCTATAAGTCCCGTAAGGATCACAAGCTGGATGAATGGCGGGAATTCTGCAAATGGATTGAAGAGCTTCCGTATTCGGAGTTGATTGCTGGAAAAACGAAGGAGAATTAAGATATGGATGTAGTTGAATTTGTTGAACAAGTCTTCGGCTTACATTTGATGGATTACCAGAAAGAGTTTCTTATAAAGGTGTATGAAGCCACGAGAGATGGTCAATCAGTAATGTATATTCCAGGACGTTGCTATCGTCGCTCTTCATTTAAATTATTGGAAGCATCAGCGATTATATTTGATGCTCAAACAAAAGGATTATTAAAACCTGTTAATAGTGAAATGATTAGAGGGGTGAGCGTAATGGTTAAAGTAAAAGATATTCTGCCGCTTATTCAGTGGAATGATGCTCAAATCATAAAAGACCAGGATGAGGAAATCTGTTTACTCAGAAATGATTTTATGGTCGGAAGCTTATCAGAAGAGATTCTGAATATGACAGTCACGGGTATTGAAAACGATGAAAATATTGAGAACACTGTCGTCGTTTATGTTACAGATAAGGAGGATTAAAGTTATGCATTTTACAGTTATTCAGATTATCATCATGTTTCTTATCGGCTATGTATGCCTGTACGCATTGATCGACAGGGTTATGAAGTGTATCGAACACTGTGCTACAGCGAGAGCATACGGACGGTTCAGAGAAGCCGGAGTCAAGACAAAAATGGACGACGTAGCAGCTGGTATCGCAAAATCAAAAGAGGAGAAAGATCATGTTGAGAAGAGACTTGATTAAGAATAAGATATACGGAATCATATTCATCATACTTGGAGCGTTGACAATCCCGATTGAGTGGGATGCAACGTTCTTTTTATTTGCCTTGATGGTGGGTATTTTGCTCTTTGTATCGAGAGAAAACGGCATTATGGATTAAGGAGGCGGCGGTATGGGCCGGGCTGAAAGGAGAAGAGCACAGAAGTGTGAGGAGAAAGCTAAGACCGCTACATACAATCTGACAAGAGCTCAGTTAGATGCCCTGGTTCGAGAAAAGATATCTAGTGAACTGGATAGAGTTAAGCAGGAGGCTACGAATGATGCTATCAATCAGGCGATGATTCTTCTGCTTACTCTGCCGCTTGAAGTGCTGATGGATCATTATTGGCCAAAGTCATATGCAAAGCGGATTCCGGAGTTTACAGAGTATGTTCTCAAATATTATGAAAAGTGGCAAAACGATGAGTTGGATATGGACAAGCTCAAAGAGGATCTGTGGGTATACGGCGGTGTTCGATTAGAAGAAGTGGAGGGTAAGTAAATGGGATATTTAATTTTAGGAATTATTATTATGGCAGCTATTCTTATTTTCGGTGGATATATAGTTCTGTCCGTTATAAATGCTGCAATGTGGATGGACGATTCCATGAGATGGGGAGGTAGAGATGACAGCTAAAGACGACAGAAAAAATGCAGAGGGTTACAATGATCCGACAGCTTACAATGCGATTAAGAATGTGGAGCAGGAACAGGACAAAGATGATGTGAGATTTCATCAGTTACTGAATACCCTGTTTTCACTTTGCGAATTGGCGGATTTCCATATTGAGGGACGAGTTGTGCTGAAGGATAAAAGAACGGGAAAGGTTTGGAGGTAGGCGAGATGATGACTATGGAAGAATTACAGAAAGCTTGTGAAGCCTTAGCGAAGGCGTGGAACGAAGTTTTGGAGCCGATGGAAAAAGCTGTGGAGGCACTGAACAAGTTCTTCAAACTGTACTATGAAAACGAGAAGTCTCGTAAAATTCGCACCGGTCGGAAGTCCAAATCTGTAAAGTGTGTGCCAGATTCTAAGATGTCTACATACAATTATAAGCCTGTTGTGAAGCGTAATTTGCCCTATCAGAGACGAAATTTCTGACCGATTTCAGCTAATATAGGTTAAAAATCTTTGTAGTAGCAGGTCATTTTTCTGCCCACTTTTGGTTTTTAGGATTTGACCAAAGCCCGGATATTTTTGACCAGAACTGAAAAATCGGTGTCGATTTGGAGAAAAATTATGAATTTTGGCCATTTTTTTTGGCCATTTGCCCGGTTTTGCCCACTTTCAAAAACCTGGATTTGACCAGTAAAAACCCAGTATTTATGCGGGTTTGCGGGCTTTTTGCCCACTTTCCCACTTTTAATACCAAACTATTATGATAGAAAGTTTAAAAATATATAGTAATAGGCGAATAAAAGTGGGTTTTTGACCAGAAGCAAGAAAGAGGTGATTTTATGACCGATGATAAGAAATTGGTCGAGGATTGGTTGTGTGAACATTTTCCGTATCACTTGCGAGTGAATAAAGATATTTCAAAGGGTGCATATGTGATGATGAAGAGTGAGGTACTCATGTCACAAGGATGGCTCTGGGTTGATAATCCACCGTACAGATCTTTTGAAGACGTGATGCTTGGATATACAATTCCGAGGGATTTTTATTCCGGTGCCGGAGGTCCGTATTTCGGATATCCATATGGTAGCTTGTATCTGATGGGAGGTTTGCCGTGAATGTAAAGCGTAAAGTAACATGGAAAGATATTTTCAATAATTTCAAATCTGTGTATCCGCGGTTATCAAAAGAAGCCCAGGATTATCGTCCGTACAACTACATGAGCATTGTCGTATATTTAGCAGACGGAACCAAGGTGGTTTATGATGATATGGCAAAGCGAGCTAAGATGCTTGCAGCCTAGGATCTGGCTACAGAATCCGCTTTCCATTTTGTGTGCTTCATGCTATACTATAAGAGCCACACAATCTAATAATGAAATCGCGTTCGAGGGAATAACTTTGGTAAAAAGTGTATTCTCTTTTACTCGTACCCTTGAACGGCGAAGAGATTGTGTGGCAACAATAAGAGATGCGCTTTTTCGGGGCGTCTCTCAAATTGGGGCGCACTTTTTATTTGCCCTAAATTCCTACTTGAGTATGGAAAGGGTGATTATATGGGAACGAAATCAAATAAAAACATTTCGGGTGTCATAGGAGCAATCGGAGCTGTTGGTGGTTTGATTACTGCGGTTACACCTTTGGTTGAAAAAGCAATAGATAATGCTCAGAATAAGCCGACTGAGAAAATAGATACGAAAGTTATTATTCCAGAATTATATCGTAAGGGGTTTCCGATAGATTTGGAACAGGCAGAAGAATTACTGACGGAACGTGGCTTGAAAGTTTCAAAGAGTAAGCTTCGTATGAAAGAAGCTGATCCAAAGTATCGCGATTACGAGGATACTCAAGTTATAGACTCGAACCCAAAGCAAGGTGTGAAAGTGAAAATCGGCACAACGGTTTGCCTGAGATACATAACTGCTGAAGTTATCGAGGAGAGCCAAAAGATATTTGACGATAGTGTTCGTATTAAGCAGGAGGCTAAAGAACAGAAGGCCGCTGAGAAACAGGAAAAGAAGGAACGTTTAAAAGAAAGTGTTTCTGAAACCATGGATTCTGCAAAAAGCGGTTTAGAAAAGATATTTAAGAAAGATCGAAAAGCTATAGAGACTGAGAAAGGAGAAAAATAGATGAGTAAAGGCGGAAAGAAAAAGCGTAGCACAGCAGGGTTAATCCTGGATGTCGTTTTGACATTGTGTACCGGTGGATTATGGTTGATTTGGATACTGATCCGATATTTAAGAAACAACAGCTGACAACTACATATTTGGACAGAGATGCTTAATCGTGTCTCTGTCTTTT
>OLGI01002559.1_pt1 | contig 12943 bp, 9 predicted proteins | sample 1605221 | NCBI WGS metagenome assembly OLGI01 (sample SAMEA3888915, study PRJEB22519) | human gut metagenome | biome: human gut; feature: human-associated habitat; material: faeces | place: Denmark | collected 2010 | reverse complement strand
AAGTTTGTCTGGAATGCATATATTAAGGCGCTGGCATCGTATGATTGTGAGTCTTTACGGGATGAGATGGTATCGGAACGAAAACGTCTGCAGCAGCAGGATGTCGCAGAGGAAGATAAAAAGCATGTAAGACAGTTATTAGAACAGCTGGATGCATTGTTAGCAGATTATGAGAAAAAAGAAACCTATACTTTCGGTGGTATTAAAAAGAAGCATCCATTGATTCTTACGACAGAACCATATATGCAGGAAATCTTACTAGAACAGGTGCAAAAACTGGGCTATACAGATGCACGCGTTGTGCCAGGAGGCGTACGGGTGCTTGCAGATACTCTGGATACGTTACAGTCTTTGCGCATTTATCGTGAAATACTTTTTGTGATACGATTTCGTAGCCAGACAATTGCAGCAGAGAAAAATCTTGCACAGGCAATCGTCACGTCTGAACTGCTGCCGTTGTTAGAAGAAGTATATGGGAAAAAGAAACAGTATCCATTTGTTCTTCGTATGGGTACAGAAGTCGAAAGTAAAAAGACAAAGCAGATTGCGTACGATATTGAAAAAAGCAGCGATAACCGATTGCAGAACAGACCAAAGGATGCCATTGTGGAGTTACTTTCAAAGCAAAAAAAAGATGGTACTTCTATAGTGTATGCGCGATTATCAGGGTGTGAAGCAAATCGTTTTTCTTATCGAAAACATGTACTCCCAACCTCAATGTCGCCAATCATTGCAGCACAGATGGTGGAATGGATTGAGCCATATCTGCAGGAAAATGCACATGTCATTGATCCATTCTGTGGTGTGGGAACACTTCTGATTGAACGTATGAAAAAGAAACGTACACGCGATGTGTATGGGATAGATAGTTATGGGGAAGCCATTGCGTATGCAAGAGATGATGCAGAGGCAGCAAAGGTATCCATTTATTTTATCAATCGAGATTATTTTGATTTTACATCAAGCTATTTGATGGAAGAATTGATTACGGAATTTCCGCGTATGGAACATAAAGAACGGGAAGAAGTAGACCGTTTTTATCAACGCTTTTTTGACAAGACAAGTGAGATTACCGCAAAGGATGCGATGATCTTTGCTCTTTCAACGGAGGAGCAGGCTTTGAAAAAACAATTACGTTTGCATGATGAATTTCAGCTTGTGCGACAGATACCAATGCGTGGTCGGGAACAGATCTATATTTTGAAAAAAAGAGGATAAAATATGTACGTCAAAGACGAAGGACAGAAAACACAACAGCAAAAAGAAGAAGTGATGCGTGGTCTGGATTGGAAAAAGATGCAGATGATGCAGGATCAGTTTTGCGAAACACAACAGGTGTATTGCGTGTGTGTCAGCAGAAATATGCAGCGCTTGACAGCATTTTCCGGGACAAAGGAAGAACAGATTTTTATCGACCGTGTATTTCCGGTGGCAACGCAGCGAAATCTCATTGCCAGTTTTTCGGATGTGGACGGAGAAGATGTCATTGCTGTTGAAGCAACAGTTCCTTATGTACAATTGCGTGGAATCGCCATCCGTGGTGAAGAGAACCGATTCTATGGTGCGTGGGTGTTAGTTGCCATTGATGAAACAATGCTTAGCGCAGAGGATGAAGTGCCGGCAGGAATTCGGAGAACGACAGCTAAGGCATTTGATGCAGCCGTTGCATTACTAGATGTTCTGACAAGAAATTACTTTTCAAACAAGATTCATCTGGCAGCGCAGGCAGAAGAGATTGCGCAATTAGAAGCAAATGAAAAGCATATGCAGTATCTGCTGCAAAAAACAGAAGTGCTCACAGAGATATTAAAGATGATGGAATCGGATGTGACGTTTGCACAGATTATGGAAGATATCCTAGAGCGTGTGGGAACCTATCTTTCGTTGTCAAACGCAGCACTTTTAAGAGTTCAGTCGGATGAGAAAAATGTAGAAATGATTTGTGAATGGGCAGACGAAAAATCCCATGCATATATGCGCGATTTTGGCATTGTACCAAAGGCAGACATTCCGTTTATGACAGGCAGACCATATACGATTTCATCTGAGACCATTATGCCAAAACCATTTATGGACTTTTTTACAAAGTATGGTATCCGTTGTGGCGTCTTTTTGCCACTGAATGTCAATGGCAAATGTGGTATGTATCTGTGTTTTACCATGATGGATATGGATCGCAAATGGAGTGTGGAAGATTTGCGCTTTTTAAATGATGTTAAGTGTATTACACAGACAATTCTTGTGAAGCGCATCACCAAGAATTCCCTGGCAAGTTCGTATGCGGCCTTAGAAGCCATTTTAGAGAATGCAGGCTGTGGTATTTGTGTCAATGATTTAGATACCGGAAAGGTATTATATGCGAATGAAGCATTCAAGGATATGGCATTGACGAGTGAAGACCGGGAGCAGCTGCGAAAAGTGTTTATGATTTCGCCAGATGGTATGGATGGGCTGCATGAGTACCATGCACTTGGAAGTGACAGATGGTTGGAAGTATCCTTTTCAAAAATTGGCTGGGTGGACGGAAGTGAAGTGCGCCTGGCAACAATTTATGATATTTCTACAACAAAGCGTTATCAGGAGCGGGTGGAACACCAGGCGAATGAAGATTATCTGACGGGTCTGTATAATCGCATGCGTTTTGAAGAAGATTTAAACAAAGAAATTCATGCGACGGTTCGCAGTGGCGGAGAAAGTGCCGTCCTTTATATTGACTTAGATGACTTTAATCATATCAACGATGCCTTAGGGCATCATGTGGGAGATTTGTTATTGCAAAACGTGGCAGATGCGCTGGTGCATGTGGATGGTGTGAATGGTCACTGCTATCGCATTGGTGGAGATGAATTTGCGATTATTGTTACCAATCGCCATATGCAGCAGAAAGATACCATGATTCGTCATATTTGTAACCTGTTTTCACGTCCATGGTTATTGCAGGGAACAGAATACTATTGCACCATGAGTATGGGGGTGGTGTATATTCCAAAGGATGGGATTGATTTATCATTGCTGTTACAGCGCGCGGATATCGCACTGCACTGGGCAAAGAGTCAGGGAAAGAATCGTGTAGAATATTATAACAATAACCAGTATACCAGTTCCGTAGAACGCCTGGATATGGAAAAATGTATGCGCGAGGCGGTAGAACATGGCTGTGAAGAGTTTGAAGTGTATTACCAGCCACTGATTGATATCAGTAAGCCGGAGCGCCCTTGCTGCGGAGCGGAGGCATTGGTACGTTGGAATTCTCCAACACTTGGATTTGTGATGCCGTCAGAATTTATTGCATTAGCGGAATACCTGGGACTGATCAATCAGATTGGAAGCCATGTCTTATTTGAGGCATGTAAACGCTGTAAATATTGGAACGATTTTGGACATCCGGAATATAAGGTTAACGTCAACTTATCTGTCATTCAATTGTCGCAAAAGGATATTATCGATACGATTCGTAAGGCTTTGGAAGAAACAGGTATCGAGCCATCAAATCTGACATTGGAAGTGACCGAGGGGCTTGCCATCAATGATATGGAACGAATGCAGCAGGTTTTGCGAGGTATCAAGAGTCTCGGCGTGCGTGTGGCATTGGATGACTTTGGAACAGGATATTCTTCGTTGAATCATATTCGGAGCATGCCGATTGATGTTATTAAGATTGATCGTTGCTTTGTAGAAGATGTAGGAGAGAACCTCTTTTCCGATGCCTTTGTCAAATCAGTTTCACAGCTTGCTGATGCACTTCATATGCATGTATGTGTAGAGGGCGTTGAGGAAAAACGCCAATGTGATGCATTAAAAGGAATGAATGTGGACATGCTGCAAGGTTATTTGTTTGATAAACCATTATGCGCGGAAGAGTTTGAACAGAAATATTTGTATTAGGAGAGAACGTCATGTTAGTAGTAAAGAGCATGGATGTAAGAGATAATTTATTCATATAAATTTTACTATGAAAAATAGCACCCCAAGGTGCTATTTTTTGTCATGCATCTAGGTCATCGAATAGTTTACCTATATTGTGATATCCTTTTACAGATAGAGCATTCGCTATCCTTTCAGCTTCTAGTAATGTAGAAAAGGTGTCCTTATTAGGTGTTCCTTCTGTGATTTTAAATGGAATACCTCTTTCTCGTAATGATTGTCTAACAAAAATATTAAATGCTGTGCTGATATTCATACCTAACTCTGCATAAAGGCTTTCAGCAGCAGCTTTCAGATCACTATCCATCCGAATACTAATATTGCTTGTGTTAGATTTTGCCATAATAAACACCTCCTCGTGTAATACAATATATGTTATAATGCAAATGTTGTCGAAATCCCACCGACCGGAAGGGAGGTGTATTCATTGGAATGGATCATTTCGCTAGTTCTTTCTATCGTAGCAAGTATAATCGCCTATTATATTTGCAAGTGGCTAGATAGAAGGTAAAGACAACAATAGCACAAAAATACCCTTGGTAGTCGCCTCTACCAAGGGTATTGTGATTCATTGGACGATCATTTCGTTTCGCCTAATGACATTATATAGCGTATGCAATTGAAAGTCAAATATCCAAAATCAGATGTGAGGATTCAGTCGGGGTATCTGTGCAAGGGAAAGTCGGTATTTAAGGTTAGTGATGCGAAGAAAACGGATAAAGATAGTGGTCAAAACCTAAACATAGGACATACCATATATGTACGTTTTTCATCAAAGCGATTTGCAGATTCCTTTGCACGTTCTTCTGTCAAGGAATCAACCATATTTACATGATGTTTTCATTATTTCTATAGCTTTTTTTAATCTCTTTTTCGCTTGTCTTTTATTCATTGCCATACCTCCAATAAAAAACAATCCTTATGATAACATTCGTGATAATGGACTACCTAGTTACAAAGTAGCCCATTATAGTTGAATTTGCAAGGTATTATGTTGTCTTTAAATGCCAGAATTTGAGATAACGTATGCATCAAGAGAAGAAAATCTTCCGGTAGGTTCTATGCCAGCACCTCTTAATTCTTCAAGATCTATTTCATACGATTGTCTTAGAGCATTTCTACCCTCATCAGTAACTTCGTAAGAACCATCGGAATATTTTTTTGTGCCATAGCCCCCCACAGCAACAACATATCTGGAGTCCTTGCGAACCTTGTTGCCATAGTAGTCAGTAGTATAAGGACAATCATGCTGCTCCCAATACTTATATTTAGCACCACAGTAATCACAAGTTCTCATAACAGAACAGTTGTGTGTTGTACCCTTTTCATAAGTTTCACCACAATCCGGACATGTAACATAAGAAACAGTTGGAGTAGATGGCTTATTGTTGCTAGGTGTTGATGGTTTCGTGGAACCACCATTGTTGCTAGGTGTTGATGGTGTAGGTGCTACGTTGTTGTTGGTTGATGGCGTAGTGTTGTTGCTAGGAGCATTAGTGCTACCACCATTGTTTGATGGGGTAGAAGTGTTTGCACTAGCAGAAGTATTTGATCCACCACTTGTAGCTTCACTCTTAGCTGCGGAAGAATTGCTCTGTGCGGTAGTTGTAGCTTTTTGTACGTTTGCCTGCACGTTAGCGGTTTGCTCTTTGGTAAGAGTTTTTTCTTCTTTAACAGCGTTTCCAGATGCATCTTCAACAGAAACAGTATCCTTTACTTCCTCAGAAATGTTAAGAGCAGTGATAGTGGCTTTTTCGCCTGCCTTAAAGCCGGTCTCCCAGGTGACTTCGCCATCGTAGGTAGATGGAACGACGTTTGCAGTTTTAACCGTACCGTTTACCTCAACTAATGCAGTAGATGGAACAGTAAGTTTTTCAACAGAGCAATTCTCGTCAATTACGATGTGGCAGTTGTACTTGTTGGAAACGATCTCGTCATACTCGCCACCGTTGATGTGTAAGGAGTTCGTGCCACCACCATTGACAACAAGAATTTTCTTTACGTTGTCATTGTTCAAGGTAACAGAGCCTTCACCAACACCCTCGGTAATCGTAAGTGTGTTAAAGGTAGCGTTTTCAACAGTAACGTCACCAACAGTGATTTCACCTGCGTCATAAGTTGCCTTATCTGAGTAAATGCCTGCCTTGTCGTAGCAGATGTACTCTGGAGTAACGACCTTTTCTGTTTTTGTTTTTGCTTCCTTTGGTGCAGATGCCTTTTTGCCGGAAGCAGAGATACCGTAACCGATACCGCCGATCACAAGTCCTGCGACAACGATAGTCACTGGAAGTGTGATTTTTCTTCTTTCCCAATATGCATCCCAAAGCTCTAATAACTTATTTTTCATAAATGTACTCCTTTTGCTATTGTGAAATACGTATTACACGAATATCTAACAAACAGGTAAAATATATCATTTGATTTATGATATACCAAAAAACCTCGAATTCCATGGAATAAATGGTTTTCGAGGTTTTTTAAAGAATGCAGGAAATGGGACTTGAACCCACACGATATTGCTACCACAGGCACCTGAAGCCTGCGCGTCTGCCAATTCCGCCATTCCTGCGCGCAAATAGTATTCTATCTGTTTTTAGAATTGAAGTCAAGAGAATTGTAAACTTTTTGCAATGAAATATGAATTTATTCCAGTGTCAGTGTGCCCATAAGATAGCCGTTGGAGGTAAGCGACATGGTATTTCCAAGTTTTATAATTTCTCCAGAGGCTGGATCTCGCAGTAAAAGATAAAGGTTGTAGGTGCCTTTGTCATAATCACGTAAAGCAAGAGACTGTGTAATGGTTACCGGTTCTTTCGGATTCCAGGAACGATTGTCCGTATCCAAAGGAAGCGTAATCATTTCTTCCGTTTTTTGATTGCGGATGAGAAGACTGATGTCATATGGCATATAGCCATTAGAAAAGCCAATGTTTTCCAGAGTCAGTGTAAGTGAACCACCCGTGTCTTTCCAAGTGTCAAAGGAAAGCGATACATCTTTTACGATATAGCGGTATCCCAGGTGTGTTGTAACATAATCATATAGTGTCAGACCGTTGTATGCATCTTCACCGGTATAACTTGTTGTTTTCCAATCATTTAAAATGGATGCATCCTGATCGGCATTCAGATAAGAAATGTGTCCCATCTCGAGTCGGGTGATAGCACCAGCGACATTTGACAGTAGGGAGTCGTTGGCAATTGCTCCACCACATGGGGCAAAAGTTGCGATGGATGCAGTGGCATTTTGCTCAGCAGTTGCCATATGCATGGATAGCGTATCGCTATTCAGACCAATGCGGTAAAGAAGTGTCTTATCAGAAGTGTATAAGGTCGGCGGAATCTCGTTTTGACCAATCACCTGTAAATACTGACTGGCATCATGTACGCTAAGAAATAGATTGTTGTTTGTCAGTGAAGCATAATAGTGGTTCAAATCAGCAAGAGAATCTGTTGTCAACAAGCCGGAAGACAAGGTCTCGCCATTTTTACCAAGAAAAACACCTTGCAATATGTAAATGCGAGAGGCATATTCGTTGATTACGGTGGATAGCTGCTCCATGTGACGATAAATAATGGAAAGATCCTGTGGCTCGTTTGCGTCATTTTCTTCACCGGTATTGTAACAGAAACGAATCATCAGCTGCTTATCAGTAGTACTCCATTTGTCTAGAATGGAGCGTATATCCTCAATACCATGATTGGAAATGGCATCCTGCGTATAATGATCCAGGTTGATTTGCAGCAGACATAAGCGTGTAGTATTGTCGAGTGCCATGGCATAATCTACAGTAGCTGGGTCAAAAGAAGTATCTTCTGTTATATCATATGAATAAGTGTGATACCAGCCGATATAAGGATTGGCAATAGCTTCGTTACTTTCGCTGTATGAAACCGGTGTAAAAGTTACACTGAGATTATGACGTAATAAAAGAACAGTGCCAATGACACTGATGGTAATCAAAAAAAGAACAAGTCCGCACAGGAAGCGCAGCCCCTTGTTTTTTCGTTTTGCATTTTTTCTCATAGGAATCTCCTAAACACGTGATAAAGGTAGTATATCATATTGTGTAAAAAAATAGAGAAAAGTAAGTAAAAAGTAGGAAAATTAATCAATTTGCATAGTGAGAATGGAGGGGATGTGTTACAATCTTTATATGGGAATGCAAACAAGGGGGAACATGATTTATGGGAATCAGAACAGAACAAAAAAGGAGAGGCTTAAAAGCAATAGGCGCACTATTATCTGCGACTGTTACGATACTGTGGATTGCCTTTTTTGGATGGACGCTTTTACATAACGCAGAGCCTTCGCAAGTGGTGGAGATGGCAACAGGATGGAGTGTGAGTGTCAATGGACAGGAGCTCGCACAGCAGCCAACACTCGAAGACTATAGATTTTCAGATTTACAAGTGGGCGATACCATTGTCTTAAAGGGGAAACTGCCGGAAGCATTATTACCTTCGCAGGCGATGACAATGCTTTGCTATCTTTCCACTATAGAAGTCAAAGTGGATGACGTTTCTGTGTATCATTATGGACAGGAATTGGCGCAACAGAACAAATTAGTGGGTAGCGGCTATCATTTCATAACATTACCAGACGATGCAGCAGGTAAAGATGTGACCATTATTATGGAAACCAGAGAGCCGGATGTATTTACCAGCATCGATAATCCGACAATTATGTCGACGAATGATGTGTATCGTGAATTTGCAAAACAGAATACGATGGCAATATTTATTGATGTGTTTTTGATTTTGCTGGGTGCGGTTGTGACGGTTGTAAGTGCTGCAGCAATTTGCTACAGCAAAGTGTACGAGAGACTTCTTTATATCGGGATTTTTAGTTTTCTGATGGGTGTATGGTCGATGTGCAACCTGAAGATTTTTGAAATCTTCAAAATAAGCCTAGAAGCGAATACAACAGTCGAATATATGAGCTTATATCTGGCGGCAATCAGCGTCATTTTAATGACAGCAGATTTGCGGAAGAAGTCTGCCGCATGGAAACAACAGGTTGTATATGCCTCAGCAATGCTGATGGGAATTTTCTTTGTGGTAGCTTCTATCTTACATTTTACAAACATTGAACATTACCCACGATTGCTGGGATATTTTCATCTGTTTGGTGGCGTATCTTTTGTCCTGATCGCACTGACAGGATATGAAAGAGGGCACAAAATGAATTTATCGGAAAAAGCGATACATGTTGGAACGTGGATTCTCTGTGCAAGTGTTGCACTTGATTTGCTCCGTTTCTATTTGCAAAAATATATTATGCCGGATGTCAATGTCCTTAACAACAGTGTCATGCCAGTAGGAACGTTGATTTTTATCATTATGCTGATTGTCAGCTATATCTTCTATGTATATGATTTGCTTGTCCATGAGGCTGAACAGGAGTGGCTGACAGAGCGGGCTTATCACGATGAGTTGTGTAAGACATTTAACCGTACCAAATGTAATGAGCGTTTTGATGAACTCGATGCAGGAGAGCAGGATTATGCACTGATCAATCTGGATCTTAATGGTTTAAAAGAAACCAATGATTCGTTGGGGCATGTGCAGGGAGATTTGCTCTTACAGGAGTTTGCTTCTGTTTTAAAAGAAGCTTTTTCGGGAATTGGTGAAGTGTATCGTATGGGTGGAGACGAGTTTTTGGTTATTTTGCAGGAGGAGCAGTTCCCGCAGATTGATTCTTGTCTGAACAAAATGGTTCGTTTGGAAAAACGCAGATCCAGCGAATTCATTTTTACAATAGAAGCGGCTTATGGCGTTGCAAAAAATAGTGAATGTCCGGAGGGAACGGCACAAAAGGTGTACATGCTTGCGGATAGCCGTATGTATGACATGAAAGCCAAACAAAAGATTAATAAGAGGTTGCGATAATATTTGGTCTTTTTTCAATACATACGCAGGAATTATAGACAGTTTTTGCGACGCGTGTTATATTACAATTATAAGATTGTTATTTTTTTGACAAAAATAATAGGAAACCACAAATGAAAGTTATGAGAGAAAAAGGGAGGACACATACCAAATGTATGCTGACGAAAATGTAATTAAGATCAAACATGATGTACTTTATGAAGTAGCCAAACTAGCATTTGCAGATGAACTGGAAGAGAAGAGAGACGGTATTGCTGAGGCTTTGATTCCAGGACCAACACCGCAATTCCGTTGCTGTATTTATAAAGAGAGAGAGATCATTCGCCAGAGAGTTCGCTTAGCGGAAGGTAAGGCACCGGGTATGAATGACGATGGTAATATCGTGCAGGTAATCAGCTCTGCATGTGAAGATTGCCCAATCTCAAGCTATGTTGTTACTGACAACTGCCAGAACTGTATCGGAAAGGCATGTATCAATGCTTGTAATTTTGGTGCTATTGAGATGGGACGTCATCGTTCTCATATTGATGCTTCCAAATGTAAGGAATGCGGTAAATGTGCACAGGCATGTCCATATCATGCAATTGCAGCATTGAAGCGTCCTTGTAAATTTAGTTGTCCGGTAGATGCGATTAGCTACGATGAAAATGGTATCTCTGTGATTAACGAGGAAAAATGTATCCGCTGTGGACTTTGTATCCATAAGTGTCCATTTGGAGCCATTGGTTCTAAGACCTTTATTGTAGATGTAATCAAAGCAATCAAGTCAGAACATCCGGTTTATGCACTTGTTGCACCAGCCACAGAGGGACAGTTTGGCGAAAACATTACAATGAATAGCTGGAAGAAAGCAATGAAGGCTGTCGGATTTACTGATTTAGTAGAAGTAGGACTCGGTGGAGATATGACAGCTGCATACGAAGCTGAGGAATGGGCAGAGGCATACAAGAATGGTAAGAAGATGACCACATCTTGCTGTCCGGCATTTGTAAACATGATTAAGAAGCATTATCCGGAATTGATTGACAATGTTTCTACAACGATTTCGCCGATGTGTGCGGTATCGCGTATGTTAAAGGCAAAAGAACCGGATGCAGTAACCGTATTTATCGGACCATGTATTTCTAAGAAATCAGAAGTTGAGGATCATGCAATTGAAGGAAATGCAGATTATGCATTGACATACAGTGAAATCCGCGCCATGATGCGTGCAAAAGATATTGAATTAGAAGAAGATGATAATACATATCAGGAATCTTCTGTTTATGGTAAACGTTTTGCAAACGCTGGTGGTGTTACAGAAGCCGTGTTACAGAGCTTGAAAGAAAGCGATGATGAGATTGCTGCAACTGTAAATAAGTGCAATGGCGCAGCAGAGTGTAAAAAAGCATTGCTCTTGATGAAAGTTGGAAGATTGCCGGAAGATTTCATCGAAGGTATGATTTGTGAAGGCGGTTGTGTTGGCGGCCCAAGTGCATTCCGTCCACAGGCATCCTTTAAGAAGGATCGTGAAGCAATCATATCTGAGGCAGATGAGCGTGGTATTCATGAAAATCTGGATCATTATGATATGGATGCATTCTCTATGCATGCAAAGAGATAAAAAATGAAAAATTAACAGCCGGAGTTTCAAAACTCCGGCTGTTTTTTGTTTAGCCACTCGACGAGCTCACATAAGCCTTCTTCCGAAAAGTCGGCAATCTGATGCGTTTTTTTATTATCATCCGTTTTTGCAAAGGAAAACGGTCCGGGCCAGATGGGCGCTTGTAATTTTTTTTCGGTCTCTTCGGAATCCGGAAGAGGAAGTTCTATTTTTTCAACGCGGTAGCGCATATTCCCATCACTTCCGGTAAAGGGAGAGCTTTTGTAAAAATTAAGAGCTAATAATGAATGACGGTCAATCATAAAAAATCCTTTCTATGGGTTATTTTCTAAATTACTTTCTATTATAATATATATAAGTGAAAAGTAGTAAAATTTTTGCTTTTTTATGGGCGGGAAGAAGCAGATATGCTATACTTTATTAATTATAGCAAACATAATATGCTATCGCCGAAAGGCTCATAGCAATTGTGGAAAGGAGAAGGTAACTATATGAGGGGGATTTTTAAAAAGTGGAGTGCAGTTTGTCTGGCTGTGATGTTATCGGTATCAATTTTTGGCGGATTGGGACAAACGCAGGTGCAGGCGGCAGAGAAAGAGACAACAAATTGGATGGCAGATATCGATGGGGAAACGATGTTAAGTGCCATCTCGATTCCCGGAACGCATGATACGTGTACACAATATGTAGGTTTGCGTTATGTTTTCCAGTGTCAGAATACGAGTGTGGCAGAGCAGTTAGAGGATGGCTATCGTTACATGGATATGCGCTTAGTATTAGATGGAGAAGGAGAGGAGCAGACATTAATTCTCAAACATAACTTCTCAAAATGTAAAAAGAATGGTTCTCTTTTTGCAAAAGCATTGACGCTTTCCGATGTACTGCGTGATGTGTATGCTTTTTTGGAAGAGAATCCAACGGAAACCGTAATCATGTGCATGAAAGCAGAAAATGGTAAAGATGATGTAGCAGAAGTACAAAAATTATTATACAAACAGATCGATGCCAATGCGGATATGTGGTATCTTGCTAATGAAATTCCAACGCTGGATGAGGCAAGAGGCAAGATTGTATTGGCAACACGCTTTGAAGATAAAATGGGTGTAGGTGAAAGCAGAAGTGGTCTGCATTTTTACTGGGAAGATCAGGGAGACCGTACCGTCGTAGATGTTCCATATGTATTGTCCGTGGTAAATGACACCACTTCTTTATGGGTGCAGGATCGCTACAATTATGATACGGCAGATAAGCTGGATGCGATTGTAGATAATCTGGAGAATTGCCAGGCGACAGATGATACCTTTTCTATCAACTTTACATCGACAAGTGGAAGTGGTAAAGTAGGGCATCCGAAGAAATATGCCAGCACAATCAATGAGTATCTGTTGTCATATGATTGGAAAGAAAATACCTGCTATGGTATTGTTGTTGTAGATTTTGCGTCAGATAAACTGGCAAAATGTATTTATGGCACCAATGATTTTATAAAATAAATGAGAAAGAATAGAAGGTGAGTGTATGCCACAGG
>OLGI01002536.1_pt1 | contig 13021 bp, 15 predicted proteins | sample 1605221 | NCBI WGS metagenome assembly OLGI01 (sample SAMEA3888915, study PRJEB22519) | human gut metagenome | biome: human gut; feature: human-associated habitat; material: faeces | place: Denmark | collected 2010 | reverse complement strand
CAGTTAAAATTATATGCAATTACAGACCGTAGCTGGCTTGCTGGGAAAACGCTGATGGAACAGGTGGAACAAGCACTCAAAGGTGGAGCAACCATGATCCAGTTGCGTGAAAAACATCTGGATGAAGCAGCTTTTTTACAAGAGGCCGAAGCCATGTTAGAACTTTGCCATCGTTATCAGGTTCCGCTGATTATCAATGATCGTGTAGAATTAGCAAAAAAAGTAGGCGCAGATGGCGTTCATGTGGGGCAGTCAGATATGCAGCTTGCGCGGGCAAGAGAAATTCTAGGCGAGGAAGCCATCATTGGTGTGACGGCGAAGACCGTCGCGCAGGCAAAGGCTGCGGAAGCAGGAGGAGCAACGTATCTGGGTAGTGGAGCCGTGTTTGGTACGAGTACCAAGACAGATGCCAAGGCAATGACGCTCGATTTGTTTGAGAAAATCTGTGAGAGTGTCTCTATTCCAGTGGTTGCAATTGGTGGAATTCAGGAACATAACATAGAGAAACTCGCGGGTAGAAAAATGACTGGTTTTGCTATCATTAGTGGTATTTTTGCAAGTGACGATATTGAAGCACAGACAAAGTTACTGCTTCAAAAAGCAAACCAGCTTGTGACAGATCATAATCTTTGTAACGAGTAGTTATAAAGATTATAGATATATTTACAGCGGCAGATTGGGGGCACCACCTTAGGTCGCTATACAAAATTAATGCAGAAAGAGTACGAGGAGGAAAGATTATGTACACAGCATTAACAATCGCTGGAAGTGATTCCAGTGGAGGCGCCGGCATCCAGGCAGATATTAAGACAATGACCGCCAACTGCGTATACGCGATGAGTGCGGTCACGGCTTTGACTGCCCAGAATACAACCGGCGTAACAAGTATTATGGAGGCAACTCCACAGTTTTTGGCAGAGGAGCTGGATTGTATTTTCACAGATATTTATCCAGACGCGATCAAGACAGGAATGGTAGCTTCAACGGAGTTGATTGAGGTCATTGCGGATAAGTTAACCGCCTATGAAGCTAAAAATATCGTTGTAGATCCTGTGATGGTAGCGACAAGCGGAGCACGCTTGATCAGTGAGGATGCGATTAGCACATTGAAAAGTAAATTATTACCTCTTGCAAAGGTTATTACACCGAATATTCCAGAGGCGGAAGTATTATCCGAAATGCAGATTAAAAGTGAAGCAGATATGGAAAAAGCTGCAGAAATCATTTGCGACCGTTTGGGATGTAGTGTTCTTCTAAAAGGTGGCCATCAGTTAAACGATGCCAATGATCTTTTATGGCAAAAGGATGAGCAGGCAACCTGGTTTATGGGAAAGAGAATTGATAATCCAAATACCCATGGAACAGGATGTACATTGTCATCTGCAATTGCCAGCAATTTGGCGAAGGGATACGATCTAAAGACATCCGTAAAATATGCTAAGAATTATATTTCCGGAGCGCTTGCTGCCGGCTTGAATCTTGGAAAGGGAAGCGGCCCAATGAATCACGCATTTGCAATCAAAGGAGAATACATAGATGAATGAAAATAGAACTTCCGTTTTTTCAAACGGATTGATATGGTTTGGCGCAGGGGTATCACTGGCTGAAATTTTGACAGGTACTTATTTTGCACCATTAGGTTTTGGTAAAGCAATGGCAGCTATTTTATTAGGCCATTTCATCGGTGGCATTATGATGTTTGCTGCTGGTATGATTGGCGCAAAAGAAAGACGTAGTGCCATGGAAACAGTAAAAATGAGTTTTGGCGAAAAAGGAAGTCTATTGTTTGCCATTCTTAACGTTTTGCAGTTGATTGGATGGACATCCATTATGATTTATGATGGTGCGCTCGCAGCAGATGGCTTGTTACATACAGGACTCTGGATATGGGCTTTGGTGATTGGTGCATTGATTATTCTTTGGATTGTAATCGGTCTTACGAATTTAGGTAAGCTCAATACGATTGCAATGACAGCACTTTTCATTTTGTCACTGATTCTGTTTAAGGTGATTTTCTTTGGTACAGCAGTAGCAGATCCGATTGTGGATGATGGAAGTCTGACCTTTGGTGCGGCAGTAGAACTTGCTGTAGCTATGCCATTATCCTGGTTGCCACTCATCAGTGATTATACAAGAGAAGCAGAAAAGCCATTTGCAGCAACACTTGTCAGTGTACTTACCTACAGTGTTGTCAGCATTTTTATGTATATGATCGGTATGGGAGCAGCCATTTTTACAGGAGAATATGATATTGCCCAGATTATGTTAAAAACAGGACTTGGCGTTGTCGGACTTTTGATTATCGTATTCTCAACCGTGACAACAACCTTTTTGGATGCGTATTCTGCAGGTGTTTCATCCGTATCTATTTCTTCTAAAATAAAAGAAAAATGGGCAGCTGTGGTTGTAACGATCATTGGAACGGTTGCAGCGATGATTTATCCAATGGACAACATTACAAACTTTTTGTATTTGATTGGTTCTGTATTTGCGCCGATGATTGCTGTTCAAATTGCAGATTATTTCATCTTGAAAAAGGCGGATGCAGCAGAAAAAGAATTTCAGTGGACCAATCTGTTGATCTGGCTCATTGGTTTTATAGCGTATCGTCTGCTGATGCATGTGGATACACCGGTGGGAAATACGTTGCCAGATATGGCAATTACAATCGTTCTCTGCCTGATTGTAGGAAAAATTGCAAGTAGGGGAAAAGAAAACTAGGAGACACATGTTTTTCATGATGTCTCCGGAAAGAAAGAGAGAATATCATGAAAAAAGTAAATCTGAAGAAATTAACGATCACAGCACTTATGGCGGCAGTTGCCGTGGTTGGAAGCTTATTTTCCTTCCCGGTTTTTGGGTCTAAATGTGCACCGGTACAGCACCTTGTTAATATTTTATGTGTCGTTACGGTTGGTCCTTGGTGGACGTTGGCGCAGGCATTTATTGCATCCTTGATCCGCAATTTAATTGGTTTGGGAAGCCCATTGGCATTTCCAGGCAGTATGTGTGGTGCACTTTTGGGCGGTCTTTTGTATAAATATGGAAAGAAGTTACCGTTTGCCTATATTGGAGAAGTGGTAGGAACGGGTATTTTGGGAGGCATGCTCTCTTACCCAATCGCGTATCTCGTTATGGGAAATAAGGCGGCAGCACTCTTTACCTTTGTAGTTCCATTTTTGATTAGTACATGCGGTGGAACACTGATTGCGATTGTTATTACCGCTTCTTTGAAAAAGACAGGTGTCTTGGGACGCATGCAGGCAAGTCTGGAAGAATAAGATACGTCATAAGCATAGGAGTTCTTCGATGGAAAAAGATAAGGAACCGTTGTTACGGGAATATTTGAACAAAATAAAGCAGATACATCCGATTGTGCATTGTATCACGAATACGATTACCGTAAACGATTGCGCGAATATGGTACTGGCACTGGGCGCATCGCCGACTATGGCACATCATACGTTGGAAGTAGAAGAAATCACAGCAGGGACCAATGCGCTCGTTTGTAATCTTGGCGCAACAGAATGCTTAGAAGCCATGGAACTTGCCGGGGAAAAAGCAGCTGCATTGGGACATCCAATTGTGCTGGATCCCGTGGGAGTAGCCGGATCAACTTTCAGGCGAAACAAATGTATGGCATTGATGGAGCGTGTGCACCCAACCTGTATTCGGGGTAACTATTCGGAAATATTAGCATTGATGCGACAGCGTAACACGGCGGTAGGTGTTGATGCAGCAGATACAGACATGGACTTGGATGCGTTGCAGCAGTTTGCAGACGAAGTGCATGGAATCGTAGTGGCTTCAGGAGAAAAAGATTATATTACAGATGGAAAACGCTTGTATGTATGTGAACGAGGACATCGCATGATGTCGCATATTACGGGCAGTGGATGTATGTCGTCGGTTGCGCTGGCAACATTTTTGGCAGTGGAACCTTCCATCGAGAGTGCAAATGCCTGTTGTCATTTTCTTGGTCAAATGGGAGAACTTGCAGCAAAACAGACAGAAGAGAGAGCAGGAGGTACGATGACATTCCGTGAACTCTTTTTGGATGCAGTGTCTTTGCAAGGTGTTCTTGGTTAGAAAAATACACAAGTGTAGAAGATGAAATTTCCTCTTGCAATCTGCAAAGAAAAGGACTATAACAGTTTTTGGAACGAAGAGAAACGAAACGCCATTTGTTTTAATGACATTCCGCAAACTTCCCTATGTTCTTAGATTTGTAGCATGGAGGAAAAGACAAATGAATACTTTAAAAGCGCAAAGAAGAGAAACAACAGAGAAAGCAAAGAGACTGAGAAGAGAAGGCTATGTGACAGGTAATCTCTTTGGCAGACAGATTGAAGGTTCAATTCTTCTGAAGATTGAGAAGAAGGAAGCTGAGAGGATCATGCGTGAGTGCATGAAAGGAAGCCAGATTATGCTTGAGGTTGAGGGCAAGGAATACGATGTCCTAATCAAAGAGATGGATTACGATGCAATGACACGTAGCATTTTGGAAATGGATTTTCAGGAACTTGTAAAAGGCGAGAAAGTGCATTCTGTAGCCGAGATTGTCCTGCACAACAAGGATAAGGTGATTGAGGGAGCACTTGAGCAGCTTCTTGAGGAAGTAGCATACAAGGCAACACCGGAGCATCTGGTTGATAAGATTGATGTAGATTGTTCTACCTTACATTTGGGTGATACGATTACCGTTGGTGATCTTGCAATTGCCAAGAATAAAGATGTTGATGTTGTAACACATTTGGATAGTGTTGTTGTTACGGTACTAACACCGAACAATGCGGACATTCCAAGTGATGAGGATGCCGAAGAAGTGGCAACTGAATAAATATGATATTAGTAAATCCCGGGAGCACCCTGCTCCCGGGATTTTTGCGTCAGGAACACTCCTTGTGGCAAAAGGAACGTCCCTGCGAAACTTGTGCGGAAGCATAATTCGTGGTAGAATTATCTCCAACAAAGTTGGTGGGAAAAGAGGAAAAAGTGGGATGTTGACACAGTTTTCGAGAACAGAATTATTGCTTGGTACAGAGGCCATAGAACGCCTGCAGAAAGCCAGAGTGGCAGTGTTTGGTATAGGTGGTGTAGGTGGATATGTTTGCGAAGCACTCGTGCGTAGTGGTGTTGGTGCTTTTGATTTGATTGATAATGATACGGTTTGTCTGAGCAATCTTAATCGTCAGATCATTGCAACACATAGTTCCGTTGGCAAATACAAAGTAGATGTGATGAAGGAACGTATGCTGGACATCAACCCAGATGTAGAGGTGCGAACGTATGCAAGTTTCTTTTTGCCGGAGAATGCAGATGATTTCCCATTTGCAGAATATGATTATGTGGTAGATGCCATTGATACAGTTACAGCAAAGATTGCACTTGTCATGAAGTGTCAGGAAATGGGGATTCCCATCATCAGCAGCATGGGCGCGGGAAATAAACTAGATGCCAGCGCTTTTCGAGTGACAGATCTTTATAAGACAAGTATGTGTCCATTAGCTAAGGTGATGCGCAGAGAATTGAAAAAGCGCGGCATAAAGAAGTTAAAGGTAGTCTATTCAGAGGAAAAGCCAATGACGCCAACGCAAAAGGAGCGTACGGAGACTGAGACGGAAGAGACTTGTGCGAAGCGGCGGGCCATTCCTGGCAGTGTAGCGTTTGTGCCGTCGGTTGCCGGACTCATTGCGGCAGGAGAAGTCATCAAAGACTTGGTAAAGTAAAAAACGGTAGGTGAAAAAGAGGGTGATTATATGAAAATGCGGACATATGAGAAAAAAGCACATGTAAAAAATGGAATAGCGCGTCTTTTCTTTTCTGTACTTGCGATTGCATTAGAGCTTGCGTTTATTGTAGTTGTTTTTACGAAGCTTAATGCCTATGCAGAGGGAATCAATATTGTAACGCGCATTTTGTCCATTACTCTGGTGATTTTTTTGTATGCACAGGATCGCTCCAATAATATGAAAACACCGTGGATTATGCTGATTTTGGCTTTCCCGGTTTTTGGTATTGTGATGTATCTGCTTGTAGGTCTGAATGGATATACCCACAAAATGCGGCAGCGATACGAGGCAGTGGATGCTGTGTTGTTGCCGATGTTGTCTGAGGAAAAAGCGGAGCCTGAAATTAGAAGTGCCATGGCTAAGCTAAAGGAGCAGAATACACAACTGGCAAGTATTTCCTATTATTTACAAACGAAGAGTGGATATCCGCTTTATGCAGATTGTCCGATTACGTATTATGATGAAGCCTATAAAGGGTTTGAGGCGCAAAAGGAAGCATTAAGGAATGCAAAACATTTCATTTTTATGGAGTATTTTGCCATTGAGCAGGCAGAGGCATGGAATGAAATACAGGAAATTTTGGTGGAACGCGTGGCTGCTGGTGTAGAGGTGCGCGTTTTCTATGATGATATTGGCAGTATTGCTTTTATCAACGAAGATTTTGCAAAAAAATTAAATGCCCTTGGTATTTCCTGTCGAATTTTTAATCCATGTATGCCAGGTTTGAATTTCTTCCTAAATAATCGGGATCACCGTAAAATCACAATTGTAGATGGTGTGATTGGTTTTACCGGTGGTTATAACATGGCGAACGAATATTTTAACATGACGCATCCCTACGGCTATTGGAAGGATACAGGAATACGGATCTGTGGTATGGCAGTGCGGAGCCTGACAGCAACTTTTTTGGAAAATTGGAATGCAGTAAAAGGGAATGACGTAGATGATATGGATGTATCCAGATATTTGGATGCATCATATCAAACAGAGATTCCAGTTACTTTGGAAGACGAGCCAAAAGCTTTTGTACAGCCTTATGCAGATCAGCCGATGGATGGCGAACACGTGGGAGAAGAGGTCTACATTAGTTTGATTAACAAAGCAATCAATTATTGCTGGCTGGTATCGCCATATTTGATTCTGACAGACGAAATGGTACATGCTATCCGTTTGGCGAAGAAACGCGGTGTGGACGTACGTATTATTACACCAGGAATTCCAGACAAGAGTATGGTGTATGAAGTGACGAGATCGTATTACCATTGTTTGACAAAGTATGGTGTAAGGATTTATGAATATACCCCGGGCTTTTGCCATGCAAAAATGTGTGTGGTAGATGATGTGGTGGCAACTTGCGGAACCATCAATTTTGATTATCGTAGTTTGTATCATCATTTTGAAAATGGATGTATGTATGCCTATGGTGAGGCTGTGGCAGAAACAAAACAGGATATGGAAGCGATGATGCGCGTTAGTTGCGAGGTGACAGAACAGTATAATACGGGGCGTAAACCTTGGAAACGTCTGTTACAGATGTTTTTGCGATTACTGGCACCACTTTTATAAGGGACGGTGTTACAGAAAGAAGATCATCCCAAATTGGTGATAGAAACAAAACAGAATTTGTTAGAAATGCTGCAAAGTTTCTGCTAAGATAGGTAAGCGAAAACGAGTGGAAGGATAGGAACGTTACGATGAAACAAAAGATAAAATTAATTGCATCCGATTTAGATGGTACACTTTTACAGAATCATATGCAAAGGTGTTCCGAAAAAGCAATCCGTCTGATTCAGGAATTGACAAAAAAAGGCATTCTTTTTGTGCCTGCAAGCGGAAGGCAATATTTTAATTTATACAATATGTTTAAAGAAGTGCAGGGGGATTTGATGTATCTCTGTGAAAATGGTTCTCTCGTTATGTATCATGATGAGGTGTTTTTGAAGCATCAGTTCGAGAGAGAACTTGCACTTGAGATTAGCCACATGGTGATGGAAGATCCACAGAGCGAGGTGTTGATGTCAGGAGAACGTACCTGTTATATTGTGCCTAAAAATATCGATTATGTATCGCATTTGCGCAACGATATAAAAAATGATGTTACCGTTATTTCCAAACCAGAAGATATTACGGAGCCCATTATTAAGGTTTCTTATTTTACGCCGGAAGACCATCAGGAAGAAATTACCGAGATGTTTAAGAAAAAGATTGCCGGAAGATGTCAGCTTATGGTTTCCGGGACTGAGTGGGCAGATTTCACACCGCTTGGCGTAAATAAAGGTGCGGTAATGAAGGCAATCAGTGAGAAATTAGGGATTACGCCGGAAGAAATGGTGGCTTTTGGTGATAACGAAAATGACCGTTCAATGTTAGAATTTGTAGGTCAGCCGTATCTGATGAAAAATTGTAATCCGACCATGGAAGATGTGAAAGCTGCTCGCTGTGAGCGTGTAGAAGATATTTTAGAGGAAATATTAGACAAGATGTCGTAACGGCAATCAAATAATGGAAGAGATATGTTAGCAGAATTATGGATTTCCCTGGATAAGGAAGAAATTGAAGTAGAAATTATCCGTTCCAAACGACGGAGTATGGCGATTCAAATCAGAACAGATGGTTCAGTGGTAGTGCGTGTTCCGATGCACGCTTCTGACCGTGCCATCAAGCGGTTTGTTTCGGCGCATGCAAGATGGATTGCAGACAATCGCGGACAAATGTTTGAGCGTCGAAAAAAGCTGGCAGACAATCCGTATGATATTCCTGCTTGGGAAAGTCTGTCTGCAGCAGATAAGAAAATAGCGCAACAAAAGATTATGGAGCATGTAGACTATTATGCCAGACGCATGGAGATAGATTACGGCTCTATTTCTATGCGAAATCAAAAGAGTCGCTGGGGGAGCTGTAGCAGCAAAGGAAATCTCAATTTTAATTATCGTCTGGCATATCTGCCAGAAGAATTATTAGATTATGTGGTTGTGCATGAGTTAGCGCACAGGCGGCATATGGATCACTCGGCAGCATTTTGGGAGGAAGTGGAAACATATTATCCTGCCTACAAGAAGTGTCGGCAGATGCTGAATGATATTTTATTGGCTTAAGGAGAAAAAGATGCGTTATTATATTTCAGATTGTCATTTTTTTCATGCAGCATTGAATGATGCTATGGACTGCAGAGGATTTTCTTCTGTAGAAGAGATGAATGATTACATGATAAAGCAATGGAATAAAAAAGTGAAAAAGCGCGACGAAGTGGTAATCTTAGGAGATTTTTCCATGGGCGATGCAGATCAGACGAATGCCATTTTAGAACAGCTGCAGGGTCAATTGTATTTGATTGTGGGAAATCATGATAATCGTTTTTTGCGGAACAAGTCTTTTCATAAAGAACGATTTGGCTGGATTTATCCCTATGCAGAAATGCATGATGATGGGCGAAAGGTCGTGCTTTCGCATTATCCGATTGCATGTTATAACGGACAGTATCAGAAAAATAAAAAAGGAGAGTCCAGAACGTATATGCTATATGGTCATGTGCATGATACGCATGATGAGCGTTTGCTTGAACAGTATCAGAACATGGTATCTAAGACGCAGATTACAGGAAGGAACGGAGAAGCACAGATGTTGTCTTCTCATATGCTGAATTGTTTTTGCAAGTATTCGGATTACCAGCCACTCAGCCTGGACGAATGGATTGCGATGACGGAGGAAAGACTTATCCGTTGCCAGAATGCGGAAGATTCATTATAATATAAGAGTTATCATCTAAGGAGGAAACCATATCGATGAAAAAGGAAAATAAGAGAATGGCTCAGGAAAAAAGAGCTGCAGAAAGAAAAAAACAGGCAACAATGCAGTTGGTAAGAAATGCAATCATTGTTGCATTAATTGTAGCATTTTTTGTTGGGATGATTGTGTATGGCGTGATAGACAGCCGTAAACAAAAGGAGAAAGAGGCAAGCGAAGCACAGCAGACAGAACAGACAAGTGATACAACAGATAACAGCAGTACAAGCCCATCCCTTATTACCGATAGTAACCAGGAAGTGAAAGATGGCGATACGGTAAATATTGACTATTCAGGAAGTATTGATGGTTTTGTGTTCCAGGGAGGAACTGCGCAGAATCAGAATCTTACGATTGGATCCCACACATTTATTGATGATTTTGAGGAACAGCTGATTGGCCATAAGATTGGCGAAACAGTAGAAGTAAATGTAACTTTCCCGGAAAACTATGGCCGCAGTTATACGGATGACAAGGGAGAAACAAAGAGTTTCAATGGTGCAGAGGCTGTATTTTCTGTGAAAATTAATGGTATTTATGAGAGGTAGAAGCATGAAAAACATAACATTGGGCAGTACAGGAATTACCGTACCACAAAACGCGTTTGGAGCATTGCCAATCCAACGCATCAGTGCACAAGATGCAGCAGGACTGCTGAAAAAAGCATACGAAGGTGGAATGCGTTTTTTTGATACCGCAAGAGCGTATAGTGATAGTGAAGAAAAGATGGGCTTGGGGCTTGCTGATGTAAGAGAGCAGATTTATATTGCTTCCAAAACTGCGGCAAAGACACCGGAAGGATTTTGGAAAGATTTAGAGACGACCCTGACAAATTTAAAAACAGATTATCTGGATATTTATCAGTTCCATTGTGCAGACCGCGTATTTGCACCAGGGGATGGCAGTGGAATGTATGAAGCGATGCTTGATGCAAAGAAGCAAGGAAAGATACGCCATATTGGTATTACGGCACATAAGATTGGTGTTGCTGAGGAGGCTGTGGAATCAGGTCTGTATGAGACCTTGCAATTCCCATTTAGCTATTTGTCTGCAGAAAGAGAATTAGCGCTTGTTGAGAACTGCCGCAAGCACAATATGGGATTTATTGCGATGAAAGGCTTAGCAGGTGGTCTGATCAATCATTCAGCAGCCGCTATGGCATATATGACACAGTTTGATAATGTTCTTCCAATCTGGGGCATCCAGAAGGAAAGCGAGCTGGATGAGTGGCTTGCGTTTATGGACGAAACACCACAGATGACAGATGAGATCCGTACCTTTATTGCGAAAGAATGTCAGGAACTGACAGGCGATTTTTGCCGTGGATGTGGATATTGCATGCCATGTCCGGCAGGCATTATGATAAACCAGTGTGCGCGTATGTCTCTGATGCTGCGTCGTGCACCATCTGCGGACTGGCTGACGGAAGAAATGCAGGAAGAGATGAAAAAAATCGAGGGTTGTTTAGAATGTGGTGCATGTAAAAAGAAGTGCCCATATGAACTGGATACACCGACACTACTGAAGAAAAATTATGAAGACTACAAGCGTGTACTTGCAGGGGAAGTAGAGGTATAAAATGTTTAATCCTGGCACAATGATGAAATTAATGAATGCAAAAAATACATTTACGAAGAATCATCCAAAGTTCGTCAAGTTCTTACAGGTGGTATTTTCTTCTCGAGTAGAAGAGGGAACGGTTTTTGAGATCACGGTAACGAAGCCGGGAGAAGAACCGATTACAACAAACTTTAAAGTGCTGCAATCGGATTTAGAATTGATGGAGAGTTTCAAAGATCTGCAGTAAATGACAAGGGTGGAGTAAAAATGGAAGAAAAAAGACTGGCGCTTCTGATTGATGCAGAGAATGCGAGTTCAAAGTATATTGATGCCATCATCAGTGAATTAAAGAAATATGGGGTTATTACTTACCAGCGTATGTATGGTGATTTTACCAGTTCAAATCTGGCCGATTGGCATAAAAAGGCATTGAAATATGCGATTGTGCCGATTCAACAGCCAAGGTATTCTTCTGGAAAGAATGCATCGGATATCATGCTGGTGATCGATGCGATGGATATTTTATATCAGGATAAAACAGATGGTTTTTGTATCGTGACATCAGACAGTGACTTTACGAGATTGGTCAATCGTCTGCGTGAAGAAGGTATGTTCGTCATTGGTATGGGTAAAAGTGATGCGTCTAAAACGTTTATTGCAGCATGTAACGAATATAAGTTTTTAGATAAAATCGTGGATGAAGAAGAAAAAGAAAACACGAAGAATAAGAATCACAAGGAAAATGCACATGACCATAAAGGAGACTCGGTTACTCCAATTGGAGAGATAAAATCTGCCATCAATGAGTTGATTCAGCAGAGCGAAAACAACGGAGAACATGCAAATCTTGGTTCTACGAAAAGTAATTTACAGCGTCTGTTTCCAGATTTTGATGAGCGTAATTATGGATATAGCTCTATGCGAACGTTTATCGAAGAGGCAACAAAATTCGAGACATTACAAAAGGGAACGACGATCTATATATTGCGAAGCAGTGACCATGGAGAAAATGTGGAGGAACAAGTGCGTAGATTTGTACAAAAAGCAGCAGCAGGTACCGTGGAACTAGGCACATTAGGCCGCATGATTGCGTCCGAATTTCCGGATTTTAAATATAAAGATTATGGCTATGCCAGACTTTCAAAGTACGTCAGCAGTGTACCTGGCGTACAGATTGAAAACAATCTTGTGACCGCTATCCTGTAAAGATGGGTATAGATAGGAGATCTCTTACGCACCGCTCATGAAGCAGTTGGCGGCAAATGGCTTGGCTTGCTATCGGGTCGCTATGCCGGGCAATCTGGCGATTTTTGGCATGAATAAGGCGACGGATGTTACGACATTCTATAAGTTATAAGCATTGGTATATCGGCAGACATTCGCTGGGCGGAGCCCTGGCAGTATCCTGTGCGGCAGATCATGCGGATGGATGGCCGGACTCCTTCTTCTGGCAGCCTATTCGACCAAGGATCTTTCAGACAGCCATCTCAAGGTCGTGTCTTTGGTCGACAGTGAGGACGGCGATGGCAAATTTACCGAGGAGGCCATGGAAGCCATCGGTCACACGACCTTAGAGAATGCACTGGGCTATGAAAAGGGAGAGATCCCTACAGGCAATCAGGTGTAAGTTTAAAATGATTTTTTTTGACAACGGCCATGACCTTTTTCCTGGCCTTGTCAGAAACATCCGGATGATTATTCAGTACCCTTGAGACTGTACCTACGGAATATCCGGCTTCCTTTGCAATGTCTTTTATTGTCACAGTTTTTACCTCTCTCTTCAGGTGTCAGATTCAATATCTGTCTGCGAATCCTGATACAGAATGTCAGTCTGCTTCGCAGACACATTTCTCAGCAGGATTTCCGCATACAATTCTAACCCTTAA